>Ga0222693_100129_pt1 | contig 28728 bp, 15 predicted proteins | sample AntAcemetage1331_FD_179840 | JGI IMG/M metagenome (GOLD analysis project Ga0222693, IMG submission 179840) | Saline water microbial communities from Ace Lake, Antarctica - #1331 | ecosystem: Environmental > Aquatic > Non-marine Saline and Alkaline > Saline | place: Antarctica: Ace Lake... | reverse complement strand
AGTTGAACAACAGACCAAGAAAATGTCTTAACTTCAAAACGCCCTATGAAGCGTTTGAAGGCTTAACGGGCGTTAATGTCCAAAAAATAATGGGCTATGCACTTATCACTTGAATTCAGGTTGTTAAACACGCTCGTGATACCAAAGCATGTAAAAAAGTAACAAACTGTTCAGGATTTACCACAGCCACAATTGGAGTCGAGGACTTCCCAATCCCAAGTCCATTGTGGGCAACCTGCATGCAGGAAGCGCATGGCGTCACCCGGGTTAATGGGCTGATTTTCTACCCAGGACTTCGGGAACACTGTTATTCACGTATCCCAGCACATGGCTCAACCAAACCATTGCTCACCAATAACGGCCGGTGCGATATCTGCGGAGATGAATTTTCCCGTGGTGTTTTGATCAAAGAAATAACCCATTTCTGTTGCAACAAGCATTACCTGCAATGGTGGAAAGATCGCCATCCAAAGTTGTATGAAAAAATGAATAGGGCTCTTTGAGTCTTGCAGTTTCTTCGATTTTAACAAAAAACACGGTGGCGTCTATATGGAATTTTCTCAAAACTGGTTTTATCGCAAACTGACTGTGTCCAGGTTTCCCACACTGGAATACATTCATTCAAGCAGATTTGATATCTGTAAGTGTAGGATCAATGTCTCAGATATTTATAAACCTGAGATTGATGAAGCTTGTTTAGAATTGGGTGTCCAAAATAACTGGTTTCCCTTAGGAGAAGCTTTTGGCATGCCATTGGAATCAATATACGCAGCCCTCCGGATTATGTATGAGGCGGAAAAGCAGGATCAACACATATTGTTGCATTGTCACGCAGGAAAAAATAGAAGCGTGATGGTTGCAGATTGTTACTACTTTATCTCCACTATGACGCACAGGAAGAAAAATCAAAAAAATCTACTGTATGCTCAAAACAATCCTAACCGAATAATGCCGAATATAGCTGATGGTCAATTACCAGGAATTTACAAAATGGAAGAATTTCTGGAGTGCTGTCGAGAAACATTTTCAGATTCATTCACAGATCCAGAGAGACCCATCGACTGGATTAAGCACCAGCTCCACATGAAAGGCTCCGGCTTCACGGATATTAGCCAATAGTCACACACTGTCAGTATTGTATCACCAATTTGTCATTTTCTTTTGTTAGAAGAATGATGAATGCTGGATAGTTCCTACCGTTCACCAGTGTCAATAATTTCGTTAAGCCTTCAACATTAACAGGAGAGATTCATGAAAAAAGCAACACTGGAATTTGCGATCTGTATGGCTATTTTTTGTTATGCAAGCTCTGTCAGCGCAGGAGATTCTCTCGGCCAATTGAGTTCAAACCCATATGCCGAAAAATCCACATCCGGTATAAGCGCAAATAATTATCGAATCAACCAGTCAATGAATAACAAATACACTTAAGGAGGCCCTAAGCTATACAATAATGACAGGGAATTTCGAGGCAATTTTAATGGTAATCAATACGATCCTGATTCTGTTTCAAACCCCTATGGAAAATATGGCAGTGAATATTCATCAGACAGCATTAATAATCCTTTCGGTGCCGGCAGCAAATATAAGAGTGATAGTCCCAATAACCGATATGGAACCGGTTGGGCAATAATAGATTAAGAGCAAGCCGGACTTATAGGCAATCCATGTTCATAATGAATGTTTAAGCGAAGAGGAGCTATATGATCTATCTCAGTTGTTATCTATTTATTGGTTTTTTGTTGGTTGCACTCAAGTCTCCCATTCGAAAGTTGGTCGACTCTGAGGTCACGAAAATCGAAATCAGTAATGCTTTTAGTGACGACAAAGTACCTGCTGTAAAAATAGTTCTACTGCGAATCATTCTATCGGCTGCTTTAATCTTAATTTATCCGATCATGTTGTTTTCAGAATTCAAAGAAAAGAGAGCAAAACGTAGCAAGATCAAGGGCGAGCTAGAAGCAAAACAGCAAGCCCGTCGAAAATGGCTGCAGTATGAGATATCAGTGAAGAAAGCCGAAGCAAAATATATGGTCGTGATCGATAACGAGAATATCCCATTTGGTTACATGCATACCACATGGATAAAACTTTTAAACAGAATGCAGGATGGCGATAAGTTGCATGAATACAAATCTTCGGATGGGAGTCCTGGGCAATTGACAGGCCAGGAGGGAATAGCCCTGACCAGAAATGGAAAAATCGTGCTAGATCTCGCCACGCGTTTGGATTGAGTCGTGTTGTCTCAACTGAAATGTTTTTATCAATATTTTCAAGACCAGACCTCACCACAGCTTATTGTCAGGATATGGGAGAGCATTGCACTGGTTAGGTTACGTATTGTCGTAACTGGATAAGTTAACTCGTGTTTGAACTATAATGCCCAATAATCGCAGGAGAATAAAAAATGTTACCCGGACCGACTATCTATAGAAAATGTCCCCATTGCAGTAACGTGTTCAAAAGCGAAAGCCTTGCTTCAGGCAATACTTTTGGTGCTACCCACTGGAGTGATGGAAAGGTGGATGCGCCAATGCTCCCTGAGTTTTCACAAATAGTACGATGTGCAGAATGTGAAAAATTTATCTGGATTAAAGAAACAGAAATTGCGGGAGAGTTTGACTGGTTTAACAGGGAGGATGATGAAAACCCACCACAAGAATGGGAAAATGCTCGGTCACCACTTGACCCGAAAATAGAAGATTTTGTTATAGCCCTGGAAGAAGGCCAGGGAAGTAGTAACGAAAAGGAAAGCTACCTGCGTATGCAACTCTGGTGGCACTTAAACGATCCAGTACGGAATGGTGAACGCTCGGCAATTCTTCCCCCTGTAAATGAAGAGTTATTCCTTAGTAACCTTAAACATCTTTCTCAACTCCTGATAGATGGTAGCCCTGATGATCAGATAATGAGGGCTGAAATAGCGAGGGAATGTGGTGAATTCGATAAATGCAAATCTCTTTTGAGTGATATTCCTGAAAAGTACGCCTCAGTTTGTGAGCAGATAAGGTTTTTTGCAGATGAAGATAATCGGGTGGTGCAGAAAATTAATACGTAAGCACCAACTATTACGGGTAAAGGTGTTTGATATCCCAGACAATCTGTAACCGGTTTTACTTGTGTTTGTTCATTTTCGTAGTAGATAGAAATGAATGTTTGCTCATTTCAAGGCAGAATTATGGAACAAATCTATAGAATTAACATCAAATCGCAGAAACTTTTCGAAAAATATCCTTCTATTTGGACAGATGAATATAAAGGAAAATTATTTGAGATTTCCTGTCAGGAAGGCAGCGTTCACAGTGGGGATATTGATATTACACGATGGTGGGCACTGGATATTGCTGACCATCTCTGTTTCGAACCACACAATACAGAAGTCCTTTTGCATAATGGGCCATTTCAGTACCAAAGGTCAGCAGATGACAATAATACTGTTGAATGGCACTTGAATTTTGCTGATGGTGATTTGTTCTCCCACTATGGAAGCAAGTTAATGGCACAGGATGAACACCAGGTTGCAGAGCATCCAATTCTAGCGTCAGTCAAAGAAGTGCTGGAAGAACTGGCTACAGAAAATTCAGATTATGAACCCTGTACCAGCGATTATACAAATTTATCTCCCAATCCTCCTACTCCGATTCTGGTAATGGAGCAAAATGACGATTGAATATCGATTTGACAAGTAATACCGACCAAGGACGCCCGAATGGCTTCTATGGTAATCGTTTTCGGGGAACTACTTGTGGGATATTGTGAAAACTGCTGTCTCCGTATTATCGAAACTACAATCAGCAATATTATTGCAATGGAAGCTCCTTCCGGTGGGAAAGGAGCATATACTTTAGAACAGATAACGGATGCTTTTCAAACAGCCTTTACGGCATTCTCAGCAGCGAAAGCTGAGAGTGAAAAATCGTGGGGGCAAGCCAAAAAAAACTATTATCAATTCTGGTAATTGGGGAACTGGGGCGTATGGTGGAAATAAAGTACTCATGGCCACTATTCAAATTTTAGCTGCTGTGAGTGCTCAAATTGAACAACTCCACTTCTACACAGTGGATTTTGAACCGATAATCCAGGCACAAGCAGTTTTTTGGACGTTTTTTTCCTGTCAAAACCGATTGTAGAATTTCGAAGCACTTTAATTGATCTTTTAGATATGAAATTTCAATGGGGGATTAGTGATGGTAATTAATTCTCATGGTGTTTGCCATGAAAATAGCAAAACTCCATTATATTATCCCTTGGCGCACCAATTCTGTCCCATGATAACCAATTGAATTTTCGGCAACATACAGTAATAGAAAGAAAACGCTATAAATATTAAATTAGTAAGCTTCAGATAAGGACAGAACTGTTCTGGTAAATTATTGACTGTTTAATTCAGATAGTTAGAAAGATGTAATTAGATTTTAGATAGGTGGTTAAATGAGAAGTAGAGGCGTTCAGCATGATCCTTTATCTGATATAGCAAACATCAGAAATACTCTTAAAGGATATGGCGATGGGTTTACTATTATTAAAGAATTGGTCCAAAATGCTGAAGATGCACGAGCTTCTTTTATACATATTGGATGGCATCCAGGATTTCCAGATCTCAAAAACGCTCATCCTCTTCTGCATGGGCCTGCATTTTGTATGGTCAATGACGGCCCCTTTGGGAAAGAGCATGAAGAAGCTATTTGCCGTATGGGATTGGGAAGCAAAGGTGCTGAGGAACATTCAATCGGGCGGTTTGGTTTAGGTTTAAAAAGTGTTTTTCATCTCTGTGAAGCATTCTTCTTCTTGGCTTCAGATGAAAAGACAAGTGGAACTGTTCGTTTAACTGAGCTATTCAATCCTTGGCATGGTGGGCATCATGCCGAATGGGAACGAGATCAACCAGATGACCAGGAAATTTTGAGAAATGCTTTGTTGGGTTTGTTGCCTGACAGGCCTTGGTTTGCTCTTTGGTTGCCTTTGCGAAGGAAGATCGTATGCAAAGATGTGGCACCAATAATAGAGAATTTTCCTGGAGATGAAGATTCTCCACCAGACGCAATTAAAGATTTTTTCAGCACAGAGTTGAGCGATGTGTTGCCATTATTGAAACAACTGCAAGAAATCCGTTATTCTGTATGGAAGGACAAACAATGGGACACACATTACAGTATTAAAACAACAGCCAATAGTGTCCGTAGGTTATTTCCTGAAAAAAATCAAGTTCCATGGAAGATGTCTGGTGCTATAAGAACATTTTCTAATAATAATGAACTCAATTCATCAACAACGTATATTGGCAGAGAAGATTGGGTCAATGATGTTCTATTTGAAGATCTTAAAAATGATACCACTTGGCCAAAAGTAGTAGCGATAAAAGAAGATGGGTTTGATCCAGGGGGAAAGGAAAAAGCACTTCCCCACTTCTGTAATTATTTTACCTGTCGGCATAAGAAAGATGAGACTGCGAAGTTAAGAATTAAATGGGCTGTATTCTTGCCAATAGGTAACGATTGTTACCATGAGGTTGAAATACCAAATTTCGATTTTGATCTTACCCTTATTCTGCATGGCTATTTCTTTCTCAATTCAGAACGTACTATTATTGATGGTCTTGATAATCATTTTTCTCAAGATAATAGTGTATATGTTAAGTGGAATAAAAGACTTTTATCTCATGGTAATTTACCAACTATTCTTCTTGCATTGGAGCAATTCGTAGTTACTGAAGAATTCTCAGATTATGATATACAACTCATCACTAATGCTCTGGCAGAGTCAGTAATATTCAAAGATTATAAAGAGGAAATTTGTTCAACTCAGCAATGGGTAAATAGATTATCTGATAATTCCGCAAAGTGGTGTTGCATTCCTCAGGGGGAACCCGTCTATTCTCTCCCTTTTCCCTCAACTAAAGATACTGCTTTTCCATATACTATTTTCTCTAACTTAAATTCTCTAACCACACGGTTCTCCATTTGTTTTTCTGATGCAGATAGCGGTGATCAGCAATTCATTACTTCCAATAGTCGTAAGAATTTGACGGAAGATATGTTGAAGACGCTATTTACAGGAATTAATATTGCGTCTCTTGAGAACGAAGCAGGGAATATATATTTATGGAATATCATTCAATTACATTCTCCTCTTAGCGAAAAAACATGGGCGGTTCTTGAGGATATTCCACTATTCACAGTTCAATCAATTCAGAAACAATGTAATGAAAGGTGTTCGCTTAAGGAGTTAATTGCACATAACCATTGTGGAGGCCTTTTTGCTAGTTCAGGTGGTAATGTGTTGGACGAATTGTTGCAATCGGTATGTCCAGATCTTAATATAAAAATTTTGATAGATAGAGACTTTGATTTGGATGTTCTTCCACCGTCTTTAAGAGCAGTATCCACATTAAATGTAGGCTCCGGAGCAAGGACCATATTATCTCAGCAGAGACTGGGAAATATTGATAGTCGAATATCAGTGTTGGAATATTTTATTCGTACAATTCCCCACGATACCATTGAAGGAACGCACAAATGTACAGTTCGATATCTTCTCCATGGTGATTATACACAAAAAGATAATTTGGAACAGTTATACCTCCCTTCTAAGGATGATGCTGGATATGTAACATGGAATAAAATAATTGAAATAGTCTTGAACGAAACAAAGGAACCCTGGAAGAGACTAGATGATCGTTTTGGGCAATACTTGAACCCACGTGACCTGTCTACTTACGGGATAGAAAAGATCAATGTGCCAATCATTACTGGTCTGCTTAACAATATAGAGGAAACAAAAATTGATTTTAACTCTTTGAGTACAGAGGATAGAAAAGAAGTACTCTTAAGTTTGAATGATAACGAACTAATAAAACGATTACCAATCCATGAAAAAATAGGAGGAGGGTATGTTTCAGTTTCTGGGTTGAGCTATCTCGAAAATAATTTTGAAACACAGGGGCTTGTCCAGGAGACGTGGCAAGAATTGCTCGCTAGGGCAAACGTAATAAAACGCTTTGAAGACGTTTTAGCTCAGGCAAAGCAAAAGGCTATCCTACCCGAGCTGGATTGGAACGCTGCCATAGAACTTGCCTTGACATCTGACAACCCCGATAAGTATGTAACCGTTATAATGGCAGGACTTCATAGCATTGGTACTCCTAGGCAGGAAGTAGGAGCATTATTAAGAAAAACAAAGTGGTTGCCATTAAAAAATGGCCAAATAATTCCACCACACAATGTATTTCATATTGAAGAATCGGCGGAAGAAATTCACAGAATTCTTGATGATGATGCTGGAGGAATGTGCGGAGTTTTAGCCTTATCAAAGTTGGTTTATTCACACCCTGGTTTTAATTCGTTGAAGCGGTACTTCTTAAGCAGGAAAGGTTCGCTTGAGTATCTGGGGTTATTGCTGTCTGACAAAGAAAATACGAGTATTGGACTACAGAGAATTGAAAGTTCAGAAGAATTTGATGATTTTGTGGGGGCATTTCTTTCATGTTCAGCAGAAGTTATGTCGTTACATCCGTTACTATTAAGTTTCAAAAATAATAGTGAACTGTTGCAATTGTCCTTTGAGTATTTTCTTCCTCATGTGCAAGGCAGGGTTGGAGTAGATCAAATTGAGAGAATTTTAACTTTTTTAAGTTCAAAACATAAAAACTCAACATTTGAAATTAAGCGGAAAGTACTTGTATGGTTTAATAGGTATTTTAAACAGGCAGTTAGCGATGGTTATACAGATGTATTAATTGGAAAGGTTGAATTGTTAAATCAATTGGGACAGTGGCAGTTAACATCAAATTTAACATTACCAAGTGAAGGAATCGCCAAAAAGAATCTATTAAATATTGAACAAGCGCAGATTCTTGAAGATCACTATCAAAAAGAAAAAGTAGAGATATCCCCGGAGAATGAGAACCTAGAGCGGGAGATTGATATAGAAGATGAGATGAGTTTGGCTCAGTCATCCGATCTTCTAATTGAGTATTTTGAGACATTTGAGGGTGATGGTATCCCAAGGGAAATGATTGGCGCTGTAGGCGCTGTGTTAGGGAATTATGATCCCATAAAAAATTGGGCTAAGAAAATGTTGGGAGCTCAATCCCTCGAAACCATCCGGACAGAAATAATGCCTGAGATTGTTCAGCTCAAAGATTTTGATCGTACAAGATTTATTGTCAAAGTTATTGAGGGAAAGACTTCATCAGCAACTTCGCTTACAGGTGAGTCATTTCAAGTTACTATATCTGAGAATCCAAAAAGTTTATTGTTTGGTGATAACCGTGATATGTGGCGATCTGTAAGAAATCACCCTGAATGCAAGGATACCAGTTGTCATCAGATGCAATTGCTCAGCATTGATAATTTCCAAGACATTCCTCAAGAAGAATTAGCCACTCTTTTACAAAAAACAGCAGAATTGATCATTTTCAATGTGTATTGCAATCGGGTAAAAAAACTTTATCCAGATATTCAAACATTATGGGAACAACTCAGTGAGACAGGACAAAGGAGCATTATAACTGCTCAGCTTTATTTGCTCAATGCTGGTGATTTTTATATCAAACAATTAGGCAGTGCTCAACACGAGTTGGTACGAAAAAATTTGAAGCAATGGGAATCTGCAAGGCAGTATAAAGTAGATAGCGAAATATACCCAAAACAAAAAGAGAGTCTTTTAAGGAAAGCAGACAAGACTGAAAAATATTCACGTGAAGAATTAAAACAATTATTGATTTCTAATGATGATGTCCATGAAGTCTTTGTAGGTGCTTTCCGCGAAAAGATGAGAAGTTATCAGTATGATATTAGTTCGATCCCTTTTGAACTGTTTCAGAATGCGGATGATGCATATCAGGAATTAGTGAATATGGGCTGTGAAGCAGTAACTAAAAACCAGGAAAATCCGTTTCTTATTTTTATGGCTGAGGATAAACTGCAATTTATTCACTGGGGGAGATGCATAAATGAACATCACCGACAGGGCAGTTTTGATAAAGGAAAGGATTTTGGTTTTGATAGAGATCTTCAAAAGATGTTAACCTTATCGTCTTCTGACAAGGGAACGGATCGGTCGCTCGATGAACAATCGTCTAGTCGGAAGGTCACAGGTAAATTTGGTCTTGGGTTTAAAAGTGTATTTTTCGCAACATCGTCTCCCAGAATATTAAGCGGTCGTTTGTCTTTTCATGTAAGAGGAGGCTTTTACCCTCAGCAGCTTGACCGGGAAAGTGAATTAACTATGCAGGGGCAACTCAATAATCTAAGGCCAGAACAGCAGTATAATGGAACTCTTTTTGAGCTCCCTTTTAGCCACAAGGATAGTGGTAAGTCTGAAGAAATTCTGTCGAGATTTCAGGAAATGGCAAGTATTCAGGTCGTGTTTTCCAAACAAATAAAGAATTGTGAAATCCATAGTACTTCGAAAGAAGTAGCCTCTTTTTCCTGGCAAGAACAACGAGTATTCGATACAAGAAGTTTTTTTGTTGGGGAACTATTTTTAGGACAAGTGAGCAAGTATAAATCTGTTTTAGTATTACGTCCACAGCGAGGGAGCAGTAGACTGAAGGAATGTTCTCTCCTCTTTCAACTAAATCTTAATGGGTTTACAAGATTAGCAGATAGTATTCCTTCAATATGGATTACTGCACCTACGCAGGAACAAAACGCAGTTGGTTTTGCTATAAATGGGCCTTTTGAGCCAGATGTCGGCAGGTCTGTCTTAGCCAGGAGTTCAAAGAACAACAAAAATCTTATTGATGAATTAACCATGTCTGTTGGGGGAGCATGGGTAAACTTTTATGAAAGTATACAGAAGGATTGGGTTAGTGTCGCATCTGAATTAAGGATTGCTCATGATTGTAGTCAAAAAGGATTTTGGGAATCTCTCTGGACATTAATGTCCAACGAAAAACTGTTGTCATTAAAAAACGAACCCGAAGGAACCGCTGCAAGTTTCTTATATTTCCTAACTTGGGGTTCGTCTGACGGAGGGTATAGGAAATTAATAAATACCTGTCCTGTAATTCCAAGCAGGTTGAAAGGGAATTATGACGCATTATTATCTTTATCTGAAATTAATTATCTAGTCAGTGGTATACTTGATATGGAAGAAAACCTTTTTGAAAAGGTTTCTAAATGGCCTTCGTTCTGTGAGAAAATTGATGTAGGGAAAATTGCTTCTAATAGTCAAATAGGCCTGGTGCTAAGAAAAAACACAGCAACTGAATTTGTTGAAGTCATTAACATTGGTCTCCGTGATGCTATTAAATGGGAACTTGGTAATGCAGATGATGTGTCACTCCAAAATGCAAGACGCATTGGCTTGATAGTAAATAAAAATTTTGAGCGTAGTATAGTTTCTTCAGAGTATTCAAAAGAATACTCTTCCATTAAGGATCGTTATAAAAAACTGAAGTTTAAATCTGCAACGGACACTTACTCTTTATGCAAGAAGTTGATCTCAACCAAAGAGATTGACGATTACATAACAAAAGATGAGACCATGCGAGCTGCATTTGCTCCTGATAACATTATCTTATCTAAAAAATATGACGACAGTGGGATACAGTTCTTTGCTATTTGTCGTGGGAATATGGACGCCCCTTCTGATACACTAGCAGAATGGATTCTAGGACTACATGAAGATCAGGAGTCTCAAAGGAAGGCAGCACTTTTGTATCTCTCTAAAGGTGACTTAGGCGATAAGGTAGCTGAACATATTCGTGATCATGGTATCGATAATACCTGGCTTAAAATTGACGCAGAATCTGTATACCTTAAAGGGTGGGATGAGTTTGATATTGATGAATTGTTACGTCGGAAACTTTTATCTATTGAGACCTTACGGAAAATAAACTTGGAGACAGATCCTGATCCTGATATTGCTCCAGTACTTGATCCGTTAAAATCGCTAAATAATATTTATGATTGGTGGGCAATCAACAAAGACGAATTTACTGAACGTTACGAAAGAAGCATTTATCCAGTTGGTAAATTACCTAACCTTGTAGAAAATGAATTTGGCGAATTCGACAGGTCAGAATGGCTGACTATATTACTGTTGGGTGCATTTCATACTCTTGGTAGGACAATTCCGGAACAACATCGGGATTTTATAGCTTTGTGCAGAAGCAATGGCTGGTGGGATACCTTTTCAGCAGAAATCCCTGCCACATCTCTTGATGAGTGGATGAACAATTGGATGAAGGTGTTGGATCAATATATAAACGATCAAGTTGGTGATGCAGAATATGAACATTGGATGAATAGATTTCCAACGATTTATCGTTTGGCCAGAAAGCTTGATGATTATGCAGAAGCGTTTTATGAACTTGATAAACAAGGTTCGAGTGTCAATGTTGAAAAAACATTGACACCACGTATTTTTGAAGTTTTTGAGGGTGGCGGTATTGATGCTGCACCAATTGCCAGAACACTAGGTATGGGAGCTTGTTTTGTCCTGCGCGAAATGAAGAGGAGTAACTTGCTGAAAAATAAGTATATTGTTTCAAATTGTTATGTGCCTGTTGGAAGTGTCAGAAAGTTGATGGAATGTTTACGTTGTGAGGGTATCACTGGAAATGAATCTTATCCTGATTTATCAAAAATAATTCATTCCTTCTTGTGTGGGCATTTGGGAGAGACTAAGGCTGAATTCCTTGGCTCCTTTGATTTACCATTATATTTTGTTGCTAAAGATCAAAGCTTACAGAATAGGTTGCTTAACTAATCCAATTATGAGGTCGAACTGGTAAAATGGCATCAACTACACAATACGCACCAAACGACAACGTCCATCACGACACGTTCGGTTCAGGACAAGTCATTATAGATAACGGTGATAGTGTTATTGTTCGTTTTGATAGCGGAATCCAGGAGTGTGAAAAAAAGAGCCTTCACAAGCGTTCAACTCCTCAGCAGGCTATTCACAACTCTGAATGGCATCGTCCGCTCGAAGTAATCACTAAAGTCCAGGCAGAAGCTATTCAATCTGTCAATGATGCCTGGGGGGTATTCTCCTGTTCTCGTATTTCGTTATTACCACACCAACTCTGGGTATGTCGTCGTGTTCTTGAGCGTTGGCCTGCCAGATGGTTGGTTGCTGATGATGTCGGGCTTGGAAAAACAGTGGAAGCCGGTCTTATTCTTTGGCCTCTACTCTCCCAGGAGAAAGTAAACAGGATTTTGATCCTCTGTCCCGCCTCACTCACAGAACAGTGGCAGGAACGATTAAGGGTAATGTTTGATATCCGTATGTCTGTTTATTTACCAGAAGCAGATACTGAGAGGTCAGATTTTTGGAATACGCATAACCGTGTCATCGTTTCCATGCAGACAATACGAAAAGATCATAACGGAAGACATGATCGACTATTGGAAAGTGACCCCTGGGACTTGATTCTGGTTGACGAGGCGCATCATCTGAATGCTGACGAAAAAGGTGGGCCCACCCAAGCGTTTAAACTGATGGAACGTATCGTCGAAGAAAATCTCGTAAAGTCCATGGTTTTTCTCACAGGTACACCACATCGGGGTAAGAATTTTGGTTTCCTTTCCTTACTCAGCTTATTGAGGCGTGATCTTTTTGATCCCACAATTCCACTTGGGGATCAACTGGGAAATCTTAGTCAGGTTATGATTCGTAACAATAAGCAAAATGTCACAGATTTGAATGGAAAACTACTTTTTAAAAAACCAATTGTAGACTCTGTAACATACGAATATGCGCCAGATGAAGAACTGTTTTATAAACAGATGACAGAGTTTATCACGACTGGTAAGGCTTATGCCTCTTCTCTTGGACCATCCGCCGGCAGTGCTATTATGTTGGTTCTTATTTCCATGCAGAAACTCGCTTCTAGCTCAGTTGCTGCAATTCGCAGGGCATTGTCAGGTCGTTTGAATCGTTTACGTGAGGGAAGAGAACGATTGGGGGAAATGCATGAATACCACAAGAAGCTTACGGAGATGTCGAAATCAACTGATTTTAATGATTTTGAATATTTGAGCAAACTTGAAGAGGAAATTGTTCAGCTATCGAGTGAAGTCCTATTGATGCAGGATGAAGAACCTCGCCTAAAAGAACTTGTAGAACTGGCATGTGAGGTTAAAAACGAAACAAAAATCAAAGAAATTATTAAGCTAACCAAAACACGATTTGCAGATCGTCACGTCTTGTTCTTTACTGAATATAAGGCCACACAGTCGCTACTTATGTCTGCTCTCATAAAAGAATATGGTGATTGTGTTACATTTATCAATGGTGATAACGAAGCCCGTGGGGTAGTACAAAGTAATGGTGAAGTGATAACTATCAGAGAACCAAGAGAAAAAGCCGTAGAAAACTTTAATGAAGGTAGTGTTCGTTTCATGGTATCAACAGAGGCTGCGGGTGAAGGTATTGATCTTCAGGAAGCATGCCATATCCTGATCCATGTGGATCTTCCCTGGAACCCTATGCGGTTGCATCAGCGTGTCGGCCGATTGAACAGACATGGCCAGAAACACCGGGTTGAGGTAATGACATTACGAAATCCGGATACTGTTGAGTCTCGGATCTGGGATAAGCTGAACGAAAAAATCGATAATATCATGCAGAGCCTCACTCATGTGATGGATGATCCAGACGATCTTTTTCAGCTTGTTCTTGGCATGACTCCACCCTCCCTTTTTACAGAAACATTTGCAGGTGCAAGCACGATTAAAAAAGATTCACTCTCAGATTGGTTTGATGGAAAAAGTGCAAGTTTTGGTGGGAAGGATGTCATTGAGACAGTAACAAACCTGGTCGGACATAGTGCCAAATTCGACTACCAGGAAGTCTCCGATCAAATTCCTCGGGTTGATCTACCTGAACTCAAACCTTTTCTTCTTGGCATGCTTTCGCTAAACAGTCGTCAGATAAAATACGATTCTGATGATGATACCATAGGATTCAAAACTCCTGATATTTGGCGCCAGGAAACAGGAGTGAGACGAAAATATACAGGTATGACCTTTGACCGAAATTACCGGGGTAAAGAGGGTGCTGTAAAGATACTTGGTGTTGGCAATAAAGTTATAAATCTTTCAGTACGTCAAGCACGAGAAAGCTTCTCCTGTCTTATGACGGCTAAGGGGATAAAGCGTCCACTCTATATCTTTCGGATTATTGACCGTGTAACTGATACCGGAAGTGCCGTTCGTTCTGTTATTGCAGCTATTACGTCAGATGAAAATGGAGACGATGTTATACTCAAGGACTGGGAACTCTTAATGGAAATGAATAGCATGACGACTCTTTCCGGAATAAAAAAAGCAGAGATTTCTTCTCCTCCCGCTGATGTTAATCGTGTAGATAAAGAGATCGAGAGAACTACACAGGCAATGGACTCTTATTTGGACGAATTGTCATTACCTTTTAAAATACCAAGCTGTGAATTAATGGCTGTAATGCTGCCAACTTCATATTATGAAAATAAGGACATGTGATTTTGAGTAACAAACCTAGAAGAAAGCTCCAGGTTAGCAATGGTTTCTATCTTGATTTCGATCAACTAGCTCGCCTCATCCACACAATAGCTAATGCTGAAGACGGGCAGAAGATAAGCTTTTCATTTATGGAGGAAGAAACGGGTCTTCCTTTCCGGCAGGTTGAGAACAGGTTAAGCATGGGACGGGCTATGGGGCTGATTGTTGACAGGAGCCTTGGTTTGACACCATTTGGTCAACTCGTAGCAAAATATGATACATTCTTTGAATCAAAAGGAACACTTGAGAGCATACATTACTTCGCGGCCTCTAGAGAGAAGAATCTACTGTGGTACGATGTTTTTAACGATTTGTTAATTAATTACGATCCTTTAGGTTATGAGGGGTGGCTGAACTTCTTTCGAACATCATTAGCTGGGCAATATTCTGAACGATCATTACGCAGACACATAAGTGAGGAAGTCCGTTTTCTCATTCAAGCATATACAGAAAACAACCTTAAGAAATTAGGTTTAATTGTTAAAGATTCACAAGGGAAACTATCCAGAAGAAGATATTTACAACCTACTCCACTGGTTTTTTGTGCTATTTTGTACGACTACGCCAAACAACAGGGTACTGAACTTATGCAGGTTGAAGATTTGCTGCAGAGTCAGGGAAGTCCTCCAGTACTATTCTTCATGGGTAAAGAGGTATTTGTTGCTACTGTGGAAAAACTGCATGATAAGGGTTACATCCGATATGAAGGCACCCATGATTTAAATCAGTTGCGGTTAAAAGAAGAGTATTGTCCGGAATCATTCTTAAAAGCTCATTACGAAAACAAAGAACCAGTCTGTCGCTAAGAAGAGAACAGTTATGGCAAAAGAAGTAGATATTGTACAATTCATAAAAGAATTACCCGTAAGACAAAGAGGACGCGCATGTGTGATTCTTACCAGGGAGTATGTCCGGCAGAAATCCTGGACGGAACAACTGGCCGACATTGCCGAAATTGAACATATCAACCTACTCGACGAATTAGGTTCTGATCATACCAGTAAGATGGCTTCTTTTTCCGTGGATGGACTGTTTAATTTTCTCCAGGAGAAGTCAACTACACCGGTTCTTGCTGTTTCCGGAATTGAATTTATCAAGGCAACTTGGGCTTTTAATCTTCAAAGATCCATGGATCAGTTTGGGACACAGATAGAATTATGGAGTAAAGAGCCCGCCCTGCTTTTTGTAATGCAATATGATCCTATGCTAGCAAACATGAAGTTTAACCGATTCCCCAATTTACAGTTCGTTATTGATCAGCAGCATACGCTCAAACTCTAAAGAGATCCCCCATGATAAATAAAGGCCTTTTCAGCAAGCTTTACCTCAATAGTTTATATCAAGAGCAGGAACTTGATGATGATGCTGAAGGGCGGATGACAACTCTTAAACAGGCATGGCAGAGTTGTAACACTGAATCAATAAGTGGCATTTGGGAAACCTTTGTTAAACAGTCCCTCGGATATCTTGATTTTCCCACACCACCTAATATCCCTGAAACAGGTATTGTTAGTCTTTTTGATGATTGGGACTTCGCAAACTGTATTTGTGTAGTTTGCCTTGTTAACCCTCAGGATGATCTCGATGATTATCGCTTAGGCAGATTCCGACCCGGTAAATTGATAGCGGAACTCAGAAGAAAAAAACTGCACTGGGGAATCCTGACGGATGGATCCAGATGGCGGTTGTATTCTACAAAAAGCTCCAAGCCCTATGAGGATTATGTGGAACTGGATCTGGTTGCCACACTGGAAAACAATGATGCTAATGAGTACGCATTGTTTGAAAGTTTCTTTCACGCAGAGTCGTTTATTCCAGAAACTCCAGACGATGAAAAACAGGATGATATTGAAAAAGAAGTGGGTGTTTACTCCTGTCAGCTTGATTTGAAAAGGGAAGAATCTGAAATTACCCTGGAAGAACAGGTGAAAGCCCCGTTTCTCTCTCAGATTGATGAGGTAATGCAATACCTCTGTAACGGTTTTATTTTTGATACCAGAAAAACAGGTGAAGAGTACACTGAAGATGAACGAAAAGAGATATTCGAAAGTGCGGTAAAGCTCCTTTATCGCTGCCTGTTTCTTTTCTACGCCGAATCCCGTAATCTGTTACCTCCCGATAAGGGTATGCATGAGGCTTATGCCACGCGCTCAATTCGTGCACTATATAAAGAAGCCCATAAGTTTGCCTGGGGAGAACGCAGCGATTACGAAGAGTATGATATGTGGAACCACCTTAAAGGACTGATTAATGCGGTCAATGAAGGTGACTCTGAATATGGAATAACAAATGGTTTTAACGGCGGTTTGTTTGATGATGAGCAGGAGTTCTTTCTTGGTCAACATCGTCTGCGAAATGACTTTCTTGCCCGTGCCCTCTACCTCCTCGCCTATGTCGAACCACTCGATTCAGACTTGGATAATGAGTATCCCATACCTTACGAAGATCTTGAAGTAAGGCACCTTGGTGAGCTGTACGAAAACATCCTTGAGTTCAATGTTACCCTGGCCGATGAAGACCGGGTACGGCGCAGGACGAAAAAAGGTGTTGAGATCCTCCTCCTTTCCAAAACCGAAAAAAAAAAGGGTGATACTCTTATCAGAAAGGGCGAGGTGTTCTTTGGGGAAACTGCCCTTGATCGTAAACAGTCCGGTTCCTATTACACACCTGAGACCCTGGTTCATTTTATTAATGAAAAGGCGATTATTAAACCACTTCAGGAAAAGTTTTCCAGGTATAGTGAACGTTTCGATACCTTTGTAGAACAGGCTGCTAAAGGTCGTGATTCTGTCACCAGAAAAGGATCATTACAATCAGCCATTGCCTTGCTTGATAATTTTATAACTACAGAGGTTTTTTCTTACAAGGTATGTGATCCTGCCATGGGCAGTGGACACTTTCTGGTCAATGCTGCCAATCAGATGACAGGTTTTGTTATCAGTCTTCTTGCCGAACTTCCCTGGCTGGACGAGGTGGCAGCAGGTATCAGTTACAGGCCTAATCACTGGCGTCGTCTTATTACCAGGCACTGTATCTATGGCGTGGATCTCAATCCACTTTCAACCCACCTTGCCAAGCTTTCCCTTTGGCTGAACTGTTTTGCAAGGGATCATAAGCTTACCTTTCTTGATCATCATTTGCGCTGTGGCAATTCACTTATAGGTGTGCGTACCTTTGAAGATGTGGTTACTCCGCCACTCAAAAATAAGGAACGGAAAAAGAAGAATCCAAAGCAGCTTTCTTTATTGGCACCTTCCGGACTTGATGAATCACTTCGGGAAGCAGCGGAGTCTGTCGCAGGTATTTCTTCAGTTGATGAGGACGACACCGATTACCAGAGAGAAAGCTTTGATGAAGCATACTCTACTGTCAAAACGCATATTGCTGCCCTTGCTGATTTGCGTACCGCATTCCTTATGACTGATATTATGTCCATGCAGGAATATGGCATCTTGAATGGTCACCTGATTCAACAACGGGGAGAACCAGTATTTCCAGATCCTGAATTACAGGATATCTGGCTGCAGGTTGAAGAGTTGCGCAGTACCCATCATTTTTTTCATTGGATGCTGGAGTTTGCTGATATCTTTGCACCTGGAGGTACTGGTGGATTTGATGCCACTGTGGGCAATCCTCCATGGGATATAGTAAAACCGAATTCTCAGGAGTTCTTTTCTGATTATTTGCCGGAGTTTCGTTCTTTGAAAAAACAGGAAGCCAATAAGGTTTCCAAGCGTTTAATGGCAGAGAATGAAACCATTCTGGAGAAATGGGACAATTGTTGCGATAGTTTTGCGCAGCAGTCAGCCTATTATCGGGAACAGAACGCCTATAAGGTTTTAGGTAAAGGGGATATCAACACTTTTAAGCTTTTCCTGGAGCAGTTTTTCGTCCTGCTTAAATCCGGAGGTCATGAAGGGATTGTTGTACCCAGTGGATTATATACCGATAAGGGGTGTCAGCCTTTGCGTGAAATGTTCTTGGAGCAGAGTCAAATCAGTTGTCTGTACTGTTTTGAAAATAAAAAGGCCATATTTAATATTCACCGTAGTTTCAAATTCGTACTTTTCTGTACAGAAAAAGGGAAGCAGACCACGGAATTTAAATGTGCTTTTATGCAGCATGATCCAGCAAAACTCCCAGCTATTGAGGCTGAGGCATTGAAAATGACTGAGGAGCAGGTACGCCGTTTTTCACCGGAGACTCTTTCTGTGATGGAGTTTAATGACCAAAGAGATATTGATATTACTGGGAAGATTTATGGGGACTGGCCATTATTAGGAGATAAAGTAGAAGATAGCTGGAATGTGAAATTCAATGCTGAATTCCATATGACCAGTGCCAGCCATCTCTTTAAGACTGAGCCGACCCCTTGGCCGTTATACGAAGGAAAAATGATCTGGCAGTTTGATAGTTTTTATGGCGAACCACGTTATTGGCTTGACTATGATGAGGCTGTTGAGGCACTTGGTGGCGCATCTTGGGAAGTAAATAAATACAGGGTAGCATTTCGAGATATTGGGAGAAGCACAGACGAGAGGACATTGATAGCTTCAGTGCTTCCAGCAGCCTTCCATGGTAATACCCTTCCAACAATAGTCCCATTTCGAAACAATACTGATCACAGAGGAGTTAATAATCTTGAGTCGTTATTGTTGGCGGCCTGTTTATCTAGTTATTGTGTAGAATATATCATTAGGCAAAAGGTGTCGGCTCATATGAATTTTTTTTATATGAATACGTTACCGATTCCCCGTTTAAATAGTGATACCACCTATGAGTCACTTGTTTTTCTGCATGCTATTACATCCCGTACTGCTCGTCTAATTTGCACGGATGCTTCTTTCTCAAAACTCTGGCAATCAGTTTTTATCGAAAAATGGAATGATGATGAATTTTGGTATCATTCTTCTTCTATAAACACCTACGGTCCCAAACACGAACAAGATATCCGTAAACGCCTCGAAGAGCAGGCTGCTACCTTAACCAAAGAATGGAGATCTGAATGTGGGGCTTATGACCGTTTACCAGACCGACGAGATACCGGTGATCGCGCTCAACTCCGGGCTGAAATCGACGCCTATGTCGCGCATCTTTATGGCCTCTCCCGAGACGACTTCAGTTATATTCTCGACACCTTTCCGGTTTTAAAAAGAAAAGAAGAGAAGGCTTTCGGTGAGTTTATGTCCAAAAGAAAATGCCTGGAAGAGTATGACAGAATAGATAAGATATTGGTTGATTAATAGATTTTGAAGAAAGTAAAACATTAAATGTTGAGTAGCAGCAGAGAGCAAAGTAGTTCATAACAGGAAAGAAGAAAATTATGGCAACCATCAGCGATATAGTAAAAATCAAGTCAGGCTATGCAAACTTTGTTGAATTGAAATCCTCCTTTGAAAAGGATCAGGATAACCTTGAGCGTATGGCCATGTATCGTCCGACAACGGCTCACCGAAAGGCTTTTGAACGACTCTGCCGTGGCTTGTCTAACCCCACGGACAAAAAGTTTTATCTTCTCACCGGATCATACGGTACTGGTAAATCCCATCTTTGTTTGATGTTTGCAAATTTCCTCAGTCGTTCAAGTGGTGCCCCTGAGGTAAGCGGCTTCTACGATAATTATGAAAAACTTGACCCTGTTCAGGGGAAGATGCTTCGCAATATGAGAAAGGGTGGCCAGTATCTGGTCGCTATCTGTGATTATAACTCCGGCCAAAACTTTGAGGATGTTGTTCTCCGTGCGGTTATAGAGGCATGTGAAGCCAAGGGGATTGAATCTCTGGTTCAGACCCAGCATGATGAAGCAGAACGGCTCCTTGCAGAATGGAAAATAAAGTCAGGAGATGCAAATGCTGTCCGCGATTTTTATGACGGTTTTTCTAAAACACTTGAAAAGATAGCACCATCCATAACAGTTGATCAGCTTCGGGAAGGATTACGCAGCTATGATTCTTCGATGCTGAAAATCTTCAAAACTGCATATAGCGAAGCACAAGGAGGAATTGATTTCCAGTCCCAGGCTGGTAATATCATTCCCATAATAAAAAAACTCGTAAAAAGTGAAGAGTTTAAAAGCAAGTTCAAAGGGCTTGCTGTCCTTTTTGATGAATTCGGTTTTACCTTGGAGAAAGCGGCCTATTCAAAAGATGTTCTTCAGGGTTTTATGGAAAAGATTTGCCAGAATGAACCTAATATTCTTTTTGTCGGTTGTATTCATAAAGACTTTCAATCTTACGCAGATCGATTCAGTAAGGATGATGCAAAGGTTATGAGTGCCAGGGTAACCCATGTACCGTTACTCAATGAAGGTATAGAGGAAATTATTGGTGCCATTGTGGAAACCGATAAAAATTCTTCTGTGTGGAAAAATGAAGTTGAACCGAAACTTGGTGTCCTGGATACCATGTTACCAAAGTGTGAGACCCTCCAGCTTTTCCCCTGGATTAAGGAAACAAAGCGTATCAGAGAACGTGTACTGGAAGATATTTATGGTGTCCATCCTGTGGCCCTGTCCTGCCTGTTGAAGCTTTCGTCTGAAATTGGTTCGGATGCCCGAAGTACGTTTACCTTTTTTACCGGTGATATCGACAGGAGTAAAGGGTCGTATGCAGATTTTATTCAAGAAGCGGACATAGCCGTTGATGGTGGGAAACTGAATCTCTATACTGTGGCTGGACTCTATTCCTTTTTTGAGAAAGAACTGGATCCTAAAAATAATGAACTGCGGGATATGTATCGCCAGCAGGTCAATGGCTATATTAGTAGTGAATTTACCTTCCGTAAAAATCAGCAGGCGACAGGTGAAATGTTTGCTACTGACAACGATCCTCGTATTCTCATTCTGAAAATCATTCTTCTCTATCAACTTTGTAAGATCCCAGCCAGTGCTGATAACATTATCTTTGGTTTATACGGCTTGAAATCCACGCAAAAGACGTATGAAAAGCAGCTAAAACAGCTTGATAAGATGGGTGCAATATTCTTTCGCAAGCAATCCAAAACATACGAACTCGCTGCCGCCAGTGGTGAAGATCCTTATGATCTGATTGATCGTTATGTCGATGATCCAGAGAAGCATCCAACCGATATGGTAACTGCATTTCTGGAAGAAACGGGGGAGAAAACTGGAGTCACATTCCTTGCGGCCAAACAGTACAATCTGATTTACAACGAAGATAAACGATTTCGGCGTATATTTAAACAGGCTAAAGATTTGGGAGCAGCCTTATGGCAGGATCTTCTTGAGGAAATGGAAGATGCTGCTAAAGACTGTAACAAAAGTTATGAAGGTATTGCCGTATATGCCTTGTGTGAAGATGATGCGGATATCAAAGTAGCCAGGGAATCTGTAAATTCCATACCTGATGATCGGATCGTTGTCGGTGTTCCAAATGAGGAACAATCTTTTACTGAAACACTTCTTAGGGTAAAAGCCTGCAGACATTATTTCCAGACTGGAGAGGTTGAAAAGCTCAACACCCAGACCGAGATACGGTTTCGTGATATTTTTGATAATTCTGAAGATGGACTTTTACCAAAACTCAAGAAAATTATGGAGCAAGTTGTTAGTGGTGAGCTTGCCTGCTGGCACGGAAAAGAAGGAACGGTAGTTGTTGATATGCCGCCCCAGTCGCAAAAACCGGCTGATTTTATTTGTGAACTGTTGTTTACCCGCCGTTGTAAAATTAAACATCCAGATTTGAACCAGGTTCATGACAGCAAATGGAAAAAAGGAAAGAATTCAGCTTTAAAGCAGGCTGTAAATATGCTGTTGAGTGATGCCCCGGTACAGATTGATAACGGGAGTCATGATAGTCATGGAGAAAAGAAATATCTTGAAAAAGTTTTGTTTAGGAAAGCTGGAGCGTTAAAGAAAATCAGGAGTGAGGACAACGTAACTTTCTTTGAGTGTCGTGGGCAGGCAGATGACATTCAGGATGATTTCCCGGTTTTGAAAGAATTATGTCAACGTCTGAATGATTTGGATCCTGGAAAAACACTACAGGTTGGATCTTTTATTCAGGAGATGAAAAGAAAACCATGGGGTATAGGAGAAACGCAGCTGATGCTTGTGATTGCCCATGTGGTTTCTGCTTTTGGTGAGAAACTGCGCATCCATAAAGACTCGACCAAAATGGTTGAGGGAAGTCTGGGGAATTATGGCGAACTTGAAATGCTAATGTCAGGCCCGGCCGCAAAGCTTGTCTTTGAAATAAAAGAAATATCAGATGTTCAAGTGGAATTGATAGAAAAGATAGCTTTTGCGGTTCATGCTCCTCAACTTCTGCATGATGAACAAAGAAGTCTTTCATCTGCTTGTGATACCCTGAAGTCGTGGTGGAAAGACTTATCTCCCATTGCTAAAGTCAAATCTGTTTATGACGAGAATGATCAGGACAGAATAGAAACAGTTAAAAAGACCCTGGATAAATTAGCTGATATTGATCGCTATGAGATTCTCTTTGATGTTATCCCCGGTATGTATGGCGAAGACAGGGTGAGTGAAGGTGATTCCAGTGATAAAATTGAAAGGATTGTTGCTGCATTTGAAATAGATGTGAAGCTCTTGGAAACAGGAGAGGATCGAGCCAGGAACCAGGTGGCGGAAGCCATTGCCGAAGTGTTTGGTACCAAAGGCGATATTGTTCAGTGCGGGAAAGCAGTGAAAGAATGGTACGAAGGGTTAAATCCGAATCAGAGAGATTCCACCAGGTATGAAATGGATCCAGATGCTCAAGGATTTATTTCCCAGCTTGCCCAGCCGAATGCTCCATATGAAACAAAATTAATGAAGACAATTCCTGATGCGTTTGATCTTGATTCTATCAGTGACTGGAGCTCAGTGCGCACAGCTGATTATGTAACAAAGCTAAAACAAGCCAAAAAGGCGGTTGAAGATGCAGCGGTAACTGTTCCTGTTCCGGAAATATCAGGACATGACAAGTGCAGAGAAATAAGTAAGGGCAGATTGGAAGTTGAGGAAGGTGGAAGTGTTTCGATTGGGGTTGTCGATGGTCTTAGTAGGGTTTGTTACACCGTCGATGGTACAGATCCACGACAATCCAAGACAGGCAAGAATATCTCAGCGAATGAGATCATTGGTGATGCATTTGTTGATAAGCCTGCGGTCAATATTAGAGCCAGGGGAATTGATGAGGCTGGGAATTACAGTGATCTGGCTACATGCGTTGTTGTAAACAAGAAAAAAGAGTTTGGATTGCATGTGGGCCATGACAATTTGTTTACCAGGAAAGGGTCGTTTAAGATCCCAGATTCACTGGATGCCTTGAAATCTGTTCTTGGTTCCATTGTTGACCAGGCACTGACAGATAGTGTTATCGATGGTGTGCAAGCGAAGCAGCTAAAAGATGGTTTTGAAAACCTGTAAGAAGGTAAATGGAAGATGACGAATACCTCTTCAAAAATTAAGGTAAGTCTGGTTGGTGACTTTGCTGGTACGGTTCCACAGAGAACTCTGGTTGTTGAAAGTGATACTGACTATATCCTGGCTGCAAAAGTTATACGTGATCATATTGAACAAAAAGAGATAGAAAGTATATGGGTGCGTAAAAAGGCTCATTATAACTGGTTGCGGACATATGTTGAATTTGTAGGAATAGCGGTAACGTTTGAAGAAATGACTCCACGCCTGATTCTTGCTGATTCCTGGAAAGTGACTGTTCCGGATTGGTTAACGGATGAACAGGTAATTGGTCAGAATTTACTCGATTTACAGATAACCAACCAACATATCGGAGATTTTACAAATTGTATTTTAGCATCGCTCCTGGGTGTTCATTTCATAAAAGAGAAGCTTTTAGTAACAGACCTCCCCGAACTACTCAGTATTGGATCTCCTGATCAACAAATCCTGCTGGAGACGTATCCTGTCCTTCTTCATTGCCTATCAGAAAAATGTGCCGCATGGATGAAGAATTCAAAACAGTCCTGGATGAAAAAGTTTTGCATCAATTTGCAAAATGAACCTGAATTGTTGTGGCATGATATTTCCCTTTGGGTGTTGTTGCATGGATATCCTGATCAATATTTAGAGTACGAACTGCCCATACACCGAAGAGGATTGGTTCAGCAATTAGCGCCTGAAAAATTATCAGATATAGAATTAAACAGTGTTGCTGTAAACGAAGCATCCCATCAGGTTGGAGTTTTTTTTAATGATGTTGGAGAACAGATAAAAAGCTCCGAAGATTTGGGGAAAGTTATAGGGTGTTGCTCTGGAAGGAGTCATGTCGAATTTGTTCGAGTAATGAGTATTTTGCAGAACAAGTCTTCTTTGGTAAAAGACACACATTTAAGTAGCATCAAACAGAAGTTTGTCTCGTGTCAGGGCGTTTCGACTGCTGACCTGTTGAAACTCGACACGTTGATTGCTCCGGAACTCCCTGCAAACGTATCGGAAGGGCAGGTATGGGATATAGCCACCTGGTGCAACTGGACGACCAAAGAGTATATCCCATACCGGAACTGGCTTGTTGAAAATGAATATGAAAATGAAGAGCTGGAGGTAACCGTTGCTGCTTTCAGCGATTGGTATATTGATAATTACGTCACTATTCATCAGGAAGTAGATACCAGTCTGGTTCATGTGCTTACATCCTGGTCGGATCGTATTCGTAATGATGAGTTATCTCTAATCGTTGTTGTTGACTGTCTACCTCTCACTTATTTTTACCTGTTGCTAAAGGCACTGCACGTGAGTGGCTTTCATAAACATGAGCAGGGTGTTCGTTTTGCACCGTTGCCATCAAATACTGATATTTCGAAGGCACTGCTTTTATCTGGAGATTGGAACGAAGAGAAATTGAGCTATGAAAAAATAGTTTCCAGGCGAGTTGAAACTAGCTGGCCAAAGAAAAAAGCAGTGTATCTTCCCAATCTGCAGACGATGGCATCGCTAACCATACCCGAGGAAGACTCTGCAGTATGTGTCTTGAATTACACCCCATCGGATGAATTGATGCATAGCAACCCAGCTATCAAAGGGATGACATACGAAGACGAGCTGTTTAACTGTTTTACCAAACTTGCCGAAACCACACATTCGTTTGTTGAGCGTAGTAATAAGGAAAGCAGTTCGGTCAGTGTCTATGTGGTTACGGATCATGGGGCGACTCGCATACTCGAATCTGAACAGAAAAACTTTGAATCCAATATTGTTAAGGATTTGTTTGAAAACAGCAAGCATCGTTATGCTGCCATTAGTAAGGAAGATGCCGATAACATCCCTGATAACTTATGGGATATTGGCTATAGGTTCGAGCAGCCATTCGTTAAGAATGATACCACCTACTTTATTCCGCAAGGCCATAAAACAGCAGGAGTAAAGAGAAGCGCACAAGGGTATGTGCATGGTGGAGCAACACCCGAGGAAATTATTGTCCCTGTTGCTGTATTTAAGGCGGTGGAAAGTGAATGGATGGCACCACTGGGGCGTTTTCTCAATACTAAACTTGATCTGGAATCGCAGGCGGCAATTTTTCATATTCAGCGTCTTGTTGATATTACAATAGCTGTTCAGAATCCTAATCCTGATCCATTGAAAATGATTCGGGTTGAGATGGTTAAACCGGAATCATCTGAAGTGAGAGAATTTAATCCATGTGATGTTAACGGTAACAGTGAAACGACAATCGATGTAAAATGTTATTTTAAACAAGCAGCAAAAAAGGACTATGAGCTGTTGCTGCGTTTTATCTATCAATATGGAGAAGAAGAGCGGGAATTACTACTTTCACTAAAGTCCATATTTAAATCTGCCACGACCAGTGGATTCAGTTTGAAAAATCTGTAGAACAAAAAGGTATCTTATGAAATCTTTTGAGGTAAAAGCTCAGGATTACTATGGCGAAGTTGTCATTAATAAAGGGCTAATGGGCAAGGCTGGTTTTGGCGCAAGAGCTGTCCCTGTATATGTAGGGGAATGGATTATCAGCCAGTTTGTTGAGGATGGTGAGCTTACAGAAGAAGGGCGTGCAGAAATTGTACGGATAGTTTCAGAGTATTTACCTCAGAAAGCTGACAAGAATATCCTGTTGAATCGCCTAAAGGAACAGGAAGAGGTTCAGATCCTGGACGATTTTAGAGTTAATGTCAATTTGGATAAGAACAGCCATGAGTTAAGCATCCCACTTCTCGATGTAAGTAAGGCTCAGATCCAGCAGGGTATCATCGATGAAAACCCTATGCTGTTAAAAACCGGTATGTGGGGAGTTGGTACATTGCGTTATGTACCGCCAGATGGAGAGGAGGTTCTGAAGGGACAAATATGGATGGTAGATTTCAAACCATTCCAGACTCCGGGGATTGATCTGGAATATTATAAGGAATGTCGCAAGCAATTTACTCTGGATGAATGGATTGATCTTTTAATTTCAAGCTGCCAGTTTAATCCTGATATTCTGCAACTTCCCCAAAAGATGATTCTGCTCAGTCGTATCATTCCCCTGATACAGCCTCGGGTTAATCTTGCAGAGCTTGCTCCCAAGGGAACGGGCAAATCATTTATTTTTGATAATATCAGTCGTTATGCTGCAGTAATCCCTGGTGGAAAGTTATCTGCCCCATCTTTATTTTTTAATAGTAACTCTAAACAGATTGGCCTGATCCCAAGGTATGATGTGGTGGTAGTTGATGAGGTGCAGAAAATTCAGACGGATGCTTCTGGTGAAGCAATGGCTGCTCTGAAGATGTATCTTGAAAGTGGCCGTTATCGTCGGGCAACTGGAGATATGGGAACGGCAGAAGCAGGTTTTATGCTACTTGGAAATATTACCATTGGCCCTGATAGAATGCCACTGTATGAAACGAACGGAATTTTTAAAGAACTTCCACCTGCTTTGCAGGAATCTGCTTTTGTTGATCGTATTCAGGGATTTCTTGAAGGATGGTTTATGCCCAGGATCACAAAAGATACTCCGTCACAGTACCTTGGTTTTAAAGGCGATTTCTTCAGCGAGATACTTCATGAGATGCGTGTAGATTTACAGCATGCTGACTATGTTTCCCACAGCATGCGTCTTCCAGAATGTGAGGATATGCGTGATAATAAGGCAATTTCACGCCTTGCAGAAGGATACTTGAAGCTTTTATTCCCTGATCTGAACGTAACCAATGACGAATTTATTGAATATTGTGTAAATCCTGCTGTGAGGATGCGTCAACAAGTATGTGATGAACTTTCCAGGCTTGATCAAGAGTATAAATGGAAAACTATCAAAAGTGAATTGCCTGATGAATTTCAGTATTCCCATCCAGTAGTCAAACCCGAACCTGTCCAGGAAGACGAGGTTGACGCTGATCCATTATCTCCAGAGAGAAAGGCCGTAGCGACAGTTATAGATATCAAAGAAGGGGAAAAAGGTATTTCATACGCACGACTGTTTCTACCATATCTAAGGGGAGCAAAAAAAATAAAAGTGGTAGATCCGTACCTTCGTTATCAATATCAGATTCGTAACTTCTTTAATTTTTGTGAGTGTGCAGCCCCAGAACAGGGGAAACTGTCCGTAGATCTGATTACCGGGGCAGATACAAACGAGCAGGAAGTTACTTTATCTTTGGAGTTTCATGAACTCAAGGAAAATCTTGCCCAGGATCGAGTAACACTTAGCTATGATTTTGACCGAAACCAGCACGATAGATCCATTCAAACTGATACTGGCTGGAGGATAACACTTGGGCGTGGTTTAGATATCTTCAGAAAGCCTGAGGGACGATTTACTCTGGGTTTTGTGGGTCAAAGTAAGCGGGAATGTAAGGCAACTACTATAACTTATACAAAAATATCATGATACCAAAAAGAGAATAATCCAATGAACAAATCGGAACTTATCGATCAAATTGCAGAGTCTGCGGACATTAATAAAATAGAAGCTGGTGCGGCTCTGGATGCCTTTGTGACAGCTATCACAGATACCTTAAAGAAAGACGACAAGGTTACATTAATTGGTTTCGGTACTTTCTCAGTTTCAAAGAGAGTAGAACGTGATGGTCGTAATCCACAGACAGGAAAAAAGATAAAAATTCCGGCGAAAAATGTTGCTAAATTCAAGGTTGGAAAGAAGCTAGATGAAGCTATTCAGTAACAGTAGTGTCCGGTTAGAAAGTTGCATGTCCTTTTTTTAACCGCTTCCGGTGTTTTGGCTTGCATCTTCGTTTTTGTTTTTGTTTTGCTACTGCCAGTTCTGCTGCTAGTTCTGCAGCATGCTGC
>Ga0222693_100119_pt1 | contig 30469 bp, 39 predicted proteins | sample AntAcemetage1331_FD_179840 | JGI IMG/M metagenome (GOLD analysis project Ga0222693, IMG submission 179840) | Saline water microbial communities from Ace Lake, Antarctica - #1331 | ecosystem: Environmental > Aquatic > Non-marine Saline and Alkaline > Saline | place: Antarctica: Ace Lake... | reverse complement strand
GGTTGTACATGTACCGCTCGTTGAAACAGTGGCTGTTTGCTGTTGTTAAAATTCACAAAAGTTTACGAAACCAAAATAAAAACTTGCCGTTATTGTTGGGATGCAGGCCGGGTCGGGAACCGCTGAAAAGAAGCTGCTCTACACTGCGATCAGTAACAGTATCAAAAAAGGTAGATCGTTTAACGCCGCCAGCAGGAGCGACAAATTCTCTGGCGCAATCATCTTCTTCCAGAGCTTGCAGTAATTCTCGGCCGGATGAGAAATCCTGTAGATGATAATATGTGAGAATGCTGAGTAGTTCTTCAGTTTTCATGGCCAATGGCTTGTTGGATCTTGATGTGAGTGGTGGTGTTATAATCAAAATTGGTTGTAATGGTTTGAGTAACAGTTTGTGCGTCGGTGCTATATGTCGTCGCGAATAAAACTTTACGGGCATCGTCATAACATCCTTAATAGATTGGCCTTTTAAGGATGCTTGGCCGTAGGGATTTTTACTTTGTCAAGAAAAAAAGTACGTATTTTGAAAATTTTCACTTTATTTAACATGCAAAATCCTCACTTGACACTACTGCTAAATATGCTTAGAAATCATTGTATGTCATCAAGCAATAGGAGGCGGTATGAGTGATTTCAAGTGGAAGCATTTCCAAGGTGAGATAATTTTAGGATGTGTACGTTGGTACTGCAAGTATGGAATCAGTTACCGTGACTTGGAAGAAATGATGGTTGAGCGTGGCGTTGAGGTGGATCATACAACGTTGTTTCGATGGGTCCAACAAAATACGCTCCAGAAATTGAAAAGCGATTACGTTGGTACTATAAGCCATGTTTAGGTTAAAGCTGGAAGGTAGATGAAACATATGTGAAGGTCAACGGCCTGTGGAAATATTTGTACAGAGCCATTACCAAAAGCGGAAAAACATTGGATTTCTACTTATCATCCACTAGAAATGGTAAAGCTGCCAAGCGATTTTCAGGTAAAATACTTCGTAGAATGAAGGAATATGAAAAACCTAAGACAATCAATACTGACCAAGCTTCCAGCTACACTCGGGCTATCCGAGAATTGAAAGATGAAGGTCTCTTAAATGATCATGTCTTTCATCGGAAAGTTAAAATATCTCAACAACCCCATTGAATCGGATCATGGTAAACTGAAACGCCTGATCAAACCTACTTTGGGCTTCAAATCTATGAAGACGGCCTATGCTACCATTAAGGGATTTGAAGTCATGAGAATGTTAAAAAAAGGCCAGTTCAATATATGGATAGGAGAACTGGGATTGACAGGTGAGATCCGGCTAATTGAAAGGCAATTTGGTATCTACTCTGCTCCATAAACACCATATTATATAAAGATAATTATGGACTAATTGAGTTTTTGCAACAGAGCTAGAGTTTAAAGTCATTGGATAAAGCAAATGAAGGTTCAGGAAAAACAGCTGGTACCGCAACTTTGTAACAGAACACTGATATATCTTCCGATCATTCATACCCAGGAGGATATGGGCTCCTTTAGTGAATCGATTCGACAGGCGACTCTAAAAAAATTTGGAGAGCAATTTTGGAAACAGAAGACACGTTTGATAAATGAGGTCTGGGGAGAAATTGATCGACTCGTCAGCGGTTTGGACCTCAAGGGTGATACGATTCGACTTTACCAGGACGGTTTACCAGTTTGTGGTCGAGAACTTGAGATAGTGACGGAGGTTGCCGAGAGTGGAAGCCTTAATCACCAGATCCTTCTACGGTTAGTGGAAAAAGGCGCTATCCTTATGGGGACGGAATCTCCAGAACTATTACTTGAAGAATATGAACTCGCAAAACAGACTTTGAGTTCGAACAATATTGGGGAAATACGCCCCCTGAAGACATCTCAAAATGAAATGCGGGAGACACTCTTGCGTAGGCGTGATCGAAGTATTGCCGAGCGTATCAACAGTACCCTCGCCAAGGGTGAAACCGGTATTATATTTCTGGGTCTTCTGCACTCACTTGATAGTCTGTTAGATAGTGACATTCTTGTGAGATTTCCTCTCTTTAAACCACCTAATAAAAATAAGGTTCAAAAATGAGATCGAAATCTTTTAAAGCCTTGATCGTTGATGACGAAAAGGAACTGCGTGACCTCCTGTCCCAATTGATGCACGAAATTAGTCTGGAGGTGTTTACAGCGTCAGACGGAGAGATGGCCCTACGGTCAGTTTTGTCGGAATCACCTGACGTGGTCTTGCTGGATTTGAAAATGCCTGGGATGGGCGGTAAGATGGTTCTGGATGCGATAAAGAGTATCGATCCGGATCTGCCGGTTGTTATAATAACTGGCTATGCAGATATTTCAGGTGCAGTTGAGATGACTAAGGCTGGGGTTTATGATTATCTTGGGAAGCCTTTCGATCATAGTGATCTGATCCGAATCGTCAAGAGCGCTATAGCAACACGCAACTTTAAAAAAAGTGGTAGGAATCTGTCCTGCAATTGTGGTGCCCCCCTCTCCTTGAGAAAACTTATGGGGGCAAGTAAGGTTGTAGGTCGGCTTATCTCTGACGTGAACAAGGTCGCAAAGTCTAATTTTACCACAATTATTACCGGGGAAACTGGGAGTGGCAAAGAACTTGTTTCCCAGGCGATCCACCAGGCCAGCTCTTTGCGTGCAGGTCCTTTTTATGCTATCGATTGCGGGGCAATAACACCAACACTTCTGGAGAGCGAACTTTTTGGTCATGAAAAGGGGGCGTTTACCGACGCTGTGAGCCAAAAAAAAGGAAAACTTGAGGAAGCTGAAGGCGGTACCATATTGCTTGATGAAATCACCAATATGCCTTTAGATGCTCAGGCTAAACTCCTCAGGGTACTTCAGGAAAAGGTACTCTACAGGGTCGGAGGCACGACCCCCGTAAAATTGGATGTTCGTCTTCTCGTCGCCTCCAATATTGACCTGAAGGTTGCAATAGATGCTGGTACGTTCCGTGATGATCTCTACTACAGATTGAACGAGTTTGTTATTAAAATACCGCCACTTCGTAAGCGCAAGGAAGATATCCCTCAGCTCGCCAATCGATTTCTGACCCAGGCTTCTCTGGAATTAAATAAAGATGTGAGAAAAATCAGTTCGTCAGCCATGGAGATCCTCCTTGCCTACGACTGGCCGGGAAATGTTCGTCAGTTACGGTCTACTATGCGTCGAGCCGTACTTCTTGCAAATGAAGAAATTACCGAAAAAGAATTGAACCAGTTGGAACTACAGCCTTCAACAACAAGTTCTGGCACCCCTGTCGGTCAGGAAATCGTATGGGATGGAAGTCGTTCATTTAAGGAAATCGTGAAGCAGAGCACTCGGAACGTGGAGAGAAACATTCTTTCCCAGGTTCTTATTCTTACTGGTGGCAACAAAGCGAAGGCTGCCCGTATGCTGAAGATAGATTACAAGACTATTCACTCTAAAGTAAAATCATTAGGGATCACAAAACAAGGAGCCGAACAATGGTAAAAGATGGGAAGGGAAACGATGATCGTCGGGGAGGTTTTGAAGGAGTGCTTGGTGGATTTTCTGATATCCTCGAAAAGCTTGGAGAGCTTGCCGAAAAAGGTGAAAGCCTCTCTAAGTCAGGAGTGTTTCAAGGCCAAAACAAGGATCTGAAGGATCTGAAGGGTGTGTACGGGTTTTCCATTAAATCTGGCCTGGGCGGGAACAATAAAAACGATGATATTAAAGTGGAACCTTTTGGTAATCTCAAAAGGGATGAAAAAACCGGGGAATCCGTCGTCCAGGAAATACAGGAACCGATGGTTGATCTATTTGAAGAAAAAGACCATATCCTCATAGTGGCAGAACTACCTGGCATAGGTGTTGAAAACGTGCAGGTTGATGTCAAGGATGATCTGTTGAATATTTATGCCGAAAAGGGTGAAAAAAAATATCGCAAGGAAATTCTATTACCCAGGTCCTATCAAAAGGAAAAAATGCAGATCTCCTGCAATAATGGCATTCTTGAGATTAAATGTATCCCTTAATTGATGGCGTCGTAAAACACGCTTTGCCTTAATACATAAGATTTCTGTGAAATGTTTGAACACTTGAGCTGAATTGAGGAGAGAGGATATTGCCTCAGTATCATAACAAACGTTGGGAGTAAATAGTGACAAAAAAAACAACCTTAAAACTTAAAATTACTGAGGCTCTGAGCAAGGATGTGGGCCGGTCTTTTGCCCGAATGGGTCCAGAAGATCTTGAAAAATTGAACGCTAAAGTGGGCGATTTTGTTGAGATTACCGGTAAGAAAAAGTGTGTTTGTAAAGCTATGCCTGCATATAAGGATCTTAGAGGACAGTCTAAAGTACAACTGGATGGGATCACCAGAGAGAATGCCGGAGCCGGCATTGATGAGTTTATACAAGCGCGTAAGATCTCTTGCCAACCAGCGGACCAAATCACTTTGACCCCGGTTAACATCTCACCGGTGGAACGTGATCTTAAATATATTGGCAGCCTACTTGACGGTTTGCCCGTGCAGACAGGAGACCGTATTCGGGCCACTTTATTTGGGAGTCGTTCCGCAGATTTCATGGTTGCAGGTACCGCCCCGAAAGGGCCTGTATTTATCAACCCGACCACTGAGCTGATAATCGGCAAATCCAGGGCGAAAGAGACAAAGACCCGGGGTGCCTTATCGTATGAAGATATTGGCGGATTAAAGCAACAGATGCAGCGAATCAGGGAGATGATAGAACTGCCCCTTCGCTATCCTGAGGTTTTCGAACGGCTGGGGATTGATCCCCCGAAAGGTGTGCTGCTCCATGGGCCACCGGGATGCGGTAAGACCCTTATCGCCAGGGCTATAGCCCATGAAACTGAAGCGAACTTCTTTTCGGTAAGCGGTCCAGAGGTTATCCATAAATTTTATGGTGAAAGCGAGGCACATCTACGAAAAATTTTCGATGAAGCCGCGAAAAAGGGGCCAAGTATCGTCTTCCTCGATGAAATTGATGCAATTGCTCCAAAACGTGAAAAAGTGGTTGGTGATGTAGAAAAACGTGTCGTTGCTCAGCTCTTGGCTTTGATGGACGGGCTCAATAAACGGCAAGGCATCATTGTCATTGCTGCCACCAATATTCCCAACGCGATCGACCCGGCCCTGCGTAGACCTGGGCGTTTTGATCGGGAGATAGCTATTCCTATTCCCGACCGCAAAGGGCGATTGGAGATTCTTGAAATTTACAGCCGCGGCATGCCACTTGGCCAGGATGTCGACATGAACCACAACGCCGAAATTACCCATGGCTTTGTTGGAGCCGACCTGGAGGCATTCTGTCGAGAAGCGGCAATGAGCTGTTTGCGGCGGATTATGCCGGATATAGATTTTGCCCTGACAAGTATTCCCTATGATCAACTTGCAAAGCTGGAGGTACATCGTGACGACTTTGCGGTAGCTTTGCGGGAGGTCGAACCATCTGCTATTAGGGAAGTGTTTGTGGAGATTCCCGATGTCAAATGGGATGATGTGGGTGGTCACACTATCATCAAGGAACGTTTAAAGGAGGCTGTAGAATGGCCGCTGAAATATCCCGATCTCTTTGAAACAGCTGGATGCCGACCGCCAAAGGGCATTCTCATAGCGGGGGATCCCGGCTGTGGCAAAACCATGTTGGCGAAAGCTATAGCCAATGAAAGTAATGTGAATTTCATCTCAATCAAGGGACCTGCCCTGCTCTCTAAATTTGTAGGGGAATCAGAACAGGGCGTCCGTGAGATTTTTCTCAAGGCCAAGCAGGCTGCGCCCTGTATTGTTTTTTTTGATGAAATTGACTCGCTGGTACCTATGCGGGGTTGTGGTGCCGTGGATTCAGGCGTGGCGGAACGGGTCCTCAGTCAATTTTTGGCCGAGCTTGACGGTATTGAAGAGTTAAAAGGTGTTTTGGTGCTTGGTGCCACAAATAGAATAGATATGCTTGATCCTGCCATTCTTCGACCGGGCAGGTTTGATGAGATTATTAAAGTTCCTTTGGCCAGCGAAAGCGACCGTAATGAGATTTTTGCTGTACATCTGCGCCACAAGCCGCTTGCCTCTGGAATTATCAGCAAAGATCTTGCCGCCCGAACGGAAGGTTTTAGTGGGGCCGAGATTGCATCTGTGTGCAATAAGGCCGCTATTATGGCCGTTAGACGCATAGTTGATAGTGGAAGTTGGCAAGAGGAGAGCCTATCGTCTGGAAAAGAGGTTCAGATTACGCCTGAGGATTTTAACGTAGCTCTGGAAGAAGTGCAGCAAAGGCTGAAATGAAAAATTCAGGGGAAGCGATTTATCTCTATTGTTTAGCACGCGCAGAATCTCTTTCAATTCCTGATACTACCGGGATTGATGAACGTCATCCTCTCCAATTGCACAGGATGGGCGATATTGTTGCCATTTGGAGTAAGGTCTCCGTGGAAGATTTTAGTGGTGAAAATGCAGATCTCAAATTTGCTGATATTTCCTGGGTGGGTCCGCGAATACGGCGTCATGAGAAGTTGGTGGAACAGGCTATGTCACATTCGCCGGTGTTACCCACCCGGTTCGGGACCATTTTTCTTTCACTGACCAGCCTGGAGCAATTTGTCGAAAAACACCATCAAAAGGTTGTACCATTTCTCGATCAGGTCACGGACATGGAAGAGTGGTCTGTTAAAGGGTATCTCGACCGAAAGAGGGCAAAAGAAAAGCTCCTTGCGCTGGAACTTACTCGACAGCAGGAGAGTCTCTCTCAACTCTCCCCGGGGAAGCGGTATTTTGAGCTGCAACGAATCCAGGCTAGTGTGGATGGGGAATTCAACCTTTGGCTTAAGGAACTCTGCCAAGGCGTCGTACAAGCTTTAAGCAATTGCGGTGGAGATTGTGCAGAGCGATCGATTCTTTCCAGGGATGCAACCGGCAAGGAAATGGATATGATCCTGAACCTGGCTTTTCTGGTGCCCCGTGAGAACGTGGCTATCTTTGGTCGGGTTATTGAGAAAGCTAACATAGAGCATGATTGCCATGGTCTATTGTTTACCCAGTCCGGCCCATGGCCTCCATACAGCTTCTGTCCCACCTTAAGCCGTGATTAACAGTGGGACATCGGAATATAACTTAAAATGAACTTATCCTAAAAAGGGAACCAAAAGATGGCAATACTGCTTTGTGGTATAGTGGATGGCGTTATTGAAGGAATTAAAGAGGGAACTGTTGCTATAGTTGAAAAAGACATTACAGCAATTGGCTATAGAATAGAAAATCCGGCAAGTCTGGAAGACCCGGAGGAATTAAGCAAATCTGTTGAGATATTTAGACATATCAATTCGTGTTACTTTTTAGATTATACCCTCGTTCCACTCAGGTTTGGAAATATTGTAGAAGATGAAGATGAGGTAAAAGCATTTTTAAATAAAACCTATATCCAACTGAAATCCTTATTTAAAAAAAATAACGGGATGGTTGAATTTGTTATCCAGATAAAATTTGATCTAGAGGTGGCTAAAGAAGATATCACCAAACGTGTGGATATGTCTGATATCGTTGCTGTAGGAAAGGCACTGTTTGAGTTAGCTGAGAGTCGCAAAGTTGAAGTTTACACGGCCCTGAAAAACATGCTGTCTCCTCTTGTTGTTGATTATCTGGAAACAGGAAGCACCAATGAGATACAATTAATTAATAATAGTTATCTGGTTGAAAAGGAAAAAGAAAACCTCTTCGAAGAGGCTGTGGATAGAGTTGCTGAAGCAAGTGATGACTGTCTTCTTTTCCAGTACATTGGTCCAATGCCCACATATAGCTTTGTACCTCTTGGCTTCACCAAGGGATGTTTTGAGCTTATCAATGGAGCCAGACTTCTGCTGGGTCTTGGAGATACGTCTACTTTTGATGAAGTGAAAAAAAATTACAGGAAACTTTCCTATGAGTACCACCCTGATAAAAACGCAACTGGTGAAGAAAAGTTCAAAAAGATAAACGAGGCCTATCGGATAATAACAGCCTATTCAGCGACTCAAAAAAATGGAGAATGCTCTTTTGCAAAAGAGGCAATAGAAAATAGTTTTGTCAATCTGTAGCAACTCTCTTTATGTCGTAAAGATCCTATGAAAATACTACTCTATTGCATTGTTTCCAGCGTAGCCCCTGGTCTGCCCGCAACACTTGCAGGGGTGGATAGTGAGCCCGTTTCTGTTGTAGAGGGAAACGGGGTCGCGGCGGCGATTTCCAAGGTTGAACATGGCCCGGATCACCTCCTTACCATCCCCCAGGTCCTCGCGTATGAGAAGGTTATTGAGCTATTACACCACCAGGGCTCGGTTATACCAATGCGCTATGGTTGCCTGTTTGACAATACGCAGCAAATCGTCAGACTGTTGGCCGAACGTGGAGATGAATACCACTCACTTCTTGAACATATCGGAAGCTGTGTGGAGATGGGAATCAGGGTGTTGATAGATGGTACTACCGAATGCACTGATCCTGAGTCGTTACCCGAAAGTAACGAACCAAAGTCACCCTCGGCACCCTCGAACGGGTGCGAATATCTCGCTACATTGAGACTCAAGCATGGCAGAGGAGAACGAGTCACCCAGGTGACCCAACACATTGCAGAGCAATGCAGAACTGTCTTTGCGGGTCTGTTTGTGAACCTTAAAGAGGAGCATCCCTCTCACCCTACACATCAATCGTCTCAGTTTGAAGATGTCTATTCTCTCTATTTCCTTGTTCCCAGGGAGGCGGTCGCTTCTTTTCGTAGCGCATTCCAAACTCTTTATCTCAACCAGCCGGAGAAACTTCTGCTGAGTGGCCCATGGCCGCCCTATAACTTTGTTTTACCCGACTTTGGTAAATGAGTTGTGAGGGCTCATTGGTAATAAACATGAGGTAGATTCTTTTATTTATGAGAAGAGTTCAACAGTCAAACCTGAGGAAAGTAAAATGAAGAATTTCGATAAACTTGATTTCATGCTGTTAGATATTATCCCTTCCTCGGTCTTACTCCTCGATAAAAATTTACGTATCCTCTCTGTCAACCGGAATTATCTTAAAAAGAACCGGCTTGTTAAGTCGAAAACCGTTGGCCGCCGCCTAGCCGAGGTCATCCCCCAGATCATCCTTAAGAATCTTGATATCGTCGAACAGATAGGCCAGGTCTTCAAGACCAACCAGCCAACAAAGGGACATCGCATGACCTATCGGGCGCCCGGTGTCCCTTTGACAAACTATTACTATCGGATCACCCCCTATTGTCACAATGGGCAGCTGGAAGGCGTGATACTTCTGATGGACGATATTACAGAACAGGTGCGGCTCAATGATGAGTTCAATCGTATTGAGCGTCAGCTGGCAAGTGTCGTCAATTGTGCAAGTGATATGGTGATATCAATAGATATCCACAGCAATATTTTAACCTGGAATCCCTCTGCCGAAAAGATTTTCGACTATCCGCATGAGAAGGCGATTGGGAAGAATCTGCAAGGTTTTTTTGATCAGGAATTTGGCCCCGATATTCACGAAGTGTTCTCCAGTCTGGTGGCGGGCAAAAGCCATCAGGCGGCGGCGGAATGGGATATCGTCACAAAACAAGGGGTAAAGATCCGGGCCTCATGGGTCTGCTCACCGATGCTGGATAACCAAATGCGTATCATAGGAATTGTCGCTGTGGGTCGAGATCTCAGTGAACGTCGAAAATTACAATTGAAACTCGTCCATTCTCAGAAGTTTGCTGCATTAGGTGTTATGGCAGGAGGAATTGCCCATGAAATTAGAAATCCCCTGGCTATTAGTTCCTCAGCAGCCCAGTTTCTGATGAGGGATAATATAACAGACGAGTTTCGCAGGGAATGTGCACAAAAGACCTACGACGGTATCCAACGGGCCTCTGGTATTATTGAGAACCTTTTGAAATATGCCCGTCCTTCTATGAATGTTGACTTGGAACCCCTGGTTCTCTCAACTCTCCTGCAAGATACCCTTTTGTTGGTAAGCAATCAGGCAAAGATTCAAAAAATTAATATTATAGCAGAAATAAACGACACCTCCGTTGTGTTCAGTGGCATAAAAAATCTTATCCAACAGGTATTTATGAACCTTTTCCTGAATGCCATGGAGGCCATGCAGAAAGGAGGGACATTAACCCTTTCCATAAAAAAGACCTCCACCACCGTGTCAGTTTATATAAAGGATACCGGAGTTGGTATTGCTGAAGACGAAATCGATAAGATCTTTGATCCTTTTTACACAACCATGTCAACCAAGCTGAGTACAGGCCTCGGCCTCGCCCTAACTTATTCGATTGTCAAGCAGCACTCCGGCACCATTGATGTGAAAAGTAAGCTAGGAAAGGGAAGCACCTTTGTTATAAGGATGCCTCTGAGAGGCAGGAGATTCAAAGCTCTGGAAAAGGCATGAAAAAAGAGAAAAGAATTCTTATTATTGATGACGAGCCTGATATGTGCTGGGCTCTGGAACGGATCCTGAAGGATAACGGCTTCCTTTCGGCTATTACAGGTAGTGGAAGTGAGGCCCTCGCAATCTTGGAAACCAATTCATATCACTTTAAGATGGCATTTATAGATGCAAAATTACCTGATATGGAAGGGCTTGAACTGGCAAAACTGATCCAGGAAAAAGATCCTTCCATAGTTCTGGTAATGATCTCTGGATATTTTTATAAGGATGGCGATGAGGTTCAACAGGCCATGAGGGAAGGCACGATTTTAGCCTTTTTCTCGAAGCCCTTCAATAATGAAGACATTGTGACGATTCTGTCCACCTTTCAACTATGACTGGATGTACCTGAAAGTATGGAATGCTTCCCATAGCGTTTTTTCCATAGTTCCTGGATTAATCATTCAAATGGGGTTTTAGAATAACTTAACTGTCAGATATTTAACGATTAACTGAGATAATCACGTATCTGGTCCGTGCTTTGCAATACAAGTATTAATAACCGGGTAACCTGCTCTTTGAGATGGGTTGCCTAAACTTCTTAATCCTATAACTGGAGGTTTAACATGGCAAAGGTACAAAAATCGACTGATTCTTCAAGTCTCGCAGAAGTTGTTGATCGTATTCTTGACAAAGGTATTGTGATTGACGCGTGGGTCAAGGTATCACTGGTAGGAATTGAATTGTTGTCCATTGAGGCAAGAGTTGTTGTTGCTTCAGTTGAAACATACCTCAAGTATGCTGAAGCAATCGGCCTAACCGCTAGTGCAGCCGCACCTGCTTGATGAATTGCCCTTTGTAATCAAGAAAGTCTAATTGTGAGGGGCTCTGGTATAGAGCCTTTCGCTGTTAGGTTTTTATGAACACCGCCAAAATTAAATCCCAATGGTCCTGATTCCTTGAGGGATTAACTATATATAAGGAGATATGTTATGGGGCGTCTAACTGATGATATGACCCGCTTACGCCATGACACGGATAATTTGCGCCAGGATCGCCAAGAGTTCATTGTAAATTTAAAGGACCAGGTTGCTGATATGCAAACAGGTTTTCAGGGTGATCGTGCTGATATGTCCGAAAAGTTACAGGCAGGACTCGATGAGTTTGTCTCAGGACTAAAGAATTCGGTGATTACTCTGCAGTCCGGTTTTCAAAGCGATCATGCAGAGATGGCAAAGAATTTACATGAAGAGCTCGACGACTATATGGCAGCACTTAAAACATCTGTCTTTGATATGCAGACGAGTTTCCGTGATGACCACAATGATATGGCTCAGAAATTACATGAAGAGCTCGATATTTTTGTCTCAACTTTGAAAAAATCAGTGGCTTCTATGCAAAGCCAATTTAGCACAGAACACACTGAGATGGCCATGATGACCAAAGCCGCCAGGGAAGAATTCGTCGGGGATCTTAAACAAAAAACGGCTGATCTCTGTGGGGAATTTGCTGCGGATATCGCTGGTGCACGCTTGGCGTGGGCTGGAAATAGCCATGTTGTTTCCAAGGTCCAGGAGGTGGTGATTCCACCAAAAGTGACCTCAGTGCAGACCGTAGAAGAACTGATAACTAAGGCTGCAAGTGATAAAAATGTAATCAGTCAAAAAAAAAAGATCCAAGATGATCTGACCCAGATAAAGGGAATAGGTAGCGGAAGGGAAAGGTTTTTAAATGAGGAAGGGATATACTCTTTTACTCAGTTGGCGGAGTGTATCCCTGAGGATCTAAAGGAAAAAATGGGAGAAGCCGCCCTGACAGTTGCTGCCGTGGGAGAATGGACGAAGGAAGCCCAAAAATTGGCGGAATAATTTCATGACTATAGAAATACTATCATGTTCTTTTTGCTCCGGTAAAGGAACAGATCCTTTTTGCATAATGTCCAATCTTTCCAGCTGTTGTGTCTGCGGTGGAGAAGGTTCTGTTAAAGTAAAGGTACCCTATTCGAGATGTGTACACTGTCAGGGAACTGGGGCAGTTAAAACTCTCACATGTACAGTGTGTCGGGGAACTGGGTATGTTGCAGCTCTCACAGAGCCGACTGTTAAGTGCTCTAGTTGCAATGGTTCCGGTGACGACACCTCGGCTCCGGCTATGGCCTGCCTCAAGTGTCGCGGACGTGGCAGGATCTCTGGAGTTTGAAGGATTTGCTAACAGGATGATGCAGTGCTCGATAAAATGGAATTGATAATAGAAAAATTACTAAATCAGCCGTTTACCACGATGCGGCGTGACTATAAAGGAGTATCGATCATATGAGTGATAGCACTTTGAGAGTTATGCCGGAAAAGGTAGTGCAGATTACACCTTCCGACGATAACGTCGTACCGGAAGCAAGCGATTCGTTTGTCGACACCCCGTATATACAGGACTTGATGAAACGTGCCTGTGCCTATCTGGCTGTTGGGTATCCCGTTCATTTTGCTGGTCCTGCCGGGACTGGAAAAACGACTATTGCCTTCCATGTCGCGGCACAGTTTGAGAGACCGGTTTCGCTGATCCACGGAGATGACGAGTTTGGGAGTTCCGATCTCGTCGGACAGGATTCCGGTTACCGTAAATCAAAGGTGATTGATAATTACATCCATTCTGTGATCAAGACCGAGGAAAATATGAATTCGGTCTGGGTGGATAATCGACTCACCACCGCATGTCAGGACGGATACACCCTGATTTATGACGAGTTTACCCGTTCCAGGCCGGAGGCAAACAATGTTTTTCTCAGTGTCTTGGAGGAAAAGATATTGAATCTTCCCAAACTGCGCCGAGGGGGGAAGGGGTATCTCACGGTCCATCCGGAATTCAGGGCAATCTTTACCTCAAATCCAGAGGAATACGCAGGTGTCCATAAGACTCAGGACGCCTTAATGGATCGGCTGATCACCATCGATGTTGGCCACTTCGACCGGGAGACAGAAATTCAGATCTCCATGGCCAAATCAGGAATGCATCGCACCGAAGTTGAGATGCTTGTGGATATTATCCGTGAATTGCGTACAGTAGGTGTGAACAACAGCCGACCGACAATCAGGGCGAGTATCGCCATGGCTCGTATCCTTGCAAATCTTGAGAGTAAAATCCGGGTCGACGATCAGGTGTTTCGCAGTGTCTGTCAAGATGTACTGAAGACCGATACCACAAAGGTTACTCGCGATGGAGAGTCACTCATGTCCAAGGTGGTTGATGATATCATTGAGAAGGTTGTCGGCAAGCGGTTTCCAAAGAGTGTCAAGCGGTAACCTGAACATATTCGCAAGATAAAGGAGTAAGGCGATGTCTGTATCTATTAAAACAGTGAAAGATATAAATACCCACTCTGGGAGTGTTGATCAGACCGTTGTTCCCTACAAAGCCTATATGAGAATCAGTTGTATCGAAATGGAAAAGGCCAGACGAATGACTGAGAGGAAACAGGCGGTGGAGCGAATCAAACAGATTGACAAACGGCTCAGTGAAATTGAAGGCGAAAAGCAGGGGCTACAAAACAGATTAACCCAGGCACAAGAACCACTACAGTCTCATGGTCCATCCCCGAAAGGGAACAAAGCGAATCTCCCCCGTGCAGGAGAGGGTGTCAGGCAGGACGACAGCTTTGTTGCGGAAGGATTCAAAATTAAATATTGATCTTTTGATCTGGGTGGATAATCGTCTCACTACTCCTTGGCACGACGGATGCACCTTGACCCGTGATGGACAGTCGCTTATGTCCGAATTAATCGCCGATATCGTTGATGAGGTTGTAGGGAAGTGGCGCCAAAAAGAGACAAGGTAGAAGCTGACCCCGTTAGAAATAAAAAGGAGAAAACAAATGGTTGTAACCTTAAAAACAGTCAAGGATATTAAGACCAATTCTGTGAAAGTGTATGATACGACCACCCCCTATAAAGCCTATATGAGAATCAGCCGCATTCAGCGAGAGAAAATTAGGCGACTTGGTGAGAGGGAACAGGCGGTAAAGCGTATAAGGCGGATAAACAGGCGTCTGGCAGGTCTTGAGATTGAAAAGAAGGCAATACGTCAGCAACGGATTTCCAATTAAATATTAATTATTTTTTAAGCAACTCTTATGGTACAACGTATATAATATAGAGCCTGTAGTGGGTGACAATCATAAGGGAATAGTCTAAAAAATAGTCATTAAGGAATAAGGTAATGAAAATAATCTGTATCTCATGCGGACATAAATTGGACCTCGGCGATGCCTACGACGATTATGAGGGGCCAATGAAGTGTTACGTTTGCGAAACGCTTCTGTCCATAAAAACCAAAGAGAGAAGTTTGATGTCAATGGGGCTGATGAACACACAGCCCCCCCCTGTGACCAATGAACCCGTCACACTAAAGTATGGGAAGTAGGTTTTTCACCCAACCCCTCTGGGGCTGAAATGGGCTACACGGTGGCTAACCCCTGTAAATATGCTATAAATAGCGATAAATACTAAAAACAGATTCTTTTCTTTCTCCAGTAATTGGAAATTAATCTATAAAGTGCTAACAGGTAGTAAAATCCCACAAAACTTAGGAGTACCATGGCCCCAAATACCTCCCTCACAGAAAATGGCTCCAGGTACCTCTATGCGGTTATTGAAGAGACTTCGGCCCAACAATATGATAGACTTGGCATAAATGATGAGCATGTCTATGCTATCACCAATGGCACCATTTCAGCGGTAGTCAGCAATGGTCCCGTCACCAATAGAATTCGGCCGGAACGACGTCACCTTAAAGCCCACAAGGAAATACTGAATAGATTGATGGAAGAAACAACTCCCTTACCTATGGCCTTCGGCATCATCGCTGAAGACAGTATGGCAGTTGAAAACATTCTTTCAAAAAATCAGAATATTCTGGTTGAGCAGCTTGAACGGGTCAATGGCAAGGTGGAAATGGGGCTGCGGGTTACATTGAACACCCCAAATGTATTTGAATATTTTATTAAGACCCACCCAGAGCTTAGAGCGAGCAGGGACAGATTTTTTGGCACCAGCCGTGAACCGTCACCGGAAAGTAAAATTGAACTCGGTCAGATGTTTGATTCCATCCTCACTGATGACAGGGCCTCCTTCACCGAACAGGTTGAAGATGCTATGGCCTCATACTGTCTTGAGACCAAGCAGAACAAATGCCGCAATGAACGTGAGGTTATGAATCTGGTCTTCCTGGTAGGGCGAGACGCTGAGTCTGAATTTGAAAAGGGAATATTGAAAGCTGCGGGGTTCTTCGATGATAACTTTTCCTTCGACTATAATGGGCCATGGGCACCCCATAATTTCGTCGATCTTGATTTGTCCTTCTGATTTTTTTTATTCCGCGTCAAGCGGGCGCTACCCATCGCACTTTGCCTAAGGGATCCACAAAGTTATGCTTGTAGTTGACGACATACTGCTTTCCCCAGTTAAGGGCCTAATATGGGTTTTTAAGGAAATGCTCAATGCGGCCCAGCAGGAGATAGCCGGGGAGGCTGAGACAATTACCACAAGGCTCAGTGAACTCTATATGATGCTTGAAACTGGAAGTATCACCGAAGAAGAATTTGACGCCCAGGAGATGATCCTTCTTGATCGTCTTGATGAGATAGAAGAAGAGCAGAGCGGGGAAATCAACAACGTAGATGGCGAAGATGGGGAGTGAAGTCTTACATGATTCCTCAAGGCATCTTTAAAACAGTCACCATCCCCCTCTTGGAGTGATGAATATGGAATCTCCCTTTTTTTACAATTGTCAGTTTCGACTGCTGTTTTTTGGTGGTAAAGGGGGAGTTGGCAAAACCACGTGTGCCACCGCCACCGCCATAACCTTGGCTAACAAGTACCCGCAGTTATCCATCCTCCTGGCCTCCAGTGATCCAGCCCATTCCCTGGCGGACTGCCTGGCTGATTATTCTCCCCCTGAAAATATATCCGTTTTAGAGCTCGACTCTCAAAAATGTCTGGCCGAATTCATGGCTGAGCATAGTCAACATCTGCGCGAGATTGCCACGCGAGGCACATTTTTAGATGATGAAGATATAGGCAACTTTCTAGACCTTTCCCTCCCAGGTCTGGATGAATTGATGGCCTTTCTTGAGATCTCCAGGTGGGTTGAAGAAGAAAAATATGACTGCATTGTGATGGATACGGCTCCAACCGGACACACTTTACGATTACTCGGGATGCCGGATCTGGTTCGAAAATGGCTGGAGGCCCTTGACGCCCTTCTCGCCAAGCACAGATATATGAAGCAGTTGTTTAAAGGAGGATATCAAGAGGATGAGCTTGATGGCTTTTTGCTGGATTTGGCATCGTCTCTTAAACAGATGGAATCGCTACTCGCAGACCCTGTTCGTTGCCGGTTTATACCAGTAATGATAGCAGAGACATTGAGTGGTAAAGAGACAGAAAGGCTCCTGCATGAGCTGCATACCGCTAAAATTCCCATCACCGATATGGTAGTAAATAACCTCTATCCGGCTGATACCAACTGCAGGATGTGTTCGGAGAAACGACAGCAGCAGAACCGGATACTAGGCCAATATCAGGAAACATTGTCTCTGTATACTCTCTGGGGAGTTCCTCAATGGCCCATGGAGATTAGAGGCCAGGAGCCTCTTGAAAATTTTTGGGAGAAAGCTGCAGTCCTTGTCCTTGAACGTCCGCAGCAGTTGAGTGACCGGGTGGTACCTTTCCAGATTCCAGTAGTGGAAGATGCTGGATGTCCACCGTCTCCTGAACTTGAATTCCTTTTCTTCGCAGGAAAGGGGGGTGTGGGCAAGACCACGCTTGCCTGTGCCACCGCCCTGCGTATGGCAGCTGATTGTAAAGAAAAAAATATCTTGATATTTTCTACAGATCCTGCTCATTCCCTTTCTGACTGCCTTGATGTACAACTCGGACCAGAGCTTACAGAAGTGATACCAGGACTTACTGCTCTTGAGATCAATGCTGAGGCAGAATTTGTCACTTTAAAGACGCAATATGCTCTTGAGCTGGAAAAACTATTTAATCGTTTTTCCTCTCATCTTGATATTGCTTTTGATCGCGATGTTATGGAAAGGGTTCTTGATCTTGCGCCACCAGGTCTCGATGAAGTTATGGGCCTGCTTAGAATTATCGAGTTGCGTGATGAAGGGCAATATGATTTGTTTATCTTTGATTCAGCTCCAACAGGGCACCTCCTTAGACTTTTGGAATCTCCGGAAATTATTGAGCAATGGCTTAAATCATTGTTTACCATGCTGCTAAAGTATAAGCAGAGTTTCACACTCCCGGGTTTTACCCAACGCTTAGTGCAGACATCAAAGAATCTCAAAAAAATGCGTACTTTGCTGCAAAACAATGAACGCACACATGTTTACGCCGTGAGTATTCTCACCAGAATGGCGCTTCTAGAGACAACAGATCTTATTGATGCCTGTGAAAATAGGCTGGGTATTCGGGTGCCAGTGTGTTTTTTAAATTTAGCAACAACGGCTTCTGCTTGTTCCTTGTGTACCGCACGTTTTCGGCAGGAGGATGAGGTGAAAAAAGATTTCAAACGAATTTTTGAATTACAACAACAAACGGTTGTTTATCGTCAGGGGGAACCGAGGGGGGGCGCGGACCTTACCGCCCTTGGGGCGGTGCTCTATTGCCCGTGTGAAGAGGTTTTTAACGATAATTAAATCCAATAAATGAGCCTGTTGATTTACTAGGGTTTTTGTTTGAGATCAGGTAAGCGAAGACTCCGAGGCATACTAAAAAAATAACCACAGGCATATAGTTGATATCGGAGTCTGCGCTTACCTCCGAGGATTATTTTTTCCGTTATAACGAAGATATTGGGGCAGATCCCCCTAGACTTCGAAAGACAGTAAATCAACGGGCTCATAAATGGGTTATTGGATTCTTAGTAGAAAGGGGGGAGGTAATGGTGGAAATTGCAGTTGATCAGACAGAAAATATTTCGCTATGCGAGACGCTTGACCGTGTACTTAACAAAGGTGCTGTGGTTACAGGTGATATTACTATTTCTGTTGCTGATGTAGATTTGCTCTATCTGCAGCTAAATTTGGTGCTGACGTCCATTGAAACTGCCCGTAGAGTAATGTTGCCTGGATATGATTCCTCCTCTTCTGGGGGGAACCCATGAAAACAGTAGAGCCCATGAGAGTTGACTCGGAAAACATTAGCGATTTTATAAAGGTGATGGAAACTGGCAGGGAGAAATTGGTTGAAACCCGACAGTCAACACAAGAAACTGGAAATCGAATAAACATCGATCCCGAAAAAACAAAAAATGGAGTTGCTCAACTGGTCTTGACGGTTGTGAAGCTTATCCACGAACTTCTTGAAAAACAGGCGATCAGACGGATTGATTCCGGTTCTTTAACCGATGATGAAATAGAAAAACTCGGTGTGACATTGATGAGACAGACAGAAGAGCTGGAAAAGCTACGGGAAGTGTTCGATTTTTCAGATGAGGATCTCAATATCGACCTTGGTCCCCTGGGGAAGCTGTTGTGAGGAAATGTAACTTTCATTACCATCAAAGCGTGTTCTCATTTTACCGCATATTAAATAAATATTAGGAGATATAGATGGCAATTCAACACGGCGCACAACATTCAATAGAAACTTCCAACTTGGCTGACTTGCTGGAACGTATTCTTGATAAAGGGATTGTCATAGCAGGCGACATAAGGATCAGTCTGGTTGATATAGAATTATTAACCATTCAGCTCCGCCTTGTTATCTGTTCAGTTGATAAGGCAAAGGAAATGGGTATGGACTGGTGGGTTAATAATCCTGCTCTTTCTAGCTCGAAAAACAGTAAAGAAGTTGAAAGTAGTCTCGTTAAAATAGATGAGCGTCTGGAAAGACTGGAAAAATCTCTGGCAAGTAAGGTTGAAAAATAATGCATGATAAGGCGGCGGAAGATCAATAGAACAAACACGTCCACCGATTCTTCCTTTTTCGCTTGCAGCAGCTAATCCAGCTTGAGTTCGCTTTCGAATCAAACCCCTTTCAAATTGAGCCAAAGCGGGAAACTGAAAAAATAAGTTCATAGTATGGGAATTTTCATTGTTTGTTTTTATTGCAGTTGGTTAAGTGTTTGGTTAAGTACTTATTGGTTTTGATGGTGAATAGAATCGTTTTGTTGCTATAATATACAGTATGAAACTGACAACAGATGAGAAACAGGACAAGGAGATATTTAGGAGAATATTTTTTGAAAATTGGGATAGCTATCAATGATAAAAATCCAATTTACGCTAGTGATCAATACGAAGTACCAGTACAAAAAATGTTCAATTGCAGTAAAGAGTCCGGTGGTTACTGCGAGTATATTTGCATGAAATGTGGTCGAATCTTCGACGTGTTTTTTTTAGCTGTGAAAGTTGTTTTTGTCTTTCGTGCTCAACAGTCTATGCTGATAATATGGTGAGCCAAGTCAGCAAAATACTCCACCCGGTGTAATATATCGGCATTGTATTTTGAGGCACTAGTTCCGTCCGATGCAAACTGTAACTAATCGATTTTGTGAATGTAAAATAGGTTTTCCGTTTTTATTCCTTGTGTCATAATTCAGAGTGCCACCGCAGGTACCTGGCGAGTGATAAAGTGAATGTTGGTGAAATTATGAAAGATCCAAATTAGATCCAGTCGTTCTTGGAGTCTGTTCTTTATTTTTGCATACGTGTTGGTACGGCGTCGATAAGCAGCACACCGTCGTCTCTAGGAAGCGTTAAATGTCTCTACATGGTTCGCATGAATTTCTTTATTTTCGATATTCTGAATTGTCTCAGGGGGTTCAGGTTGAGGATGTTGATATTTCTGTCGTTTCCTTCCCCTCTTGTGGGATTGGGAGCCTTTGTTCTTAATTCGAACTATTACACCCATTGGAAGGGTTTTGCGTGGACGTCCACGTTTTCCGGTCTTAACGACCTCATTGCATATTTCAAAAAGAAGATTTCCATAGCGACGTTGACCATCTGTAAGAAGCGTCAGCTCCTCAGTTTGATCTAAAGCTTTGGAAAGGTGCTCAATTGCTTTTTTGAACATTGGCCTATTCTTGCGGCCGCATTGTATGTCCCAAATAAATCGAGAAGCACGGTCCATAAGTACTATTGTTCAACATTTAGATTGATCTGTGGATGATTCTTATCGACCTTTGTATACAGTTCATCTCCTTCGATTACCTGCTTGAAAAACTGGTTGACCAATGCAAAAAGCATTAATATCTCTTTAAGATCTCCAAGTCGTGTCTGCCAGCGATAGATGCTGTTCTTGCCCACATTAAAGATCCTGGCTGTAGCATTGATTCCTGTGCCTTCGGCAATAGACGAAAGAACCATAACGATAAGGGAAATAGGTCTCCTTAGACCTACAAGAGGGGTATTGCAAGTTTCAGAAAAATTAGTACCACAATGATTGCATTGAAAAATGGTACGTTCTGGGCCATTCTTGATTTTATAGGTTCTGAACTTTTTAATCTCAGTTTTCATGCAATGAGGACATTTTGTTTCAAACATCCATATTTCCTTTAAAAATGGATATTATATATCATAAGTTTGAAACTCCCGTAATAACAATGATCTACGTATTGCACCAAACGGACCCAGTACCTCAACATTGTTCAACGTTTTAGTTAGAGTCGACAGACGTTCCACAGAGGGGAAATGAAGCGTCGTTCCTTAACCATAAAACCATGCACGGTGCTGCTCGGTTTATCCGACATTTCATGGGCCAGAGCATTATTCGCGGGTTGTTTTTATACCTTTAATATATCGTTCCCCCTTCCACCACGTTTGCCATGTTTGGCGAGTCAGGCCGATCAGGGAAATCCGTTCCATTCTGGTATGTTGAGCAATTGTCATGCCAGACATGAAAATCCGGGTATTTTGTTTTCCCCTCTTTCTCACAAGGATTTCAGAGGGGGGATCGGCAAAAGTCGTGGTAACCGTCTATCAAAAACTCTACTTATAGATTGGTTGATAGACGACTTGACAGGCGGTTATAACTCAGCCTGCACAACCCGACGGCGGTCACTCAGACGGCGGTTGACCTGCATGCTTATCTCTTCTTATTATTGAGATTTATTTTAAATATTTAGAGCCATTTCGCTGGGCAATAAAAGGGCGTTGCGATCTTTTGGCACTCTATTTGCTAGTAATAGGCTCTTTTGAAATTCAAGTGGGTAAAGCAAATTCATTTATCTCAGAAAAGTCCAGTTTACCTGTCAAAAGATAAGCAATTGTTTTGAAGTGTTTGCTTTTGTAGCCTCTCGCTTTTCGCTTTGCGGCCTGTAACACAGAATTTAGTCCCTCAAGTATTCCGTTATTAATTTTACTCTTTTGCCAACGTATCACACCGTCCCAATGACGTTTCACTGTCTTAGCTGCTTTGATCATTGGAGACAGTCGGCTATGAGTTGCCCAGAAATACCATGACTTCAGGCCTTCTTCAAAAGCCGTCAGGCTGCCAAGAGAATATATCTGTTGAAACGATTCACGGATATTCATGGCTCTAACTGATTTTAAATTCAATTGAGAAAGGCACAGTGTCTCTTTGGTGATCTTCTGCTTTACCGTCAAATTTGAATCATTTTTCAGGAAGATATAACGAGAACCCTTTAGCAATGGATTTGCCTTTGTTTCTTCCAGGCGAACCTGGTCCACTCCTTGATTGATAACCTTGAGGATGTGAAATTTATCAAAAGTTATCTTTGCCTTTGGTAATTGCTCACCGACGCCATTAATTAAGGCTAGCAACATATCACAACTGACATTGGTTATTTGTTCACGATCGCCTTTTCTGTCTTCTAAGTATTCTACAAAATCAATAACAGTTCCACTTCCCTTAGCGTCACTTATATGTATGGTCCTTTTCTCTTGCAGATCAACAAACAGGACGATGTAATCATGTCCTTTAGCGATCGATGTTTCGTCCATTCCAATGGTGTCCACATCGTGTAAATCTTCAACAAATTTAGAGACATTAATATATACATCCTGAGTTCTCCAAATCAAATAGTCGGACACTCCTGTTAACTGGCTGACGTTGTGCACTGGCATTGATTTACAGAGTTGAATTAACAGGGCTTCAAATAACAAAGTGAAACCTAATACCACCCCATTCCATGGCTGAGAGATTAAATGAACACACCCATCATCTCGTTTTATTCTTGGGACACGGGCGTGCAGGTAACACTCGTGTTGAAAAAAATTGAGATGGCGCCATGTTTTATTAACTGTATCATAGGCTTTGCAAGGAGCGCCCTCACTGCCATCTAAAAATGTTGCCCCACGTTTAAAATCAACATGAATATCAAGTCGTTTACTCGCTGCTTTAAACTCAATTGATTTTATAAACCATGGAGATACAATACCTAAAGCCTGCTGAAATAATTCTTCCATCATATCATCCTTTGTAGAGTGCTTTTCGTTTAAATCTACAAGGGATGATCTTAATTCACCCACTCAAATTTCAAAAGAGCCAAAAAAATCGATAGCAAGAATGATCCGCTGCTTAGAAAAAGAACTGAAAACGATTGAGAACAAGATGGAAAAGCTGAGTGACCATTGTCAATTATCCGAGCAAGCTGAAAAGTACAAGCAAGTAAAAGGCATAGGCAAGGTGTGTTCCAACGCATTGGTGACCTATTTGCCAGAGCTTGGAAAGTTTAGCCATAGCAAGATAGCAGCCCTGGTTGGGGTCGCACCATACTGCAAAGAGAGTGGCAACCATAAAGGAAAAAATAAAATCAAAGGGGGCCGGAAAACATTACGAGGTCTTCTTTATATGGGCACTCTTTCAGCTATCAAACATAATCCTGTGATTAAAGTGTTTTATGATAGATTAACTGCAAGAGGAAAGCACCACAACGTAGCAATGATTGCTTGCATCAAGAAAATATTACGGATTTTAAATGCCATGGCAAAAAATGACACGCCGTGGCAAGAAAACTATGGGATTAAATAAACTTGAAAAAGCTTCTTTTTTTATTGCTTTTCGACATAGTTGCTATTCAGCGAGGGGACAATTCATTCCCCTTACCTCCTGCATAGTTACGGAAATAAGGATTTTGTGTAAAGAGAGGGAGCACTAGCCGATGTATATATGTATAGATTTTGACGGAACAGTTGTTGATCATCGCTATCCCTATCTCGGTGACCCCGTACCATTGGCTGTCGACTGGATGCAGCGCTGGGCAGAGCTTGGTGCCAGACTGATCCTGTTCACCATGCGCTCAGATAACGGTGACGGAAAGGATCTCCTACAGGACGCTGTTGACTATTTTGCCAAGAATGATATCCCCCTGTTTGGTATAAATCATAATCCGGATCAAGCCTCATGGACCAGCAGCCCCAAGGCATACGCTCATATCTATGTCGACGATGCAGCATTCGGCTGTCCTCTGGTTCATCCACCCACCTTCAATAAACCATGTGTCGACTGGAAACAGGTTGGCCCGGCCGTGGAAAAACAAATTATGGAAGGTTGACAGGTCATATCCCTGCTTCGTTCTACTCTGCTATGTCAATTCTTGGAATAACCGATCTATGGCTTTTTATTCTTGCCGGGTTGATTTTAAATATCACCCCCGGGGCTGATCTTCTCTATATAACGAACCGCAGTGCTGTTCAGGGGAGGAAGGCTGGTGTTGTCGCAGCACTTGGTATTGGTGCCGGCTGTATATTTCATGTGCTGGCAGCAGCTCTTGGATTGTCGGTGATTCTGGTTTCTTCCTCAATTGCCTTCACCGTCGTTAAATACCTTGGTGCTGCCTATCTTTTTTACTTGGGAATCACCACTTTTCTCAGTCTCAAAAGTGGCACACGATCAGAGTCTCAAACAGTACATGAACTTCCACCTGGGAAAATATTTCGACAGGCGGTTCTTATCAATATCCTGAATCCCAAAGTTGCACTCTTTTTTATGGCCCTTCTGCCGCAGTTTGTTTCTCCAACCGCCACCTATCCCGCCCTGGCTTTTCTATTTCTTGGGCTTGTTTTCAATGTGAATGGTACGCTTGTGAATATACTATTGGCATTGTTAACCTCAGTCCTTGCAGAAAAATTCCGCTCCGTTTCATTTCTTCCCCGTTTACTTAAATCACTGGTTGCCACGCTTTTTCTTGGGCTTGGTATTCGTCTCGCGTTTATAGAATAAATTGAAATTTCGGACTGTTTTCTGATTCTGTCATGGCGAAACGAAAAAACCCCTTCCAGATGATCTTGGAAGGGGATAGGAGGGGAGAAGAAGAAAGACTATTAAAAAAATCGGTTATTAACCGAATTGTAAATTGGGTTGAATGTGGGGCTTATGCGGCCGCTAGCATACCTTTGTTTTGTGATTTGGTCAGTATCATTCGCTGCAGTTCGAAAATCTCACCCGTGAGTTTTGCGATCCGATTATTATCGGGACGACTCTTTTTCTGAAGAAGTTGTTGAGTTGCACGTCTTGCTGCAATTTCACGGCGTAGAATGTTCAAATTTGACCCTCATAATCGAAGAAGTTATTAATGTTTCAATTTCTGTTTTTAATAAAGCAAGAGCTGTGCCAGTCAATTGAAAACAGACTAACTACTCGATTTTGTGTGTTGTACTTAAATTCCTGCGTGGAGAGTAGGTCTCTAGCAAGGGGACAGGTGGGTAAAATGTACGCATCCGTGGCTACAGGTGAGTAATTTGTAGGCACTATTGAAAGCTGCTTAGTTACAGTTCAGAGTTAAGGGGAGTTCGGTGTCCTCGCTCAATAGCTACCTGCTTTCAAGATCAAGTAGATACTTTTTCACCTCAAGTCCACCAGCATAGCCTGTTAATTTTCCGGATTTCCCGATTACCCGGTGGCAGGGAACGATAATGCCAATGGGATTGAGTCCATTTGTTCTTCCCACTGCCCGCACCGCCTTAGGATTTCCTATCAGCATTGCCTGTTCAGAATAGCTTCGGGTCTCACCATAGGGGATAGTCAGCAAAGCACGCCATGTCTGCTTTTGAAATACTGTTCCTTCAAGAAGTATGGGAAGGTTAAATTCGGTTCGTCTTTTCGCAAAATACTCCTCTAGCTGGAAGCAGGTTGCTTCAATAATCACATTGCTCTTTTTGATAAGCTCAGTTGCCGGGTCATGAACCTGCTCCCAGTTGGGATTGAAGGTAAGAGCGCGAAGGTGAAAATCATCTGCCACAATATGGATTGGGCCCGTCGGGGAGGATATCTGCTGATAGTAGAGTGTCATAGATGTTACCTGGAGAGTTTTTTGGCAAACGCATTCCATATATAATGGGTCATATAGGAACGGTTCGTTCGCCATAGTGATTCATCGACCAGCTTTTGGTCAAAGGCTCTTTTTATTATAAGGTCATTTTTGGGAAAGGCATCCGCATCGTAAAAACAGCGCATCATAATCATTTCAGTGGTCCATGGGCCTATCCCCCGAATTGATAGCAGGAGCTTTCTGGTTTCGTTTACATCTGAGCTGTAGGAAAAGTGAAATTCTTTTCCATGGAGCAGTGATGAGAGTGTTCGTATTGCATCACTTTTCGTTCTGGTGATTCCAATTGTTTCAATTTCTGCCGCCATAAGCTCAGAGGGAGCGGGAAATTGATAGATCGCTTTTTTACCGAGTCTGGTGCCAAATTGCTCAATAAGTTGTGCTAGTTTCTGAGTCGCCTGTTGAATTGATATCAGTTGACCCAGGATTATTGATACTGCTGTTTCAAAGGGATTAAAACTTCCAGGTACACGCACACCCGCTTGCTCAAGAGGGAGATTGGGTGGCAAATGCACGGGGTTGTGGTCCACGTCAAAGAGTCTTCGCAGTCTCACAAGAAGCTGGGGGACTTGATTGAAATCCACTCCTTTAAGGGCGACCTGCAGTGCGTCTCGGTTTTTATTGAGAGTAACTTCTATCGTAGCGTATGAATGCTGATTTTGGATATAGCGCCTGTAACACCCGGCGTTAACCTCTTCTATACCTTGAGCGGCATGTCTTTTCAGGAAGGCAAGTATGGTTTTGAAATCATATGGTTTTCGTATTAGTAAGTTCAGGACGATTGCATCGCTCAGCTGAGGTGTGGTATTCTTTTTGCCACGAAAATCTGAAGGAGGAATTTTATAACAGGCTTTGAAGGCTTCATTAAAACGCCTGATAGAGCTAAATCCTGCTGCAAATGCAATCTCTCCAATCGGTTTTGTTGTTTCGAGAATGAGTTGTTTGGCCAAGTGCAGTTTTCTGGTCTGAATGATTTCAATTGGTGATGCACCTAAGTGTTCTTCAAACACTCTTCTCAGGTGACGAGTTGAGAGGCCAAGTGTTTCGGCGAGGAATTCTACACTATGCTTGCCACCTGCACTCTCTTCGATTAAACGTAGCCCATTGGTAACGATATCTTTTCCCGGATCAATACTTTTACAACCGGGTGCCAGATCGGGACGACACCTAAGACATGCGCGGTATCCTGCTTTTTCAGCAGCACTTGGGCTTTTGTAGATTACAATATTTTTAAATTTTGGCCGTGCCGGACAAACCGGTCTACAGTAAATCATTGTGGTTTTGACTCCGCAATAGAAACGACCATCGTATCTCGGGTCACGGCGCTTGATGATTTCCCTGTAATCGGATTCGGTAAGTGTATTCATACGTATATAGTACCAACAATAGAGTATATAGCTGGCGGTTTTCGGACACTGTCGTCTGTTTTTTTTATATTCTTTTACTTTCAGGTGGTGGAAGCAATGCAGATAAGATGCAGCTGGTGTGGTGATGATGTTCTGTATCAAAAGTATCATGATACTGAATGGGGAGTTCCGCTTCACAATGAAAGAGATTTGTTTGAATTTTTGTGTCTTGAAGGGGCTCAGGCCGGTTTAAGCTGGATTACGATTTTAAAGAAAAGAGAAAACTATAGACGTGCCTTTGATTGTTTTGATCCTGAAAAAATAGCCGGATATGATAGCGACAAAATCGCTGAACTTCTGCAGGATGCAGGGATTGTACGTAACAAATTAAAGGTGAACGCTTTTGTGAATAACGCTCAGTGTTATCTTACTATGCTGGAAAAGGGTGAAACTCTGGAGAGCTTCTGCTGGGGGTTTGTTGATGGGCAAACTATTCAGAATAGCTGGCAAACGCTTGCTGAAGTTCCCGGTTCCACTCCTTTATCGGATCAAATGTGTAAGGAGCTGAAACGGCGCGGCTTTACGTTTGTGGGAGGAACAATCTGCTACGCCTTTATGCAGGCGATTGGGATGGTGAATGATCATACAACGGATTGTTTTAGGTATCAGCAACTGAGGTAATCACGCTTTTCCATTGTCCATTTTTGTAGTCATGGCTATGGTAATGCGATAATGGGGAACAACAATTGTAACGGGCTTGGTGCCCTCTAACGATATATTTTGGAACAGGAAAATGGTACAGGAAAAGAATAACTTACTACTCTTGGGAAGTGACAGGAGCGGTGGCTTGGAAATGAAAAAACAGAAATACGTGAATATTCTCCTCGGCTGTTGTTGTCTTATCTGTATTTTTAGTAGCTTCTCCATGGCTGCTCCCGTTGATCACCAATCCTTTCAGCAATTCCTTGGTTCATTTTACTCCGAGGCTGCAAAGAAAGGGATAACACGTGTCACCTATGATCGTGCCTTTGCCGGAGTCACAGCGCCCGACGACTCCATATTAAAAAAAGCTGCTTACCAGCCTGAATTTACGACTGAAATATGGGATTATTTGGATGCCCGGGTGAACCCACGCTCCATCGACGATGGCCGCATAATGGCTGGAGTGTATGGTGATCTTTTACAACGGATTGAGTCACAATTTGGTGTGGAAGCATCGGTTATCCTAGCGATCTGGTCCATGGAAACAAGTTATGGTGCAGCTCTGCTTCGGACTTCACGTCTGTATTACGTGCCACGTTCGCTTGCCACCTTGGCTTTTGCTGATAAACGGAGGCAAAAGTTTGCCCGTTCCCAACTGGTGGCGACACTTGAAATCGTTCAGGCTGGAGATGTGACTCTTGAACAACTCACTGGTTCCTGGGCAGGAGCCATGGGACACACGCAATTTATTCCCACCAGTTTTCTTGCCTATGGTGTGGATATGAATGGCGATGGACGTCGGGATATCTGGAATTCCATTCCCGACGCCTTGGCAACTGCAGCGAATCTTCTGCATTCCAATAAGTGGCGTACCGGAAAGCCATGGGGTTATGAAGTTATCGTTCCCAGCAATAAAGCAAGGCTTGAGGGGAAAACAAAGACTCTGGCAGAGTGGCAGCAGTTAGGCTTCTCTCGTCCAGGAGGTGCTGTTTTTAAAGATCTCCAGGAGAAGGCAGAATTAAAGATGATTGGCGGAGACAGCGGTCCAGGATTTTTGATGCTTCGTAATTTTTTCGTTTTAAAGCGCTATAATAATTCTGATTTTTATGCTCTGGCTGTCGGTCTGCTTGCGGATCGTTTGGCGGGGAAGAAGAAAATGCAGCAATCGTGGCCACGTCCTGCAGGCGCTCTTTCCGTTGAAGAAAAATTTGAGCTCCAGGAATTACTGTTGAAGAAAGGGTTTTATTCCGGGGAAATTGATGGCCGTATAGGTAGTAATAGCCGCAAAGGAATCAGGGAGTTTCAGATTCAGCAGGGAACTAAAGTGGATGGCCAGGCATCGAAGACTGCTTTAGAAGCCCTTAGACAATGAGAACAGAACAGGCGAACAAATACCTAGTTGTGAAGTTTGTGTCTCGGGCGGTGAATAGAGTCGTTTTTTTACTGGTAACACGGAGTTTCGGGAAAGGTGACGTATGACACTTGCTGCCTGGTTATCTCTTGCAAGTATCTGCATTCTAGGAGCCATGTCACCCGGACCAAGTCTGGCCGTTGTTTTGAAAAACACTCTGGCTGGTGGAAGAGCAGAGGGCGTGAAGACTGCCCTGGCTCACGGTTTTGGAGTTGGTCTGTATGCTCTGGCAACCGTTGCCGGACTCGCGGTTCTTGTTACTGGGAGTCCCTCTGTCTTTATGGCTATCCAGGTGCTTGGAGCTTTGTTTCTGGCCTACCTTGGAGTGAAGGCGCTTCTTGGTTCCACGGGGATTTCTGAGGCTGTACAAACAGAATCACAACCCGGTTACTGTGGAAACGGTATTCGGTCTGGTTTCCTTACCGCTTTTCTCAATCCAAAACTTGCAATATTTTTTGCGGCACTCTTCAGCCAGTTTGTCTCTTCTCAAGCCACACTCTTAGAGAAAACAATTATGGCCCTGACGGCTGGCACTATTGATGCCGCCTGGTATCTGCTTGTTGTCCTTGTTCTGTCGCACTCAAAAGTTCTTGGAGTTTTACAGAACAGAGCTATTCTGCTTGAAAAAATATTTGGTTTTTTACTGCTGTTGCTGGCTGTTCGGATCTTGTTTATGGCTTAGTGATCTAGGAAGCAATAACAAGCTATTAAGGGGGTGGGAGTATAGAATAGTGTAAAGTATTGCTCATGTCGATACGCAGTACCAGAAAAAAACGAAGATACAAACCAAAACACCGGAAACTGTAAAAAGAAAAGGACATGCAACTTTCTAACCGGACACGACTGAAACACATACAAACAATGGCACCTCTCCCAGTATTTTTTGGGAAACAACAGTCAACCCATATCAAAGGGGTCGCTATTCTTATGCTACTCCTGCATCATCTCTTTCTTTTTCCCTCTGGTAACCCATGGTTTACAGGGCTCTTCTTTACCCGTTATGGGGGGGTAGAATACTTTCTCTCATCAATTGGGAAGCTCTGTATTGTGTTGTTTTTCTTTGTCAGCGGCTATGGGCTCTGGCAGGCATCCCGTGATGATAAGCATCTCATTAGAAGTTGCTTTAAACGGCTGCGCACTATTTACATAATTTATAGTTTCGCTATTCTAACGACGGTACTCTTACTCTTTTTAGTAAACGGTTCACTGGTACTCTGAAGTGGCCCCCAAATCAAGGACAAATATTGTAATATTTAAGGTGTGTAGTTTAGCGTTCTCTTATGCTGCTATCGCAGCTGCTTCTTCGCCCCAATAGACTTCTGCCGGGGTCTTTCCTGAAA
>Ga0222693_100117_pt1 | contig 31043 bp, 30 predicted proteins | sample AntAcemetage1331_FD_179840 | JGI IMG/M metagenome (GOLD analysis project Ga0222693, IMG submission 179840) | Saline water microbial communities from Ace Lake, Antarctica - #1331 | ecosystem: Environmental > Aquatic > Non-marine Saline and Alkaline > Saline | place: Antarctica: Ace Lake... | reverse complement strand
TCCATTGCAGGACTGGCATAACGATCTGGAAGTTGGTCTCACAGGAGCCTTTCTTTGCAGCAGGGTAATTGGTACCCATATGGCTGAAAGTCAGGGTGGGGTCATCCTGAATATGGCCTCGGACTTGGGAGTGATTGCCCCGGATCAGCGAATATACAGAAAGGAAGGCTTGGAGGATAACGAACAACCGGTGAAGCCTGTGACATATTCAGTTGTCAAGCATGGCATCATCGGGCTGACAAAGTATCTGGCAACATATTGGGCTGACAAAAATATAAGGGTTAACTCTATTTCTCCAGGGGGGATATACATGGATCAACCTGATAAATTTGTTGATCGCTTAACCAATTTGATACCCATGGGTCGAATGGCCAATCAGGATGAATATAAGGCAGCTGTTCTTTTCCTTGTATCGGACGCCTCTGCATATATGACTGGTGCTAATCTGGTGGTAGACGGAGGCCGGACATGCTGGTAGCTGATAGCATTATTCTGGATTCTCAATGTGAAGGAGTGTGATTGTGAATGAGAACACCAACTGTTATTTATGCGGTAATTCAGAAATTATCCAAAGGCAAGGGTGTGTCCGTGATGCCAAGGATATTAAAATTTACCAGTGCAAGACTTGCGAACTTGTTTTTCTTTCCTCTTTTGATCATATCCGGGAAGACTTCTATGAAAAGTCTGGAATGCATGAAGAAGCTCTTGATGTTAAGGCATGGTTGCTTAATTCTGCCCGGGATGATGCGAGACGCTTCGAATATTTAAAAGAATTATTACCATCCTGCTCATTGCTTGATTTTGGGTGCGGTGCAGGCGGTTTCCTTATCCAGGCCCAAAAATTAGCCGATCCTGCCCACGGAATTGAGCCGGAAAGCAGGCTGTTTGATCATTTTCAAAGCCAAAATCTCACTGTCTATCCTGGTTTGCCGAGTCCGAGTCAGGACAATACTGGACGCTACGATATAATAACAATGTTTCATGTAATGGAACACTTGTCTGATCCCAAAACAGTATTGGAGGGATTGGCACATTTGTTGTCGGACAGGGGGCAGATCATTATAGAAGTTCCTAGTGCTGACGATGCCCTGTTGACCTTATATGATAGTAAGCCGTTTTCAGAGTTCACTTATTGGAGTTGTCATCTCTTTTTGTTTACCATGAAGAACCTGGAGATGCTTTTTTCTCAGGCTGGATTTATTGTAAATTATATAAAGCAAGTACAGAGATATCCTCTAAGTAATCATTTGTACTGGTTGGCAAAGGAAAAGCCCGGTGGACATCAGCAATGGCATTTCCTCGACTCTTCTGAGTTACATACAGCCTACGAAAAACATTTGGCTGCTATTGGAAAATGCGATACCATCATCGCCAGTATTTCTAACCCTTGATGAAATATATTTGTTGGAAGACCACAATGAAGCACGATGTTAAAAAACATTGTTCATCACCATTGTCTATCGCGATACTGCTGATAATTTTCCACCATATGGTGCCTTGTGTTATTAAGTAACTGCGGAGCACTGGTCACCCGAACACCTTTCTTTACAATATTGATGTAAAGCGGCCGGCCGAATGAGATGCTTTGGATTATATAGCCGATTTTAACCCAGATGTATTGGCCATAATTAGCCAAGGGGTTACGAATAATTTCGGTGGAAATTTTTATTGATAGAATCAATGAAATGGCAGGCAATTTCAATATTGAGGCGATAGCTTTTGCTGATGAATGTTTCGGAGTGAATAAAAAGTGGTTTAGGCGATTTTATGAATGGATAAAGCCTCTGAGCAACCTGTGGAATATGGAGGAGTGCGGGAGGGCGACAAGGTCAGCCAGGAAGTGATTGAGGTGATTCGTGATGCCGACTTCATACAATGTCCAACTGGTCACCTGTATGCCTTGTGAATCATCGGATACCATTGAGGAAATGGCTTGCTACTCAAGCCAGGTGTTGACCTTGATCTTACAGGAAATTCAGAACACTAAAGCTATCTTGATTGATTTTGCCCAAGTCCTGCCTGGGTCCCCTCTCTATGAACACGTTCACACTACTGGAAAAATCTATGCTTATACAGATCCCCTTGGTGTGTTTGGCATGTAGAAATAGAAGAAACTAGGCCTTATTTTATATCACTATCCAGGAATATTGTATTATTCTCGGAGGATGTTGTGGCTGGTAAGTCTGGCTAAAGTTGTCAGGCATGAGGGGAACAGGCGTGCCCTTAAGCAGTTTGGTGAGTTTATTATTTTTTATCTCTTCCGACCGTTTCGTAAAAAGAAAAAGGTTAGTGACTACAAATTGCTTCCGCGTGTCATGGAAGTGGAAGGGACTTCTGTGTATCATGGGACATGAAAAGATGATTGTATTTAGGAAAGGCCGATAGTGACTATCGTATTTTTAACCGTATATCCTTTTAATGAAGATTACTGCCTAAAGTACGGTTTTAGGACCTTTCAGGAAAAGGGGTTTGAAATTGTCATATTAAACATTTTTACTTTGATTTATAATACTGACATTGAAAAACAAGCAGGATATGTAGAGTTTCAACCTGTCTCTGGGGTTGAGCAGGTCAGAGTTAAGTCTGGCCGAGATTTTTCGAATAGATTACGTGCGATTGGGGATAGAAAAATTGCAATCTTGGTTGCCAGCCTTCGGTTCAATGTTTTATGGCACCTAAAAAAGGCAAACGTTGATTATTTGTTACATTACCTTAATTTACACCCTACTGGCCAGAAGATTAATAGAACAGCTTTGGAGCGCTATTCAGCAATTGTTAAACTGATTTTAGCCAGTCCTAAACAGTTTATGGAGAAGATTAAATTTAAGGGTAGACAATTGATTCCTTATACTTTGATTGGGATGGATAATCCCAGATATGTGATCTGCGCTGGCTCAACAGCTAATGTGAGATATCCACTGGCTGAGGCACAGAAGATATATACCCATTCGTTTGATTATGATCAGTACTTGCAAAATAAAAATATAGTAAGGGATGTCAGTATTCCTGATACACCGTATCTCGTATTTCTGTCTTGTTCCATGTGGGATGTTCATGATTATCTTCTGTGTAATGTGGAGCCAGTAATCACCAAGGAGCAATATGAAGAAGTAATAGTTAGAGCCTTTGATTATATCGAAAAAAAAATAGGGAAGAAGATTGTAATAGCCGCTGGGCCAAAGGCGTCTGAGTCAGAAAATGTCTACAATGGCAGATCTTACAGTAGATTTAATACTGAGCAGTTGGTAAAATATTCGGATGGAGTTCTTTGCCATTATTCCGGGGCGATCAGCTTCGCAGTTATTCATGAGAAACCTATTTGTTTCACTACGATACGCAGATTGGATAATGATAAGTATTTTACAAAGTTTGTCACAGCGTATGCCGAGGAGCTTGGAGCCGATATACACTATATTGATTCGGAAAGAGACCTTGAACTTCTCGTGAGAGAAGGATGTTTTAGCTATAGAAGTGATAAGTACTCTGAATATAAGAAAAAGTATCTTTGTAGTACTGACTCTGGCGATATACGCTGCTGGGAGAAGGTGTCAGAAGTATTGAAGACCGACTATTTTGGTCAGTAACAAGTTCAATAAAATTATTTTAAAGAGTTATTCAAAAGGAAGGTTATGTCTTTGAAAAGAGGTAAAGTGTTGTTTATTATTCATGACAACTATCAGGATGATAATATTTTTCCTATGGGGCCTGCGTATCTTGCCGCAATTCTCAAGCAAGTCGGTGTCGAAGTGTCTGTTTACTGCATGGATATATTTCATTATACAAATCAAGAACTGGCAGACTATCTGGATGATAATGAATTCGACCTTATCGGTCTAGGATTTATGGCGGCTCGGTTTAAGCGTACGGTTGAAGAATTATGTGGAGTCATAAAGCGTCACAAGAAAAAAGCTTGGTTTGTGCTGGGGGGGCATGGCCCAACTCCCATTGAAGAATATATTTTGCTGGCGACTCGAGCAGACATTGTCACTTTGGGGGAGGCTGATGATACCATACTGGAACTGTTGAATTGCAAAATAGAAGGTGGAGAAAAATTTAAAAATATTAAAGGGATTGCTTATAGGATTGGTGATGTTGTTACCACCAACGAGAGACGGAATCCGGTTATGAATTTGGATTCATTGCCGTTCCCGGCATGGAATCTTTTCCCCATGGAAAAGTATACCACATCTTTGAAGTTTTCTGGGACGGGTGAGAACGAGAAAGCTTTTTCTGTTTTAACTACTAGGGGATGTGTGAACAGGTGCAGCTTTTGCTACCGTATGGAAAAAGGAATCAGAACTCGCAGTCCACAGAATATTGTGGATGAGGTGAAGGCCCTCCATGATAATTATGGTATTCAGTATATATATTTTTCCGACGAACTGTCTGTAACCTCAAAAAAACAGATTGCCGAATTTGCCGCACTTCTACACAAAAATAACCTATCAATCAAATATCGAATGGAATGTAGAGTTGATCTTTTCGATGAAGAAATCGCCAAAATATTAAAAGATTCCGGATGTGTATTTTTGAACATTGGGTTTGAGTCTACTGATCAGAATGTGCTAGATATATTGAAAAAGAATGTCACCGTAGAGCAGAATATTCGAGCCGCAGAAATTGCCAATCAGCTTGGTATTGGAATTGGGTTAAATTTTATATGGGGGCTGCCGGGAGATAGCGAAAAATCCCTTCGAAATAACGCTGAATTCATTAAAAAGTATAATCACTATGATCAGATCCGAACTATCAGACCAGTTACTCCTTATCCGGGTACACCTCTGTACTATGAGGCTATTGAAAGAGGGCTTCTGGGAGGACCAGAAGACTTTTTCTCAAGGTTTAAAAACGCGGATTTGTATATGATTAATTTCTTGGATATTCCCGAAAAAGAAATTTATGAGATGCTCTTTGAGGTTAATAAGGATTTGATTCTTGACCACTATTCACATACGGATAATAATTTAAAAGAAGCTAATATATTAATCGAAAAATTTTATAACCTGTATTTTAAGGGTGAAACGAGTTTTGATGGCCCTCGACATTACAAGACTATAGACAGTGTGAGTAAGGAAGAATGAAATCCTTAGAATATATGAATTGCAAAACGATGGAGATAGTATGAAAACAATTGCATTTGTCCCGGTACGCTGCAATAGTAAGTCGATTCCTATGAAAAATATCAAAGATTTCTGTGGAAGGCCACTTATTTACTGGGCCTTGCAGGCGTTGCAAGATGCAAGTCAAGTTGATGAGATATATGTTGCTACCGACTGCGATGAGATCGCAACAAGTGCCAAAAGTTTTGGTTTTGGTAAAGTAAGAATTTATTACAGAGATGCTGAAAATGCGCAGGATCATTCGTCAACGGAAAGTGTTATGCTCGAATTTATAGATAAATATTCTTTTGCAGACACTGATATTTTTGTTCTGGTGCAGGCCACCTGCCCATTAGTACAGACCAATGATTTTCAATCAGCATTGACCTCATATAAACAGAGAAAACCGGACTCAATATTATCTTGTGCCCGTATCATGCACCTACTTTGGGATAGCTCAGGGATTCCTCTGAATTATGATTTTCGTAATAGGCCAAGGCGTCAAGATTTTAGTGGCTCGTTTATGGAGAACGGTGCTTTTTATATTAATAAAGTTGGTAATATTATTAAGTATCAGAATCGTTTATCAGGAGACATAATGATTTACGAGATGCCGGAGTTTACAGCAATTGATATTGATGAACCTGAAGACTGGACACTGGCGGAAGGGTTGATGAACAAACATATTTTACATCTTACTAAATAACTAGAATATCTGACGGAGATTTCCTGTGATAGACATTCATTTTTATATGAAAATTTTTGAACTGAAGAAGAGGATCATGAACAATGAATCCTTTACTCGAGAGTTCCTTGCTGAAGCTATTGAGGATTGTAGAAGGCTAGAACCGGTTATCTATAATATTGAAACAACGAATGCTTGTAATATGCATTGTGTTATGTGTCCCAGAACTACTATGATGACTCGGAGGGTTGAGACTCTGGATCTTTCTACCTTCACCCGGATTGCAGACCAAATTAGGCCGTGGACAGAAAATGAATGGTCGGTATGGCAGGGCTTTGTTGAAACGGAGTACGGTATTGGCAGAACAGAAATGAGTGAAAACCATTTCTTCCTACATGTGATCCCGGATGTGGTAGTGATGCATGGATATGGCGATCCGTTGCTGGATAGTAATATTGCTGAGAGGGTTAAGGTGCTTGTTGATAGGGGGCTCAAACCTTACTTTAGTTGTAATCCTGCAAACATCAATGAAAATAAAGTTGAAGAAATGTTCAGCCATGGGCTTGAGTATATCAAGTTCTCTGTTGAAAGTGTGGATGATTTCTTGCATAAAGAAATTCGAGGTGATGCTTCGAATTTTTCAGGAAGTTATAATAAAATAATACGATTATTAGAAGCCAAGAAAAAGTATGGTTACCGAACAACAATTGTTATTACTATGCTTGATCTTAAAAGAAATCACCAGGGTGAGGAATTCGAAAAGTTGCAGCATGCTTTTAAAGATCATGATGTCTATATTTATTTTAAAAGTCAGGACCAGCAGTGGTATCAAGAAAAGAATGAGGGTACAAAATCCATACACTGGCTTGAATTCTGCCAATTTCCTTGGTCTTCAATGACTATTAAATCAAATGGTGAAGTGGTAATGTGTGTTGAGGATTTCAACAACGAGATCGTTCTTGGGGATGCCAAAACTGAGTCTTTGTATGACATATGGAACGGTTCTAGGTATCAAAAGTTCCGGCAACAGCATTTTAAATCCGCTGTGGGTTTGAAATGTGATAAACAGTGTGACATGAATTTGGTCGGAACTTACGGACTTTTTTGTAATAGGTTATGATGGATACTTTTTCTATAAAAGATAAGGTGGTGCTGGTTACAGGTGCTTTTGGACTGATTGGAAGGGAGGTGAGTCGGAGATTCCTTGAGAATGGTTCAAGGGTTATTCTGGCTGGTCATAAAGTGAATGAGGTTGATTGTGTACAGAAGGAACTCTCCACCGAATTTTCACCTGATCATTTTTTGGTATGTTCGTTGGAAATTACAGATTGTGATGATATTGAAAAATGTTTTGAAATAGGTGAACAAAAATTTGGTTCAATTGATGTCCTTATTAACAATGCTGCCATTGATGCCAAATTTGATACTGAAAATATTGGGGAAATTGATTCAAGTTCTTTTGAAATCTATCCTGCTGAGCTTTTGAAAAGATCAATTGATGTTAACATGGTTGGTACAATTCAAATGACACAGGCAGCTTGCCGCAGAATGCTTGTTCAAAAAGAAGGTAATATTATTAATGTTGCGTCATCATATTCTTTGGTTGCTCCTAACCAGAATCTTTACGATTTCGGATCTAAGAGAGTGATGCGAAAACCGATTGATTATGTAGTGTCAAAGTCCTTCTTACCAAATTTTACTCGTTATATAGCTACATATTACGCTAAGAATAATATAAGATGTAATGCTATTGCTCCGCATGGTGTTTATGATGGCCATGATGCTAATTTTCTTACTAATTTTGCCAGTTTGTCACCTATTGGCAGGATGTGTCACAAATCAGAATTGGCTGGTACATTTCAGTTTTTGGCTTCTGAAGCTTCCAGCTATATGACTGGTTCTGTGATAGTGGTAGATGGTGGCTGGACAGCATGGTAAAAATATGATCATAGACAGAGAAATTAAAAGATTTATCATTTTTTCAGAAGATACTATTCTGCAAGCCCTTGAGAAGATAAGCCAAAACAAGCTAAGGGTCATTTTTGCAGTAAGCGAATCTGGGGTTCTTGAAGGTATAATGACGGATGGTGATTTCCGTCGCTGGCTATTGCGGCAGGAAACGATTGATTTACATCTTTCTGTATCCACCGCATTGAATAGGGATTTTCTCTTTTGTTCTGAAACTGATTCGCCACAAAAAATTAAAGAGTTGTTTTCAGATCGTATTGAACATATAGCGATTGTTGATGACCATATGCGTTTAGTCGCTCTGGCTACAAGCAAGAAAAATCGAATTATTATTGCAGATTATGAGATTGGCGATGACGCGCCTTGTTTTATAGTTGCCGAGATCGGCAATAACCATAATGGCAGTCTTCTTCTTGCCAAAAAACTTGTAGACCAGGCAGTAAGGGCTGGTGCTGATTGTGCAAAGTTCCAAATGCGTAGTATGAAAGCACTTTATCGTCAAAGAGGAGGTGGTAATGATAAAGGGGAAGATTTGGGGACTGAATATGTTGTCGATCTACTGGCCAAGTTCCAGCTCAAGGATGAGGAAATGGAGGAGGTTTTTGATTATTGCCGGGAAAAACATATATTACCCTTGTGTACACCATGGGACTTAGAAAGCCTTGAAAAAATAGAGAAATATGGGATGCCGGCCTACAAAGTGGCTTCTGCAGATTTGACCAATCATGACCTGCTTGAAGCTCTGGCAAGGCTCAGACGCCCTCTTTTATGTTCAGTAGGGATGTCCACTGACCAGGAGATCGCTTCTGCGGTTGAACTTCTGCAGAAGCATGGCGTTTCTTATGTTCTTTTACACTGCAATTCAACTTATCCACCACCCTTTAAAGATATTCATCTCAATTATTTGCCCAGATTACAAAAAATTGGTAACTGTATGGTTGGTTATTCCGGGCATGAACGAGGAATTAGCATTCCCATTGCTGCGGTTGCTCTCGGAGCCAGAGTTATCGAGAAACACTTAACTTTGGATAAGCAGCTAGAGGGGAGTGATCACAAAATAAGCCTCTTGCCGGATGAGTTTAAGACAATGGTGCAAGGTATTCGTGAAGTAGAGGAGGCAATGGGACTAGCAGGCCCGCGCTATATGTCTCAAGGAGAATTGATTAATAGGGAAAATTTGGCCAAGAGCCTGGTTGTCAATCGTGACCTTGCAAAGGGTGAATATATTCTTATTGATGATATTGAGGTCAAAAGTCCTGGACGTGGGCTTCAACCTTACCGGAAAAAGGACATAATCGGTAGTGTGGCTAAACGTGATTTCAAAACTGGTGATTTTTTTCATCTGTCTGATCTCAGTGATGAGGTGGTGAAACCACGTTGTTATAAATTTAATAGACCTTGGGGACTTCCTGTTAGATTTCATGATGCCCTGCTCATAAACGAGCAGACTAATATTGAACTGTTTGAATTCCACCTTAGTTATAGGGATTTAGAATTAAATATCCATGAGGTTTTTCAACAGGAAATGACTGTTGATTTTATAGTGCACTGCCCTGAGCTTTTCAGTGGTGATCATTTAATTGATCTTTGTTCGGAATCGGAGAAATACAGGAAAAAATCCCTAGTTGAGATGCAAAGAGTGATTGATTTGACTAGGGGATTAAAGACATTCTTTCCAAAAACGAAAAGACCACTTATTGTTACTAATGTTGGCGGTTTTTCTATGAATGATCATATTCCTACATCTGAACGCAATTGCCTGTATAAGCTACTGTTGGATAGTTTGTCCAAATTAGATATAGATGGTGTGGAAATTATTCCGCAAACAATGCCACCGTTCCCATGGCATTTCGGTGGTCAGCGTTATCATAACCTCTTTGTGGATCCAGAGGAAATTGTGGAATTTTGTAAAAACAATAACATAAGAGTTTGTTTGGATGTTTCTCATTCCAAACTAGCCTGTAATTATTATAAGAAATCCTTTATAGAGTTTATTAAGCATGTGGGACCCTTTGCTGCCCATCTGCATATTGCTGATGCTACGGGGGTGGATGGGGAGGGGGTGCAGATTGGTGAGGGGGAGATTGATTTCCAAGCCATGGCAGATACTTTGAACATGTATGCCCCGGTTGCTTCATTTATTCCTGAAGTATGGCAAGGGCATAAAAATAGTGGTTTGGGGTTTTTTAACGCCCTTAATCGATTGGAATCATGTCCTCTGGGCCGTGGCTAATACTGGCTGAGTAACAAGTCCAGAATTATAGAAGAGCCCAATTGTGGTGGATCGCTCTGAAGTTTTCCATGAACTTGCTCGTTAAAAAGAGAGCAAATTTTTGGAAGGGTATTTGTAGTTGGAACATAGCCACATACTGAAAGCCATTCCTTCTAAACATGCGATGTCCCAAATAGTAAGCTATATAAAGGACAAAAGTGTAATTCACATTGCTCGTACTTACATTGAGCAAGGAAAGAATTATGTTAGAATGAGTTTTTGGGCTGAGGATATTTTGTCTCACCTGTTGCTCTGATGAAGAAGTCGAATCGGCATATATCTGTGATCAAGAAAAAGAAAATCAACGTGTTGAACAACTGAAATTATTGTAACAATAAACTGCCATATGGTGGTCAGTGGCTCTTTTTAACATATTGATTTTAGAAATCTAAATTTAAAGAGACCTGTGTTACTTGTGGATACTTATTAACAGATGTGTGACAGTAAACGAATTAAACTGCAAACAGAAGCAGAGGATTTTGACTACCATACGTCGATAAGGGTTGATAAAGGATTTATTCCTGATCTTCGTAATCTGCAAAAGGTGACTTGGTTTTACAATAATCCCTGGCGAGAGCCTGAGTTTGCTGAGATTAGGTGGGTACCCGTGCTACGTTCATTTGTTGAGAAATGCGCCGAGTCAGGTGGAAGCGTTTTGGAGGTGGGATGCGGTCATGGCATGCTTTCATTGGAATTGGCTCGTGCTAATTTGAATGTAGTAGGAGTAGATCTATCCCCTAAGGCAATTGAAATTGCTGAAAAATTTAAAAATAAAAATCGTGTTACAAAGAATTTTGGTTGTTTGAAGTATATTTGTTGTGATTTCAGCGACTTGGACCTGATGGGAGACTCCTTCGATAATGTTGTTTTTTTCAGGTCCTTGCACCATTTTCCCAATCTGGTTGAAGTTATTGAAAAGGTTCACTCGCTGTTGAAAGCTGATGGCAATATTCTTTTTTGTGAACCTATCCATAATAAATTTGATCATCGAGCGGCAGAGTTCGCCCTGATCTTGAGATCTGTCCTGCCCACTTGGAAATCCTATAAATCAAAGCTCGATCGTGAATGGAATACTGAACTCTGGAGAGGTATGGTGGACGACATTTACAAAGAATACGTCTACGAAGATGAGCATCATCAGTCCGCCATGGATAAGAGCACCGATTCGGATGAGGTTATACTTGCCGCATTGAAACCATATTTTGAGATAGAATATTTGCGTTACCATGATGCCTTTATAAATCATATTATTGGTGGTCTTAGGGGAGTAAGTCGATTTGTCTTGGCCAAGTTTCTACAGTTTCTTGATGATTATATGGTGGAGAATTCTATGTTGCCTCCCACTTCTATGACCCTATTTGGAAAAAAGAAAATGATACCTCGAGTTAAATAAATGGTCCGAAAAGAGGAAACAGTAAGGAGCGTATGGGTCGAAAAAATGTGTCTACTGACTTTTATATTGTTAATGTCCAGAAGGTTATTTTGTCCCTTCAGTTTGCGTTATGACCGTCAGCGATGTCCTGATAGGGTTACTCGATTGATTTTAATCATGCAAAAGCTTATTCCTGTTCTGGATATTGCTGCTGTGGATTTGACTCTTGCTCAAAAGAATGCAGCGGGTTGTGCTTTGCGTTATGACGCTAGTTATAACCTCAATTGTTGTCTGACCGAATTTTGTCGAAAGAACATGCCCGACGAAGAAAATTGGTACAGTCAAATGGTAAAATCTTATCTGGCAACCTGTTTGCAAGATCGGGTTTATTTTATCACCATGCTGGAGGCTGAAATTGATAGAGTGGAAAACAGAGGGCTGCAAGAATTGGTTTTAGATTATCATCCTGTGAATGGTGTGATTATAGGATTCTATAAACAAAAAGGCTTTGTTGTTTGTCAATCTTTAAGTTTGATGTCATACTTACGTCTAGGGCGCTCTTTTATTTATCTGTTTTTGAATCTTTTACACAGACTTTATCCTAAGCCAGTTAAAACTAATATCAGGAAGAGGCAACCTGCAGTCTGGATACAGTATCATATTGGTGAATTGTCTGGATTCCCGTCATTTTCTTTTTGGCGTCAAAATATTAGCCAGATAGGGTATGATCTTGTTTATTATCTGGATCGGCCAGATGTTCTGGTGAATGATGCAAAAGATGTTATTGTCAATTATGAAGGGCAGGGCTACCGTTGGATCGATTGCCATGATATTTGGCGTTTTGTTAGACTTGGTCTAGATGATGCTAAGGCCATAATACAGTGCTTGCTGGTAGTAAATTTACGTCATCCGCTCTGGCTTTATTGTTTTAAGTTTGAGGTGATATTGTTGTTCCGCTTATATCTAAAACTGTTTGTCGATTATCAGGTTAAAGTATTGGTTCAACATCAGGAAGCATCTTGGCGTCAGGCAATTCAAGCTCAAGCGCTTACTGCTGCTGGTGGAATTATGATGGGATTTAGTTGGTCTAATTTTATTTGGACAACAATCCCCTCACATCTGTATCCGCAGCATGTATTTTTTGTTTGGGGGATGATGCAACGCGAATATCTAATGAAAAGAGGGAACACTTGCCAATATATCCTTCCTGCAGGACTATGGTTTGGTAAGAGTAAAAAAAAATCTGAACGATTGGCTGCAATGATCAAATCTTGTAGTCTCACAATTGCCATTTTTGACTCCTCTGTCCATTATCGGAGTCACCATTCACCTGATTCCTTGGCTTTTTTTCTAAACAGAATAATAGCAATTCTTGAGAAAAATACTGATTGGGGCGGAATTGTGAAAAGTAAAAAGTTTTGTCTAAATGAGTATCGTACTTTACCAGGAGGGGCACAAATTGTTACTGGACTTGAGAGGCTGGTAGAGCAGAACCGATTGGTAATCTTAGATCATCAAGAATCACCGGTTACAGCGGCTGTATGTGCTGATATTGCTGTTTGTTATGCCTTGAACTCTGCTGGAATTGTTGCTGGGTTACATGGAATACCAGCCATTCATTGGGATTGTTCTGGTTGGCTGAAATACCCCATATACCAAGATGCCGATCAAAAATCACTTTACCTTACCCTTGATGAGTTGGAAGATGCTTTGATTGAATTTAGTCAAGGTTCTAGAAAAATCGGAGATTTAGGGAGATGGCGGCGAGTGTTAAACTACTTTGGTGATAGTGATGGGGGAGTACGGGTAGGAGGGTTTGTGGATTATTTCATGCATGAAGTAATCCAGAGTGGTGACGCCAAGCAGGCCTTAGAAATTGCTAACAGTGAATATATAGCCCAGCATTCTATAGGTAATGATTTTTTTAAAAAGACAGACATGTATGGTTCTGAAGTGGTGGTGTAAATATAATGTTATTTCTAACAGATTTCTTAGTAAATTTTGACCAATGAAAGCAATCTGGCTTTTTAGAGAAAATATTCTACGTTACAAGGTCAGACTTGTAGTATTAGGCATTATCGTCTTTGCTGGTGCAGCGATGGAAGGAGTTAACCTAAGCCTTTTTTATCCGCTTATGGAGTATGTTCAACAAGGTGGAGATTTTTTTCAAGACAAGAAGTTCAATTACTTGATAATTCTGATGGATACTCTGTACCTGCCACATTCTGTTGGGTATTTTATTATTCTTCTTTTTATAGTTATTACTATTTCCTTGTTGCTAACTGTCGCCACTCAAGTTTATTCGTTTAAGGTATATTCTCTTATAGCAAAGGAGATCAGAGATGATAGTTTTAATAAAGTTGTTCATGCTCCAATGTCCTACTTTTTGAGGATAACCAGCGGGCAATTGGTCAGTATGATATATAATGAAGCTGAATATGTGGCTAATAGCCTGAATTTTTTAACCGGTTTGATTGTTAATATCGTTTTCCTAGTTATATACGGGGTAGCCGCTTTCTATATCTCATGGGAATTGACTTTGTTGGTTGTGAGTATTGCTTTTGTTAGATATTGTATCAGTGGATATTTTATAAGGAAAATTAGATTGTTGGGGCAACAATATGCCGAAATTGTAGCAGCAATGAATTCATATTTAATTAGCGTCTATCAAGGAATTGATATTGTAAAAACTTTTGTTATGGAGAAAAGTGAAGTTATAAGGTTGCAAGAGAAAACAGCAGCATTTAGAAATAATGCCGTAGCGCTTGGATGTTCCAAGTCTTATAGTCGTTTTTCAGAAGAATTTGCTGGTCTGTTTCTTGTCTGTTTACTCATTTATCTTGCCCTTGTGAAGATGCAAATCCCTCCCGCAAGTTTACTGATCCTACTCTTTATTATTTTCAGAATAATACCAAAGGTGACCGGAATCAACGACTGTAGAATAAGAATTGCCGATTATAGCGGTAAAATTGTGTACCTCAAAGATATCATGCAGCAAGATCAATTTGGCCTTTCAGAGAGAGGAACGGTGCGTAAGGATTGTTTTGAAGATTCAATCATTTTTGAGAATGTTAGTTTTCGGTATCCTGATAATGATAAAGCTGCGGTCTGTAATGTGAACATAAAATTAAAAAAGAACCAGACGGTTGCCATTGTAGGTGAGTCTGGTTCTGGGAAAACGACTTTTGCCAGGCTTTTGCTGAAATTGTATGAACCGTCGAGTGGCAAAATTTCTATCGACGGTGTTGATTTACTCGATTTTTCTTCAGAAAGCCGTAAAACGTTACTCAGCGTCGTGAATCAGGATACATTTATTTTTGATGATACTGTGGAAAATAATATTGTCTACGGTAGCGAAGGTTGCTCGTATAAACTTTTTGAAGAGGCGCTGAGAAATGCTCAGGCTGAAGAGTTTGTTAACCAGTTACCACTTCGAGAAAAAGAGCTAATCGGTGAAAGGGGGATCAAACTTTCTGGGGGGCAGAGGCAACGTATTTCCATTGCTCGTGCATTTTTGCGGAATACACCTATACTGGTTTTGGATGAAGCCACTAGCGCGCTTGATTCGGTGACCGAGGGCCGTATCCAGGAGGCTTTGGATCGATTGAGTAAAAATAGAACCCTAGTCGTTATTGCTCATCGTCTTTCAACAATACAAAATGCTGATAGAATTATTATTTTTAGCCATGGAAGAATTGTTGAAGAAGGCAGGCATGAGGAGCTGCTTGCCAGAGGAGGCTTTTATAACGCATATTATTCACAGCAGAATTTTTAAGCGCCATAAAGTAAAATATGTTTAAACGTTTAGTGAAAATAATAGCATCGGTTCTTGGTGTTGATTTGCGACGAATATATGCTTGGATTGCGCTCTGGTCTTTGGAAAAGGCTTTGAGCCAACAGGGCTTGGAGAAATTGGTTCGAAAACTTCGGGAATATGTGCCAGACGTTTCCGTCCAGTATTCCCACTCTGGTGGTGAAGATAGACAGAATGGAAGTTTCTTGGAGGTGAAAATAAGAGGACAGCAGGCTTTTCAGTGCTCATTAATGCTCGAATTTTTTGAAAATATTGCTCAGTCTAAACGCATATTTGTTGTTGATATTGGTGATTCTGCCGGTACCCATATGAAGTATCTGAAGCACCTTGGTACTGGACGATTTGATCTGGAAACCATAAGTGTCAACCTTGACCCTGTTGCAGTAGAAAAGATTAATCAACAAGGGATGAAGGCAATACTAAAACGTGCTGAAGATATTACTCCTACTGATATTGGAGGTCAGGTTGATCTGTTTACCTCTTTTGAAATGTTGGAACATTTACATGCTCCAGCGGTTTTTTTGCGACGGCTCGCTAAAAAACACGAAGGAAAGAGTCTTTTGATTACTGTCCCGTATTTAAGGCAAAGCCGAGTCGGAATGTACCATGTAAGAGGTGCTATACGCGAGTCGATCTCTGCTGAAAACGAGCACATTTTTGAATTGAGCCCAGAAGATTGGAGCCTTCTGTTTCTGCATTCTGGCTGGAAAGTGGTATATAGTAAGACGTATTATCAGTATCCTACAGGGTTGCTGTTTCTGAGTCCCATTTTGGCACAATTCTGGAAAAATACAGATTTTGAAGGTTTTTGGGGGGCTATTTTGGAAAAGGATATGACCTTTTCGGATTGTTATCAGGATTGGGAAGAGTAAAAGATCAACAAATACACAAAAAGCGTCGAAAAATTTGGACGAACGTATTGGAAGAATGTTGTCAATGTGGATTAGGACATTGTTGACTCAATGATCGTGTGGAAATTATACTTATGGACTTGATATGGTAAAAGCATTAATTACAACTGTTCCTTTTGGTGAAAAAAACAGATTGCCTCTTGAGCAACTTAATGATGCAAATATTGATTATGTTATAAATCCCCTCAATAAAAAATTGACAGAACAAGAATTGGCTGAAATGGTCACTGATTTTGATGTCATTATTGCTGGTACTGAACCGATTACAGAATATGTAATGAGCAAAGCCACGAAGCTGAAAATGATTTCACGGGTAGGTATTGGACTTGATAGTGTAGATTTGCTTGCGGCTAAAAAAAGAGGAATTAAGGTTTCATATACACCAGATGCACCGTCTCCAGCTGTTGCAGAATTAACTATTGGTTTGATAATAACTTTACTCCGTTCGGTTCACGTTTCAAATGCTCAATTGCATCAGGGGGAATGGCACCGATATTTTGGACGTAGGATTGCTAACATTACAATTGGGGTTATTGGGGTTGGAAGGATAGGAACACGAGTATTAAATAGACTAGCGGCATTTGGTACACCACGGCTGCTTGTCAATGATATTCTTCCTGATCCTGAGTTGGATAGGAAATTCAAGCTTGAATGGGTTACGAAAGAAACAATATATAAAGAGGCTGATGTCATTACACTTCATCTGCCATTGACTGCCAAAACAAAGAATATGATAAGGCGTGTACATTTGGATATGATGAAGCCTGATTCTATCATTATTAATAATTCCCGTGGTGGGATCATTAATGAACAGGATCTTTATGACACAATGAACGCCGGGCATCTTGCTGGAGCTGCTATTGATGTTTTTGAAGAAGAGCCTTATGAAGGTAAGCTACAGAATATTGAACGATGTTTGTTGACAGCCCACATGGGTTCCATGTCAGTTGATTGTCGAACCAGAATGGAAATCGAGGCTACCGAAGAGGCAATAAGGTTTTTGATAGGTAAACCTCTCGTGGGGGAGGTGCCACAAGAGGAGTATGAAGTTCAACGTGATGGTTTGTAGGAAGTCGGTCGTGATTGCAGTAGTTTCTTTATGATCTCCAACTATATGATTTGTAGGGTAATATGACAATTGAAGTTACTGGTAAAGAAAAAGCTATTGTATTTGGCGGAGCTGGGTTTCTTGGGAGTTATGTCGCTGATAATTTGTCTGACAAAGGGATTGATGTAGCGATATTTGACTTGAAAGAATCACCCCATTTACGGAACGATCAGCAAATGATTGTAGGGGATATTTTAGATTTTGAAACGGTTAAAGCCTCTATTTTCGATTGTGATTACGTGTATCATTTTGCTGGTATAGCTGGTATAGCAGAAGCGTCTCGTTCGCCAAGAGAAACTATTAGCATAAACGTGTTGGGCACAACCAATATTCTTGAGGCATGTTCTGCTCATACTGTTAAACGTTTTATCTTCGCCAGTAGTGTCTATGTTTATAGCGATCTTGCCCCGTTTTACCGTTCAAGTAAGCAGGCATGTGAGTTGATAATAGAAGATTATTACTCAACATATAACGTTCCTTATACTATCTTACGGTACGGGTCACTCTATGGTAATCGGGCAAACCATTTTAATTTTATCTATACTATTATCCAACAGGCCATTGAAGAAGGTAAAATTGTAAGAGAGGGAAATGGGGAGGAGGTTCGGGACTATATTCATGTTTTAGATGCGGCAAGATGTAGTGTTGACATACTTCAGGATGATTTTGAAAACCAGTATGTGATGATTACCGGCACTCAATCAACTAAAGTTAAAGACCTTTTGACGATGATTAAAGAGATCTTTCAAAATAAAATCGAAATTATATACACCGATGTTAAGGATGATGACGCTCATTATGAGATTACTCCCTATAGTTTTCGTCCTACAGTAGCGAAGAAGTTGGTGTCGAACTACTATCACGACCTAGGACAAGGTGTGCTAGACGTAGCCTATGAAATTTATTCAAAATCAAATTGCTCCAACGATGATTTAGTGTCTGTTTTAAAATTGATTAGTCCGCAATAACCATTTTCATCGCCAGAGTTTTTAGTCTTTCAGTATTTTAAAAAATGTGATTTTTGTGCCAATAGATTTGATAATATTTGATTGTGACGGGGTTATCCTTGATTCTGTTAATATTAAGACGAATACCTTTGCTATGCTTTTTTCTCAGCATGGTGAAGATTTTGTTAAAGAGGTTGTTGACTATCATTTAGCTAATGGTGGGGTCAGTCGGTATGAGAAGTTTAAATATTATTATACCGAGTTACTTGGGCAGGACTTGGATAGCACTAAAATGTTAGAATTAGATAATTCCTTTAATGAGATATCCTTTCAATCTATTCTTCAAACGCCTTTTATTTCTGGTGCTATTCAGTTCATTCGTCAGAATTATCGAAAATGGTCTCTTTATGTAGCTTCAGGAGCACCGGAAAGGGAACTTCTTGAAATATTTGATAAAAGAGGATTGTTGAAGTACTTTAAAGGGGTCTATGGTTCACCAACTTCAAAGAAAAACCTTGTTGCCAAGATTGTCAAAGACAATCAGGTTGACCCAGAAAGTGTCTTAATGATAGGTGATAGTGATACTGATGAAGAAGCAGCATCTTTTGTCGGCACTCGATTTTTGGGGGTTGGGTCTTCATGGCCCTATAATGATTCCTTGATCGACTTGGTAGAGTTGGAATCATATATCTATAATTTGAGTTTGGATTGATTTACAAAAATTAGTTCTTTCTCACTGGTAGGCATATTAAAAAGGACTATAATGAAAAAAAAAATAGCACATAATGAGCTTACCATAGGTAGTTGGTTGACTCTAGCCCATTCTTCAATCGCCGAAATTATGTGTAAAGCAGGATTTGATTGGCTTGTTGTTGATCTCGAACACAGTGTTATCACAATTCGAGAAGCAGAGGAGTTGATTCGGGTGATCAATCTCAGTGGTGTCGTTCCTTTGGTTCGACTGACTTCAAATAACTCTGATTTGATAAAAAGGGTTATGGACGCTGGTTCCCATGGCATAATTGTGCCAATGGTTAATACTTTTGAGGATGCAAAAAGAGCCATCCAATCTGTCAGATATCCGCCGCTTGGTACACGTGGTGTTGGTCTTGCTCGTGCGCAAGGTTACGGGGCAAGTTTTCATGATTACCTTGAGTGGCAAGAGGAAAAATCCATTGTTATAGTACAAATAGAACATATTGATGCAGTTGGAAAACTGGAAGAAATATTTTCTGTTGAAGGAGTGGACGGATACATTATTGGACCCTATGATTTATCTGGCTCAATGGGGATTCCTGGTCAGTTTGATCACCCAGATTTTCTTGCTGCCATGAAACGAATTAATAGCGTATCTTTAGCAATGAATATGACGGGAGGGATTCACGTTATTGAACCGGAACAGGAGCAACTCCAGCAACGTATTGAAGAAGGCTATAAGTTTATCGCCTACAGTTTGGATATTCGTATGTTGGATGTTGTGTGTAGAACAGGATTGAAAAGTATCAAAAAGTGGAGAAAAAAAATTAAATGAAAGTAATTGCAATTATCCCGGCTAGAATGGGTTCGTCTCGGTTCCCGGGTAAGCCCATGACAAGGATACATGGATTACCTATGATTGGTCACTGCTATTATCGTACAAGAATGTGTAAAGATCTTATTGAGACTTATGTTGCTACTTGTAATCAGGAGATATATGACTATGTAGAGTCTATTGGTGGTCAGGCCGTAATGACATCTGATAGCCATGAGCGTGCCACAGATCGTACGGCAGAGGCAATGCTTAAAGTGGAAGAGAAGTTGAAAGAGCGAGTGGACGTTGTTGTTATGGTTCAGGGTGATGAACCTATGGTGACACCGGAGATGATCAGTGAGTCTCTCCAGCCCTTTGTCTCTGATGAAGGTGTCAATGTCGTCAATTTAATGGCGTCAATGGAGACGGTGGCAGAGTTTGAGGATCCAAACGAGGTAAAGGTTATTGTAAATAAAAAGAGTGATGCCATTTATTTTTCTCGCGAGCCGATACCTTCACGTAAGAAAGGTGTAGAAGACGTGGCTATGCTCAAACAGGTTTGTATTATACCTTTTAACCGTGATTATCTCCTAAAATTTAATGAAATGGCCGAGACTGATTTGGAACGAATTGAATCAGTGGACATGATGCGTATCATAGAAAATGGGGAACAAGTGCGAATGGTAATGACTGAAACCATTTCTTTTAGTGTTGATACAGAAGAAGACCGGCTTAATGTAGAACAAAGGATGGTTGGGGACGAGTTAATGACAAGGTATTTGTAAGTGCAAGAGGAAGATATCAAACAAGGTGACATTTTCGAGGAATATCGACGGTTATCAACTGAGGATACTCGATTTTGTTTTGAGGGAGTACCCAGGGGGAATGTTTCAATTCCTGGGTGTGGTTTGCAAACACAAACACACCAATTTGACAAGACAAGTTTTGGTTATGCTACCTGTGTTCGTTGTGAGAGTCTGTTTCAGACTCCTCGGCCTTCCCAGAAATGTTTTGAACGCTTTTATAATGATTCGGTGTCATCTCGATATTGGGCTGAAGAGTTTTTTCCGGTTGTTGCTGAGGTTAGGCGGAAGAAATAAAACTACCGAGGGGGAGTGCCTTCTTGAGCTGTGTAATGACAAAGAGATATCGTCCACGATAATTGATGTTGGAGCGGGAGATGGGGTTTTCTCGAAGAATGGGGGGAGATTCCACAAACACGGACTATTGATATTGAACCCTCTATTCAACTTACAAAAATCTATAGAGATAAGGGGCTTGAAGTTGTAGAAGCTATTGCTGATTTGAGATTTTTGAATATGTCTATGACCCTTTCACTTTCCTTAAAGTTCTCTCTGGTTTTGTTAAACCTTGGGGATATTTTATGGTGAGTACATTAGGTGTCGTGGGATAAAGCGAATAGTATTTCTCCTCCTCATCATATCAATTTTTTAACTATAGAGGGTTTTGGAAATCTATTTATGCGAGCCGGCTTAGCAAATGTTGAAGTCTTGACACCGGGCGTATTGGATGCTGATATTGTTAGAAATACCTTGAAGAAGGATCCATTAGTCCTCAAGGAAAACCGGTTTGTGCGAAAACTTTTAAGCAGTAAAAGGCTGTTTTCATTGTTCCTGAAGTTTTTAGTTACTGAAAAGTTAAGTTCACGTGTTTTGGTTTTCTCACAAAAAGTTTGAACACTGCTTCATTAATAACATATGAGCCTACCAATGGTAGGGTAATATGGTATTGGAACTATACAATGGCGACATGGAAAATCCCAAAAAATATATTTTAAATTCTTTTTTTCAATGAAAAGTGTGCCAGACACGTCGATTTCGTCAAATACCATGATCCTGCTAGACAAAGGAATGGCTTGTGGTGAGTTTTCCGGAATTCTTGTTAATTGGGCAGTAATGCATGTTCCTGATGATAGTGGGTATTCTATTCCAATACTCGTTTCTGAACAGACTGAAAAACTTCGCTCCGAGTACTTGGCTTGGGTACATGATTTAGGTAGTCATAAAGTTTGTGGCAAGAGTCTTCGTGATCATTTTCGGATTTTCGGAGACCTATCAGCTTGGTGGCTATCTTTGATTGCTGAAAAGTTCCCAGTTAAGAGTCCCGGAATTTATACAGTCTTCAAGTTGAGAGCTTTAGAAAAATTATTTCAAGAAAGAGGTTGTTCTGCTTTGGTTCTTTGTTCCCCAGATCGCCGTCTTCATCGCGTACTCTCAAGATGGTGTGATAAGGCAGGATATAGCTATCGTTGGGAATGTGGACAATCTTCTCAGTCATCTTGTAGTCCAAAAAGGTTGTTTCGTCTCCTTCCGTATCCTCTGCAGGCATTTGGTGTTGTTTTTCGTTATCTGTGGACGCAATACCGATATTTAAGAAGTGTAACTCCAAAGTTCGATGTCGATGTAGAGCCGCAGATCACCATAATTACTTATTTTCCTAATATTGATTTTTCTGAGGCACAAAAGGGAAGATTTAGATCAAAATATTGGTGCGGCTTGCATGATATTCTTGAAAAGGGCCCATGGCTCAGGATCAATTGGATATGGATCTATACTTTTAATAACAAGTGTTCCTTCAAGCGTTCGATAATTGTAAGGGATAAGCTAGAAACTTCTGGTGGTCGGCAAAATTATTATTTTCTAGAGGAGTTTATAAGTGTTAAGGACCTTTTTTGTAGTCTTTGCTTGTATGTCAGGTTGAGTTTGACTGCTCTGGTATTGGGTAATTTCAAAGAGAAATTTTTCCTGCCAGGGTCTGCAATTAATTTCTGGCCTATGTTGTCAGGCGAATGGAAAAGGTCGTTTTGGGGTGATTCTGCTCTGGAAGGATGCCTGATGCAGGTAGTCTTTGAAAAATTATGCAAGACTCTGCCTCACCAAAATTGTGGATTGTATCTCTGGGAGAATCAGCCATGGGAGAAGGCCTTTCTCGCCGCTTGGGTAAAAAATAATCATGGGAGGTTGATCGGTGTTCAACATTCCACGTTATGTCCTTATGATCTGAGATCATTTGATGATGAGCGCTCTTATCTGATTAAAGATGCCCCCGTGCCATTACCAGAAATTTTGGCGGTAAATGGTGCCGGCTCTCAAGAGCTCTTACGTAAAATGAATTTTCCTGTCGCAAGGATGAGGCAGGTGGAGGCCTTACGTTACCAGTTTCTCGAAAAATTTCATGGCAAGAAACGGCAATTCCCTTCTTATGAAGATGCCCGAAAGGTTTTACTTGTCCTAACCGGTTTTTTTGAAGATGAGGCTGTCGTTTTATTGAAGCTATTGGATAAAGTTGCTAAACAAGGTGTACTGGATGATTTCAAAACTATACTTCTAAAGGGGCATCCTTTTTGTGATACAGAAAAATTGCTGGTATCTTTGCAGTTGAAGGTTGGACTGACTGTGGTTTCTGAAAGTCTTGAAATGCTTCTCCCACAAGTCGATATGGTTTATGGCGCAAATTCGACCTCGGCTGTTCTGGAAGCCGCTTGGTGCGATATACCACTTTTGATTCATGCAGTTCAAAACATGATGAACCTTAATCCGTTAGCAGATACGCCTGGAGTGCATTTTGTTTATTCTGAAGATGATTTTGTAATTGCCTTGAGGTCTTTGCCACGGGTGAAAATTCCTGAAGATTATTTTTTTCTTAATTCCGATCTTCCTAAGTGGCGGAATCTACTTCAGGAACAGGTTTTGTCATAAGCATTTGTAGAACTGTTAATATAGTGCGTAGTGGTCCAAATAAATGATTAAACAGTCTTTTACCCACTATTTTGAATGCGAACCACATGATAGGTTTGAAGTCGAACCCTAAAAGACTGATTGCGAAGCATGCCGGTATCCAGGGATTCCAATTTTCATTAAATACACTGGCTTGAAGCTGGTGGATCACTTAATATCTAAATAAAGGAAATCTTATGTCATCATTACCACTTCTTTTTGTAACAATAGGCCCAAGCTCATTGAATACCGAGACCCTTAGACTGGTATCTGAGGAAAAGGTTAACTTACTAAGGATAAATCTTTCTCATACCCCACTGGAAAAACTTGAACAAACAATTCAATTTATTCAGGACAATTCTGACGTTCCGGTTTGTCTAGATAGTGAAGGAGCACAAATTCGTAATGAGTTGATGGCAAACGGAAGCGTTGTCTATATAATGGGCGATACCGTAAAGATTCATTTTGACGAAGTCTTGGGCGATGCCCATAATATATCTTTCACTCCGAAAAATATAGCTAAGGAACTTGAGCTGGGAGTAGGTGTTAGGGTTGATTTTAACTCAGTATATCTCCGAGTATTTGAAAAAAATAAAGATTTTTGTCTTGCTAAGGTTGAAAGAGGCGGTTCCGTGGGTAATAAGAAAGCGACTGATTTTGAGATGAAAGTTCATCTTGCTCCAATAACAGAAAAAGATAGAAAATCGATCCGTATCGGTAAGAAAATGGGGATTAAAGATTTTGCTTTATCTTTTGCCAGTGGCGAACCAGCAGTGAAACAAATGCGAGAACTGGTTGGCACTAAGTCAGCTATAATTTCAAAAATTGAATGTTTGGCAGGGTTAAACAATCTTCTTGGTATTATGGGTAGCTCTGATCAGATTTTGATAGATCGTGGTGATTTGTCACGCCAGGTTCCAATTGCTCAGATACCTTTTTTGCAACGTCGAATTATATCTATGGCTCGCTCCAAAAGCGTTCCTGTTTTAGTTGCCACAAACCTTCTAGAATCCATGGTTAAAAGTCTTGAACCAACCAGGGCAGAAGTCAATGATGTGGTGAGTACGTTATTAATGGGAGCAAATGGTCTAGTACTAGCAGCAGAGACAGCCGTTGGCGATTTTCCAGTGGAATCAGTACGAATGATTAATCAATTGATCGACCAATTTCAAAGATGGACACCTAATACGAGTATCAATGAAATTCTAGATAATTATCCGGCAGAATTATTTACAAGACAACATTTAAACATTCAGCACGGAGCTTAACGTTGAGTAATAAACATTTTGCTCTGTGGTTGCTAGGTCCAACTTCTTCTGGAAAAACTACCCTTGCTAGCCAAGTTGTTACGAGATTGGAAGAGCAGGGTCTGCCGGTAATTCATTTTGATGGAGATGAGATCAGAGAATTTTTTGGCCCCAATCTAGGCTTTTCAAATGCTGAAAGATTGCAGGTTGTAAAAACTCTGGTACATCTGGTGAACAAATCGGAAAGAGCTGGTCTTAATGTGGTAGTCTCTGCGTTAACTGCGAACAAAGATGCTCGTTTGTATGTCGCAGAGAGTATAAAATGTCTGATGATTTTATGTTATGTGAAATGTTCAATTGATGTTTGTGCTCTTCGAGACCCTAAAGGGCTATATCGGATAGCACAAAAAGGTGAAATTGACACGCTTGCAGGCTATAATAGTGAGTATTTGTCTCCTGAAAAAGCTGATGTGATTGTAGATTCGGAGATATTTTCCATTACTGAGGGGACTGATTTGATCGTTAACTATCTAATAAGCAGGGGATTGTTGGGTCATGCCTAGAAAAATAAATCAGTATATGCATAAGGCATGTGTTGCTGTTTCAAACCCTTCGTTAGTAGGGCAGCGTGTCGGTTATAATTTCAGGAGGTCGTGTGCTGACCTGCTTGCTGTGCGTGGATACTATACTTATAGATATAAAATAATTTTTCTTGCTGGGATGGCATTAGGAGGCAGTACTTGGATGAAAAACCTTCTTTCAAAGATACCAGGATATTATTCTATATCTACTCCTATGCCAGAAGATGTAAGATATCGTCAAAATATTTGTGATTCAGCATTTAAGTATGTACCAACATATGGTTATACTTTGTTTAAAACTCATCTTAATCCCTCTAAAGTCAACATTGAATGTTTGAACCGGAACGGAGTTGAAAAGATTTTGGTGACTTATCGAGACTTGAGGGATGTCATAATATCGCGTTATCATCGGTTGATGGCTGTCCCCAAGAAAAAAGGTGCTTTCGATTATATTGATTATCGTGAATTGCCTAAGGAGCAGGCTTTGGATCACAGTTTGGAACTTGTTGCTGAATTCTATGTGCCTTGGATCAATGGTTGGTTGCAAAAAGTCCGTGATGAGCCAGATCGTTTTATGGCAGTCACTTTTGAAGAGTTAAAAGCTGATACTGAAGCAACTTATAGGAAGGTTCTTGATTTTTATCAAATTACACTTCCTCTTGACTTAATAAAACAAAATATTGAGAATTCGAAGGGGAAAGGTGATTTACAGAAAAATATGTCGGATGCAGAAGTGCTTCCTTTTGGTCTGTCTTCTAATTTTCGATCTGGCAGAGTTGGACAGTGGCGTGAGGAGTTGTCTCAGCTACAGATTGAACGATGCAAGGAACTTATGGGGGCAATACTTATCGAACTTGGTTATGAAGACAGCTTGAAATGGTAGATCTATTGTCATATCTAACCATCAACAGTTAAGTTTTTTCAAAAGGAAAAAAGATTATGAAGATCGTAATTTTATGCGGCGGACAGGGGACGAGAATTAGAGATGTTTCGGAAAAATTGCCGAAGCCGATGATTCCGATTGGTCGATTTCCCATTCTCTGGCACATAATGAGAAATTTTTCCCAATGGAATCATAATGAATTTGTACTATGCCTTGGGTATAAGGGGAATGTGATCAAAGATTTCTTTTTGAATTACGATGCCTATACACAGGACTTTACCTTGACTACCGGTAACAACAAGGGCATTCAATTTTATAATTCTGAAACAGATTCTGATTGGAACATAACTTTGGCTGATACCGGAGAGAAAACTTTGACTGGTACCAGATTGAAAATGGTACAAAAGTATGTCGCTGGTGAAGAAAATTTCTTTTTGACCTATGGTGACGGTTTAGCAGATGTAAACATAGATCGATTACTGGAGTTTCACAAATCTCATGGAAGAATTGTTACCGTTACAGGGGTTAGACCTCCTGGGAGGTTTGGAGAGCTTGAATATGATGGAAACGGTCAGGTGATAGAGTTTAACGAAAAGCCACATGCTTTGGGTGGTCGGATTTCCGGTGGTTTTTTTGTTTGCCGACGGGAAATTTTTGACTATCTGGATGAATCGCGAAACGAAATGCTTGAACAGGATCCATTGCGAAATCTAGCCAGGGACGGACAGCTCATGGTGTATCGGCACAAAGGGTTTTGGCAGTGTATGGATACGTATCGTGACTATAAATTACTTAGCTCCCTCTGGGGGAGTGGTACGGCTCCCTGGAAAATTTGGTGATATGGATATGTTTGAAGCATTAAAAGGGAAGCGGATATTGGTTACGGGTGACACAGGTTTCAAGGGCTCCTGGTTGGTACTCTGGTTACTGGAGATTGGTGCCGAAGTACAAGGATATTCTTTACCACCTGATAATGATTTTACACATTTTCGAACAACTGGACTAGAGTGTTTGATCAGACATACTGATGGCGATATCCGTGATCTTGAAGCGTTTTACCAGGTTATGGCCGATTTCCAGCCCGAGATTGTGTTTCATCTTGCGGCTCAGGCGCTGGTGCGGAAATCCTACCAGGAACCTAAAAATACTTTTGATACGAATATTGGCGGTTCTGTTAATATCCTTGAGGCAGTACGTTTAACCCCGTCTGTTTTGGCTTTAGTTTTTATTACCTCAGACAAATGTTACCGGAATAAAGAGTGGGTTTGGGGATATCGCGAAAATGATCGACTGGGTGGACAAGATCCATATAGTGCTTCTAAAGCAGCCGCTGAGATGGTTTTCAATGCCTATTTTGAATCATTTTTCTTAGACAGGGAACAATTTGGAGCTGCCACGACAAGGGCTGGAAATGTTATTGGAGGTGGTGATTGGGCTCAGGATCGAATTATTCCCGACTGTATGCGTGCTTTGGAGGACAATCAAGAGATTGTTTTACGTAATCCCGCGGCCACCCGACCTTGGCAGCATGTTCTTGAACCGTTGTCAGGTTATCTGCAGCTGGCGACTTGCTTGGTTACCAAACCTTCCCGATATTCCGGAGCCTGGAATTTCGGTCCCAGTACCAGATCGGTTCGTAGCGTTGGTGAGCTGGTTCAGAATGTTATTGAACTTTGGGGGAGTGGTAGTATGAAGATTGAAGAAGAAGAGAATGCTCCGCATGAAGCTAATTTACTCCAGCTTAACACTGACAAGGCTCAGATTGAGATGGGTTGGCATCCCCATTGGGATGCTGAACGATCCATCAAAGAGACTGTTTCTTGGTATAGGCGCACGCACGAAGGGGAACAGCCTACTGATGTATCCCGCGCTCAGATAAAGAGGTATATGGAGGACTTCAAATGATAGATGGCGTTGTCATGACTCCTTTGAGGCAGATACCAGATGAACGCGGGAAGGTCATGCATATGCTGAGGTCCGACTCTGGTAATTTTACGGAATTTGGAGAGATATATTTCTCAACTGTCTATCCCGGGGCCATTAAGGGCTGGCATATCCATAATAAAATGGTGCTGAACTATGCAGTACCTTTCGGGAATATCAAGTTCGTTCTCTACGATGACCGTGAAAACAGTTCTACCCGAGGAGAGATTCAGGAAATTTTTCTTGGACCGGATAATTATTGTCTGGTTACAGTCCCTCCTATGATATGGAACGGCTTCAAGGGTGTAGGAATTCAAATGGCACTTGTTGCAAATTGTGCTTCCATTCCCCATGACCCTGACGAGATTGATCGCCTTGATCCTTTCGATTTGTCAATTCCTTACGATTGGTGAATCAAACATCGATGAATCGAAAAATACTTATTACTGGAGGTCTTGGATACATTGGTGCGCGCCTTGCTCTCCATTTGCGTTCTCTTGGTGCAGCGATTTGGTTGATGACTCGTCGAAGCCTGGATGATTACCCTGCCTGGTGTCGTGGAAGTGATATACAAGTGGTTCGAGGCGATTTGCAGAATAGGAGTGAACTCAACCAACTTTGTGATGGTATGGATTCCGTTATTCATTTGGCAGCAATGCATCATAGCGATTGTGCCGGTGATCCTGTTTCTGCTGTGGCGGTTAATGGCCGAGCTACGGTAAAACTGCTGCAGGCCGCAAAAAGATGTGGAGTTGAGCGATTTGTATACTTTTCTACAATTCATGTATATGGCACTCCTCTCATTGGCACTATAAATGAGACCTCTCTGCCGCGCCCGAACAATGCATATTCGATTACTCACCGGTTGGCGGAGGATTTTGTGCTCTCTGCTCATGATCATAAAGAGATAGCTGGAGTAGTATTGCGCTTGTCAAATGGCGTGGGGGCGCCAGTTGACCCAGACATTAATCAGTGGGGGCTCGTTGTTAATGATCTCTGCCGACAAGCTGTACAAGATGGGAAACTAGTTCTAAAAAGCAGTGGGCTACAACAAAGAGATTTTGTAACTTTATTTGATGTTGAAAGGGTTGTGGAGCATTTTTTGAACAAGGACGTCGATCAGTGGGATGATGGGCTTTTCAATGTCGGTGGAGAAAATTCCATTTCAATTTATTCAGTATCGCAAATGATTGCGACCCGTGCTTTAGAACTGTTTCATATCAAAGTGCCTGTTGAACGCCCTTCTCCTGAAGAAGGAGAAAAACAATCCAGTATTGATTACCGAATTGATAAGCTTAAAACTAGTGGTTTTACTATACACGGAAGCTTACAAAATGAAATTGATGAAACTCTGAAAATGTGCCATAAGACATTTAGTGGAAAGTAATTTAAGATGACTGGCCAAGTTCAAGTTTCGATAATTATACCAACTTATAATCATTCAGGCTTTCTTCGTGAGGCGATCCAATCGGTGGTGGAGCAGACGTTTTTGGATTGGGAAGTAATTATAATTAATAATTATTCAGAAGATAATACCATTGAGGTTGTTGAGAGTTTTCAGGATTCGCGTATTCATTTGATTAATTTTCACAATCATGGTGTGATCGGTGCTTCGCGAAATAAAGGAATAGAATTGGCAAAGAGTGAGTGGATTGCCTTTTTGGACTCTGATGATAGATGGCATAGGGAAAAGCTGGAGCGTTGTTTTAATGCACTTGATGGCAGTGTTGATTTGATAGGCCATGCCATGGCTTTTGTAGAAAACGAACGGTGTGTAAGGATTCATAAATCAGGACCGGAAAAAAAATTAACTTTTGAAGGGTTGCTTTTTGGCGGTAAAAGTCGTCTGACGCCATCAGCGGTGCTCGTCCGTAAGAACAGCCTAGCGGCTGTTGGAGGATTTATAGAAAAGCCATCGTTTGTTACATCTGAAGATTATGATTTGTGGATCAGGTTGGCAAAAAACAATATCACCTTCAAAGTGATCGATGATGTTTTGACCGATTACAGGATTCATGCAGCGAATGCCAGTAGTTCTGTTAATCGACAATTGGAGTCGGCTTTAGCCGTTATCGATTCTCATTGGGAATTCATTAATACTAAGTTCTTTTCCCGGATTTGGTTTAAAAGAAGTCGAGGGATTTGTATATACGGTGCCGGTCGATGTTTTAGTAAAAACGGCCAGAAGGGTGATGCTATGAGAATGTATTGGAGAAGTGCATTGGCTTTTCCCTTCATTTTTAAGACATACATGGCTATGGCACAGACGTTGCTCATAAAAAAAATAGTATAAGTATCAGGTCTATTGGGGACTGCTACTTATACCGGATGTTTTTGGTGTTAAGTCATAGCAAAATGATCAATTAAGTCATTATTTCTTTGCGTTGATCATCATAAATAAACCATGACCCTTGAAAAAAGTTTTGATTATCCAGCGTGGCCAGATTGCTCTCGCGAGAACCAGTAGAGGGCCACGATGACGTTGTCCTGCCTCAGATGTCAATAAGTCTCCATGACAGAGAATAGTCTCAATTTCAACGTTACTATACTTTTCAAACAGTTTTTTACCGCCTTCAATGGAGTATGCTTTCGTTCCAGGGCTCTCCAAGTATTTATCATATATTTCTTCGAGGGAGGTGAATGGCTTTAGTTTGAGTAAGCCGTAACGCAACCAGAGCATATAACCAACAAATGAATATTTGTGATAAATCATTATTCTTGCCTGGCCCCCGGGCTTCAACACTCGGTGTACCTCGTTAATTGCTTTGGTGGTGTCAGGAGAGCAGTGTAGAACTCCCCATGAGTAGATCAGATCGAAGGTATTGTCTTCAAAGGGAAGATTTTCTGCATCACCGGTTTGCAGGTTAGATTTCAGGCCAAATGTCTTGAGGCGATGTGTCGTATGCTGTACTGCCCTCTCCGTCAAATCAACACCGTATAGATCAACTCCTGCTTCTGCCCAGCATTGGTGATCAGCGCCAACACC
>Ga0222693_100109_pt1 | contig 32700 bp, 27 predicted proteins | sample AntAcemetage1331_FD_179840 | JGI IMG/M metagenome (GOLD analysis project Ga0222693, IMG submission 179840) | Saline water microbial communities from Ace Lake, Antarctica - #1331 | ecosystem: Environmental > Aquatic > Non-marine Saline and Alkaline > Saline | place: Antarctica: Ace Lake... | reverse complement strand
GGAAGCGGAACTGGGAACCCTGGGCGGTGTCGAAGAGCATGTAGTAGTCGATGAGAGCGAAGCCCATCTTACCGACCCGGCCGAGGCGGAAGAATTTGTCAAGCGGTCCGGATGTGATAGTCTGGCCTGTGCCTTCGGTACCAGTCATGGCGCGTTCAAATTTGCCGGATCTCAGGGGCTCCACTTCGAGATCATCAAGGGGATCCAGGAGAGACTGCCCGGATTTCCGATCGTTATGCATGGTTCAAGTTCAGTCCCCCAGGAAGAGGTACGGCGAATAAACGCCGCCGGTGGAGATATGAAGGGGGCGAAAGGTGTCGATGAAGATCAGATAAGTCAGGCGGCTCCGATGGGGGTCACCAAAGTCAACATCGATACCGACGGGAGGTTGGTATGGTGCCGGGTTCATCGGGAGAGTTTCAGGGATGACCCGGAGAATTTCGATCTTCGCCCTCCGGGAAAGATCTTCATGTCCGAGTATGCCAAGTACATAGCCCACAAGAATGAAGTCCTCGGGAGCGCGGGTCAGCTGGAGAGTTTGAGAGAATCACTCAATGGTTGAACTGCGTGTCATTAATCTTAACAGGATCATTTTAGTCGTTGTTCAGAACTAAATTAGCCCCGTACATAATTTATGTGCGGGGCTAATTTATATGATATACATATTCTCCGCCTCCCGCATCAGTTCTTCCCGATAGCGGGGATGGGCGAGGTTTATGATGGCCAGGGCTCTCTCCTTGGTGCTTTTACCCTTCAGGTTAGCCACTCCATATTCGGTCACCAGATAGAACGAGTCATTTCTGGGCGTTGTGACTATACTGCCCTGCTTCAACTGCGGAACTATCCGGGAGAGTTTCCCCCCCTTGGCGGTTGAATAGAATGTTAAAATAGCCTTTCCTCCCCGGGAGTCGAAGGCTCCCCGGATAAAATCGAGCTGTCCCCCCGTCCCGCTGTAAGTCGTTCCGCCCAGATATTCGGCGTTGGCCTGTCCCAGGAGGTCAACTTCCAGGATCGCGTTGACGGCGATCATATTGTCATTTCGGGCGATGACGGTCGGGCTGCAGACATAGGAAGCCGGATAACTCTCCATAGATGGGTTGTCGTCCATGAACTCATACATTCTTCTGGTACCGGAAGCGGTGGTAAAAACATTTTTTCTCGGATGGAGATTTTTCCGTTTCCCGGTGATCACACCTTTCTCGATCAGGTCGATCATTCCCTCGGTCAGGAGTTCGGTGTGAACCCCGATGTCTTTATGATTGGTAAGATACCGGGTGATGGCATTGGGGAGGCCACCGATTCCCAGTTGAATCGTAGCCCCATCCGGTACCATCTCCGCCAGCATCGGACCGATGATTTCGTCTTCTGGCCGGGGATCGGGGGGCGGCATCTCGATCAGAGGAACGGTATTCTCGACGATCAGATCGACCTCCGAGACATGGAGGAGAGATTCCCCGAAGACCCGGGGCATATTTTCATTCACCTCCACGATCAGTCTTTTGCAGTGGCGGGTCGCGGTCGAGATATAATCATTGGCGGTTCCGAAGGTGAAGTAGCCGGCTTTGTCCATCGGGGAGACGGTGGTTATGACCGTATCTATCTCCATAAAGTCACGGCAGAGGCGCGGGATCTGGTGAAGATAGGTCGGGACATGGTAGGTCAGGCCGGTCTTTATCAAATTTCTGTCCGCGCCGCCTACGAACCAGGAGAGGTTCTGGATACAATCGGCCAGATAGGGGTCGAGGACCGTATCGAGGGCGTGCTTCAGCGGAAGGAAGGAGTAAAGCCTGATTCCATGTAGCTTATCATCCCGGGCCCGGTCGGCCAGAGCGGCCAACAACGCCGGCGGCTGGGAGACACTCATGCCGTAGACGATTGTTTCCCCGTTCGCGATCGGCTCGATGGCATCGGCGGCGGTAGTCAGTCTGCTTTTATATTCCGATTGATACGCGTTCATAGGTCCTCCTCTTATAGATAGAAAATTGTTTCGCAATTTTTTTGAACAGCAGATACGCGAAGAGCGCAGAGCGAAAAATTGAGGATATTATACAAACTATTCTATCCCGGTAGTGCTTAAAAGCAATAACCCGATTATTTATCCGGAGGATTGGTTTTTAATTTCTCTGCGTCCTCCGCGTCTCTGCGGTGAAAAAATGTTAGGGCGCTAAATTAACCGGCTGCCCGGTCGTGGAGAGGACCTCGCGCCAGAGTTCTCCTTCGGGATCTACCTGCTTTCTTTTTGAGACCGCCAGTTCCAGGGGGACGTGAGTAAAGTAATTGTGCCAGTAGCCGATCAGAAGATCGGTCTTTCCGGCCATGGCGGCGTCGACCGCCCGTCTGCCCAGAGCGGCGGCATACATGGAATCTTCGGCGTTGGCCGGAACGGACCGGATGGTATAGCTGGGATCGATATATTTCAGGTCGATAGGGAGTCCTCTCTCTTTAAAGTGTTCGATGATGGTATTCTTCAGAAAGAAACCGACATCTCCGAGCCGGATATTTCCGGAAGCGTCATAGGTAGCGGCGGCCTTTTCTTTCTCCATAATCTCCTGTCCTGCGCCTTCCGCTACCACGACGACCGCGTGATGTCTTCGGCGGATTCTCTTCTCCAGGATATCAAGTATTCCATCCTCTCCATCGATGGAGAAGGGGACTTCAGGGATTAAGCAGAGGTTGACATCATTGGCGGCGATAGTGGTCATGGCGGCGATAAATCCCGATTCCCTTCCCATAAGCTTTACCAGGCCGATAGCGTTATAGGCGCTGACTGCCTCGGAGTGAGCGGACCGGACTGCCTGCCGGGCTACGGTGACCGCGGTATCGACTCCAAATGTTCGGTAGACGTAACTTATATCATTGTCGATGGTTTTAGGAACCCCGACCACGGCTATATTAAGGCCGCGTTCTGTAATAACCCGATAGATATCATGAAGTCCCTTCTGGGTTCCATCCCCTCCCAGGCAGAAGAGAGTATTGATGCCGTAGTCTTCCAGAGAATTGACCATGATCTTGGTATCGACCCGTCCCCGTGAGGTGCCCAGTTCCGACCCTCCCCGGAGGTGGATATTCTTCACATCATCCGGAGTGAGGCGGATCGGTTTATGCTTGCTGGCGGGATCAAGTCCTTTCTGCCCGTAACGGATACCGAGTATTCGAGATACCCCGTATTTATAAAAGAGCTGCATGATGATAGAGCGGATGGCATCGTTCAGGCCGGGACAGAGACCTCCGCAGGTCATGATCCCGGCGATTACTTTATCCGGTTGGAAGAAGATCATCTTGCGCGGTCCGGCGGATTCAAAGGCCAATCCCCTGACCGATGAATCACCATACGATTGAATTGAGTACGGGATGGCTACATCATCCTCGATGAAATTGACGATTCCATCTCCGCGGGTGGTGGAAAATTCAATCGGAGATATGATGGTGGGTTTTCCCAGGGTTTTGACCATAAAGTCTTGATTTTTTAGCATGATAGAGACTCCATTATTTAAACCTAAGTTGAGCGATTATTGCGGATGAAATGTGCTAAGATTATGAGGCTGCATCGGTTGCAAAAAACGCAGGCGCATTAATAAATGCGAACGAGTATTTTTGCAACCGATTGCAGACCATAAGATTGGTGCAGTTCGCCGCATAAAATCGCTCAATTTAGGTTATATTCAGAAGTATACCTGTAATGTAGTTTAAATTCCAGCAAAACTTATTTTTTGCGGAGCTAGATCGTACTCGAAGAGGTATTTTAACTTTTTGTGTTCAAAAAACTAAATATTCACCAACTGTTAAAAAATTAAATAATTTAATGCCCAACTCCCTTGGCGAGGCGAATCTTTTAACTTTAGGCACTTTAGAACGTTGCGGCGAAGCCGCTAATTTTATTATATCAGGTTCTGGAAGAATTGATAAAGTTCACGGTTGGATTGGCAGGCGATGATTCGGGCGCGGTTCTCTTTTACGGAGAGGAACCGGCTCATTACCGACATCATCTTTAAATATGGTTCCGGCTGGTCGGCCGGGATCAGGCTGGCGATGAAGATATAGGTCGGCTGCTTATCGAGCGAATTGAAATCAACTCCGGACTTGTCTATCCCCACCACTGTCTTCATCCTTTTTACCAGATTGGTTCGAGCGTGAGGAAAGGCGATACCTCTCTGCATTCCGGTGGAGATATCATTCTCCCGGGAGATGAGAAGCTGGAGAGCTTCATCACTATCGGCATGGCGGATCTCTCCGGAATCGATAAAAAGTTGGACCAATTCCCGCAGAACGGCATCCTTATTCTTCCCCTGGAGGTTGAATTCTATATTGTTTGGAGCAAATAATCGGGCCAGAAGACTCTTATCTTTCCCGTTAAATTTAGGCTTATCCTTGACGGAATCCTGAAATATCCTTCTGCCGATCTCTTTCCGGTCGGTCAGAGATTGGAGCTGCCGCATGGTCCGCTGGAGATGGGCCAGGGCTTCATAGAATAGAGTGTGAATGAATGGGACGTCTTCTTCCCGACAGTCGAAGATGATCTTTTTCGGAGAAAATTGCATGGTTATAAATGAATCTTCTTTCCTGATTCCGTAAAGATGGCGGCGGATATGGAGGAGATGGACGAAGAAACCTTCGCTTTTAAACGCGTCGATGATCTTGCTCAGCAGGAGTTCCGCGGTCTCCCGGTTTGGAAAATCGTAGGTGATATGCTTCTGATCGGATTTCAGTTTGGTTGGTTTCCTCATTACTTCTCCTTCGGACTCGATCATTCGGGAGAAGATTGAGGGAGCGATCAGGGTGGATAGAATGGTCATGATGACTACTACACTGAAAGCGGAGGCGGGTATTATGCCCGAAGAGAGTCCGATCCCGGCGATGATCAGGGCAACCTCGCACCGGGGCACCATCCCCATCCCGATCCGCGCCGCTCCCCGAAGGTTAAAGTTCAGCAGAAGAGCTGGGAATCCCCCTCCCGCCACCTTCGCGACCCCCGCCATGATGGAATAGGCAAAGGCAAAGAGAAGAATTTTTTCATCTAATAGTGCCCGAATGTCGATCAGCATCCCCATAACACAGAAGAATATTGGGACGAAGAAGCGATGGAAGATGGAGAGTTTGTCCTGGAGGAGATAGGTCAGATCCGTCTTGGAGAGGGTGAGCCCCATGATGTAGGCCCCGATGATCATCGCTAGGCCGGACTTTTCAAAGATTCCTGCCAGTAGCAGTGCCAGCGCGAAACTCATTACCGCGACGGTATTGGTCCCCTTGAAGCGTTTTAAGCCGGCACTGATCTTCCGGGCGAAGAAGAGCCCCAGGAGCATAAAACCGAGCCAGACCCCAATCGCCTGTCCTGCAATCTTCCCGATGGCGCCCCACTGGATATCACCGCTCTTGATGACGCCGATGATTATTGCCAACATTATGATCCCCATGACATCGTCGATGATAGCGGCGGAGAGGATGGTTACTCCTTCCGGGGAATCTATCTTTCGCTTCTCGGAGAGGATAGTAGCGCTGATACCGACCGAGGTGGCGGTGGATACGACCCCCAGGAAGAGGGGGATGGGGTCGGAAAATCCGTAGGTGGTTCCAAAGGCAAACCGGGAGAACCAGACCGTGACCAGGTCTCCCAGAATAAAGCTGGCCACCAACCCGCCGGTTCCGATCAAAGAACCGGCGACGGAAAAGCGCAGGAAGGTATTGATATCGGTCTCCAGCCCGATCAGAAAAAGCAGGACTATGGAAGCAACGGTGGCGAAGCCATATAGCTCATAGGAGACCGGAAAGTTGCCGGTAACGCTGAAGAGCCCATCGACGAAACCAGGCAGGGGTATAGCCCCTAGAAGGAACGGACCGATAATGATTCCGGCCACCAGTTCGCCGAGGACGATCGGCAGCCGCAGTTTCTTGAATAACTGTTCGCCTCCCCAGGATGCAATCAGGATGATCGCGATCTGGAAGACAAGAGTGGCCATCCGTTCGGCCAGCGGGGCGTTATTCTCCAGTGTCTGCGCGTAGAGGTTGCCGCAGAGCAGTATGCCGATGATTGTGATTGTCGCGATGATGACAAGTTTTTTCATTACTACCTATTATTGGTTATTAGCTATTGCAATTCCAAAACAGCAAGATATTTAGCACCTTTATCAAAAACCTTCGTGATCTTCGTGGTTTCAATTAACCGGTTCTAAGTCCATCCTTTAAAACCTCGTCCTCCCCCAGTGGTTCAGGCCGGGCTTTGCGGAGCGACCCGGAGATAGCAAATATTATGCCTCCGGTTAATGCCATAGCTATGACCAATACCAGCATGATCAATCCCAGTGCCCCGGCGCCATCTTCTCCGATCAGGCTACTGAAGAAGTACAGATACATACCTTCCCGTATCCCCAGTCCGCCGATAGAAGGCACCATCGTGGTTACTCCTATCAAGGGGACCAGGATGAAAAATGCGGCAAAATCGATATTCCGGAAGTTCATGCCCCGGGCCACCAGGAAGTTGACTGATATATATAGGAATTGGATCCCCAGAGACGCTCCCGCCGCCAGGCATAGTTTGCGGGGAGCTTGCCGGTGACTGTGGAAGAGACGGTAGACCGCGATGATCTTTTTTCGCAGCGCCTTGTTTTTGAAGGGCTTCAAGACGATCAGGAATTTGACGGCAAGTCTCCGGTTGGTAAAGAAGATGATCGCGAATACGACCGCCAGGAGCATAAATGCTACCATATAGATCGGGGTTGAGTTGGGGAGTTGGTGATAACCGAAGGCGAGAGCGATTACCGTGACCGCGGTAAGGCAGACCGCCGCGATAATTCTGACTACTGCCAGTGCCACAAATGGTTCCGTCTTCTTCCCGGTATCCCGGGCGATATAAAAACCCTTGGCGATGTCACCCCCGATGGAAGTAGGAAGGATATTATTGAAGAAGATTCCGATGAAGCAGTAACGGGTCAGGCGCGGTAGCGGGAGGCGAATTCCCTGAATCTGAAGAACTTGCTGGAGGCGATAGGCTTCCAGGATCATCAATAATAATCCTCCCAAGATAATGATCGGCAGGTAGATAGGGTGCTGAGTCCAGATTAAAGAAGCTGTATCACCGATCTTCTTCAGATCAAGATAGGAGATCAGGAAGATAATCAGCCCCAGGCTGACTGCGATTCGGAGTATATTGAAGATAGTTTTTTTCATTAAAAATAGTAAATTAGCCACGAAGGCACGAAGACACTAAGAAAAACAAGGAAATAAGACGAGACGTAGTTATTGAAGCTTTAATTCTATTCTTTGTGTCTTAGTGTCTTTGTGGCAAAAAAGTTGCGAAGCTATGTTCTATAAAGTGTTTCAGAAATTCTCGGCGCGAGGGCATAGGTGACGGCATTTTTAAATGTGGTTTTTCGATCTATCAGTCCTCTGGTCAAGATTCCTTCCGCTCCCATTTTTTGTTTGTTCATGGTCATACCGGTCAGTTCGTCCATGCAGGTTCCCATTTCTTTGCCCTCATCGAGTATCCCCCGGACTACCAGATCGGGTAATTGAAAATGGACTCCGCCTCCCAGAGTCTCCTTTTCTCCATCCCGGATGATACACCAGACACAGGTAAACCAGGTGCCGGCAATTTTAACCATCCCCCCCTCCAGACCGACTCCCCAGTCCGCCCCGGTGATCTTTCGGGCATCTTCGGCGCGCTTTTCGGCCCCGGATATTGTTTCCTCGTTAGAAAGGGGCGTATGGGAGACACCGGACTCCGCTTTTAGCGAGATATATTCTGATCCCGGAAAAATATTTTTTAGGATAGACTCAACGGCTTGGAGCTTTAAGGGGTTCTTTGATCCCACTGCTATTTTTTTCCCGGGTTTTTTCGGGATGTCAGGATTGTCCGACTGGTTAGACATGTCCGATAGGTCCGGCTTTCCCGATAGATAAGGGGGGGAGCCATACAGTTCCGGAGACAAGAGCGGTGCCAGGGCGTAGATTAAAATGTACTCGTATGCCTTCTGCCGGGTGCTTAATCCTGCGGTCAGGATTCCGATCGCTCCCATCTTTTGCTTGAGGTTATTTCCTCCAACCAGTTCATCGATCGCTGTTCCCAGTTCCTTCTTCTCCTGAATGATCTTATGGTCAACCGCAGGGGGGAGGAGGAGATGCCCGCCTCCGCCGACACCATATTTCGTGCCGTCGAAGACCGCCGCCCATCCTGCTGTCAGATGGTCTCCACGGATTGTGGTGGTTCCTCCTTCCAACCCTATACCCAGATCCGCCTGGAGAATGTCCCGGGCTTGTCGGGCTCGGTTCCGCGCCCCCCGGATAGCCACCTCATCGCTTAATGGCATGTCAGGTACCCCTGAGGATACCTCTGCCGCGATAATCTCAGCCTGTGGATAGACCTTGAGAAGAACATTTTTTACTGCGGAGATCTTAACCGGATTATGGGATCCTACTGCTATCTTCATTTGTAAGTTATCGCCTTTGGCGCTAACTTAGTGTAAGTACACTGAAGATAACGCCCTTGAGTAATATTTTCCTCTTTCGAGCCGTAATATTTACGTTGAATATTCCTTTTGGAAATTATCCTTGGGAAAAATTATAGTTTATGGTTCCGGTCTCCGTACGTCCAGTGAATTATATTTTGTGTTCCTTGCCGGTGTGAATATGCTAAGTTAATTGTTCGGAATTTAATAAACTAATTCAATAAGATTGCTGAGATATTTTTTAGTATTGTCTCTGTATCGTGATGATAGTCTTTGTCCAAAACTAAATTAGCGCTGCCGGCGCTAATTTATAAGGAGGGGAAGGATGAGAAAAAGTCTGAGGTTGTATATATTTGCAGTCATCGGTCTGTTCTCATGGGGGGTTATCTTGAGCTCCGCCCGGGGATGGGAAGTGGATAAGATCGCCTGGCTGAAGTATTACTATGTTCCGCATAGTGAATTAGCGGACGAGGCCGGCGAGATCGAGATGAACGCGGTTAAGGGGGTGGCGATGATCCCGGTCCCCCTGAGTGAGTCATTTGTACTGCTCCCGGGGTTGGCCTACAGCGTCCTCTCCCTTGACTATAAGGATCTGACCTTTACCGACCCCACTCCGGCCGGAACCTTTACCGAGAAGGACCTCCCCCATAATCTCCATGTGATTGATCTGGTCCTGGGCGGAGCCGTCGAGTGGGATGAAGAGTGGGGTACGTTCATCGTTTTCTATCCCGGTGTCCACAGCGATATGGATGATATCAGCGGCGATGATATTTATTTTTCCGGCGCGGCCCTGATGTCATACACCTTCAGTGACTCATTCTTTCTTTCAGCGGGGTTATATTATGATGACTCATTCGGGATCCCTCAGCTTCTGCCGATGCTCAGTACTCAGTGGCGGATCTGCCATGGCCTGACACTCGACGCGGCCCTTCCCCAGTATTTGGTCTTTGCCTATCGTGTTATCCCGGAGATGGCAATTGGTCTGAAGTTTAATGTGGAGGGTAACCAGTATCGTCTCAGTGAAGGCAAGCCCTGGAAAAATACTCTCGTCAAATATACTCAGATTCTGACAGGTCCATTTGTCGATCTCTATCTCTCCGATCATCTGGTCCTCCGGATAGATGGTGGATTGGTCACCGGACGGGAGTTCGAGTTTCGGGATGATGACACCAGTCATAAATTATTTGATGGGGATGTTAAAGATATGGGTTATATGGGGGCTTCGCTTTCCTACCAATATTAAGTTAGCGCCTGTGGCACTAACTTATTATAAAAAAATTAAATATTCACCACGAAGAACACGAAGAAAATTACAAAGAAGTTATAAATTTATCCCTGATTTATTTAAATTCCTTTGTGAACTTCGTGTCCTTCGTGGTGGAAAGGTTTTTCTGAGTAATTTTTAGTTTACTTCTCTGCCATGTCTAATCCATCATCAAAATATTCTTCATCACGGTTGCCGGGCCGGAGAATAATCGTCGTTCTCTGCATCCTGCTGGCGATCGGCGCGGTGGTCGGTGCCTGGTATTATCACACCGAGGTACGTGAATTTGAGGTTCCAATTGCCTATACTATGGTCGGAGATCGTTTTTATATTCTGGAAAAGAAAGGGAATACGATCCTTGAACTTGAGTGTATCTCTCCGGAACTTCCTCTGGCCTTGCGGGGACGATTTCGGATCGATCAGGAAGAGGACGACCATTACTATATGGCGCGTAAACTCTATCCGGGTCCGGAAGGAGTGGTGGTCAACAGCTATATATATGAAAAAAACACTGAGAATTTTATCGGATACCGCTTCCGGGAATACCGTTCGTTCCGGGAAAAGCCGAGGGATATTTTAACTGTCTATCTGAAAGAACCGGAGAAAGTTCCCGAGATTAATTACTCCCGGGGACCGGGTGGGGAGCATTACTTTGTCAATAATATCCCTGACCGGCGCAACATCTGGGTCGTCCCCTCCTCCGGAGATGTTACCATGTCCGGAGGAGTTCTTCCGCCCGGGTTGCGGGAAGATGGAGACGTTAATGATGACTTTGCGAGCTGGGAGAGCATCTGTGTCGGGCCAAACCGGGCCATCTCCATCTCATCCGGTTCTAATGGCCGGATTATGAGATACAGTCCGGTGGGGGAGCTATCGGATGAATGGGGGACGGCAGGGTTTGAAGAGGGGGATCTCCTGGCCCCGTCTGAAATATTCTTCATTACTCTCTCCCACGACTTGCCCCGGAGTCTCACGGTCGCCAGCACCGGCAACCGGTCCTGGGTTCAGTTCTCACCAACAGGAAAGCCGCTCCAGACTGTCTATCCCATGAAAGACGGCTACCAGAATAATTTTCACGATATCCTGGTCGGGGCCATCTACGAGTCAGAATCATCCGGTCAATTATTTACGTTCGACTTGGTCAATCGGAGGTTCATTATCCTGAGCCGGGATGATTCGGTTATAACAACCTACCGTGCAAATAGGCCCGGTCGGTTGGCCATCTTTATCACAGTGGCTATTCTTTTCCTGTCAGGCGCGATATTCTCCAGTTCCTTGGCGCGGGTAGCGTCCCGGGTACGATTTCCCTTCTTCCTCAAACTCTTGTTCCTCTTCGTGCCGATTATCGTTGTCAGCGCTATGGTGGTGGGTTATGAGGTCAAGAAGATCATGAAAAAGGATCTGGAGGATGAGTACCTCCGCCGCTCGGCGAACCTCTCCGCGGCTATTTTGAAATCTGTTTCAATATCCGATCTGAAGCTGCTCCGCAATGTTGAATCCCGGGAAACCCAGCTCTATAAAGATATCCATAAAGCAATCTCCGATATTGTTAATCGGGGCGAGGTTGATTATACCCCCAAATGGATAATTCACCTGATCGATCCCCAGGGTCGCTATTTCTTCGGAATCAATATCTGGCGGGGGGCGCTCTATGAGCCGTTTATCGTCCCAGACGAACGGGAGATCTTCCAGAAAGTGCTTACGGAGAAAACCCCGCAGTACGGACGATTTGTTGATGAGCAGGGGGAATGGTTTAGTTATCTTACTCCCATTATAAATGCTGAAGGGAAGGTAATCAATGTCCTTGAACTGTACCGGCCTACCGAGGAGATGGACCGGGCTGACCTTCGGGCCACGGCCCGGATCCGGGAACGGGTGGGGGAGACCGTCTTATTGGCAATAGTATTGGTATTGCTATTCTCCTATCTTTTTACCAGACCGTTGAGGAAACTGATCGGTGGGATAAAATTGGTCAGCAAAGGTGATTTTGAACATAAAATTAATATTCATTCCCGCGATGAGATCAGTCATCTGGCTGACGCTTTTAATCAGATGGTATTAGACCTTAAGAACTTTACCCGGGATCTGGCCCAGACCACGGCGGAAAAGGAGAGGATTGAGACCGAACTGCATCTGGCCCGTGATGTCCAGCAGCGGCTTCTCCCCACGGTATTTCCCCCTTATCCGGCGGCTCCGTCGGTGGAGATATTTGCCCGGATGGTTCCGGCCCGTGAAGTGGGCGGGGACTATTATGATTTTTTTATGGTTGATCGGGACCATATCGGAGTAGTAGTAGCCGATGTCTCTGGGAAGGGGATGGCCGCTGGATTGTTTATGATGGAGATTCGGACCTTGCTCCGCGCTAATGCCTGGAATAATCTCAGCGCCGCCGATGTAATCGCCCGGACCAACCGGACAATAGCATCGGATAATCCCTCGGTTCTCTTTGTGACTACCTTCTATCTCGTCTTTAACCTCAAAACTGGGAAGGCTACCTACTGTAATGCCGGGCATAATCCCCCCATCATGATGCGGGAGAGCGGGATTATGCTTTTGACTACTGAGGATGGCGCCGGGAAGGGAATGGCGGTTGGGGTGGTGGAAGATGCCGAATATACCGATGCGGTTCTGCATCTTGATGAAGGTGATTCACTGGTAATTTATACCGATGGTGCTACGGAAGCATTTAACCTGGAACAGAAGATGTTTGGGGAGGAGAGTCTTATCCAGTGTGTAAGGGAAAACTCATCTCTTTCCAACCGGGATATCTGGGATAAGATATTTCAAGCTGTCTCCGGCTTTCAGGCCGGTCGGGAGCAGTTCGATGACATTACAATTCTCTTTCTTGAGTTTTTAGGAGGCGCGGCATGATAGAGTTCAAATCATTTCCCAATGGAGCAGAGGTAAACGGATAGACGGTATTGACTTTTTGTCATCAGGTATCTATATATTCTATTGAGATAATGAAGCAAATTTTACCATGGTCAGAAAGTCCCAAAAAATCACGATGATTATTTGATTTATTATTCTACGGAGTAAAATAATATGGGAAAAATAGATATTAACCGATCCGTTCACCTGGCTCTCCGGGATAAGAATTACGAAGAGATTATGGATCTCTTGAAGTATGCCTTTGAAGGGCTCTCTCTCGCTTCTCGAAAAAAGATTATCTATACCATCGCCGAGAAGATTGAGATCGCTTATCTGGAAGCTCGTTTCGCGTTGAGAGGGCTTGTGGCCGAGCAGCGGGAGCTGGATTTTATCAGATTTCTCAGGATGTTTCTTGATGCTGTCCACTCGGTGAAGAGTCTCATCGACCATGAAGAAATCCTGAACCAGGATACCAGTTTTCTGAATCGATTTCTCAGCGACAGTCCCGGGCTGATTGGAGAATTCAAAATTTCCCATCGGGAACGGGCCCGGAGTATAATGAATGGGTTGAAAGTTATGGCCCGGGCTACGGAGAGAAATTTTCTACTATTGAAGAAGGAAAACTATGAAACTTTAAGTCAGGATGAGCAGAGACGGTATACAGTTATGTATAGCAGTGTACCCCTGAGGGAAAAGGCTAACGGGCGTTAAATGAAGAATAGAATCAGGATGCTGTAGCCCCGATAAATCGGGGTAGACTGCGCGGAGGTCCCGCCGTCAGACGGGGGCTGAATATCCAACAAGGAATATCCAATGACCAAGGACACGGGCAGGACTATTAACAGCAAAAAGAAATTTAGGCAGGACGATTGCAGGCAGGACTATTAACAGCAAGAAGAAACAAAGGCCGAGTCGAGGCTAATAGTTCTGCCTGTAATGGTCCTGCCATAAAAGGGGGAGAGGTGGGGGGAAGAAGAAGTTTTAACAAGCAAAAACTGACAACTTTAAATCAGGACGTGACACAGGCTGTTCAACGGCATTTCAAATTCGCGTAATTCGCGAAATTAGTAGTTCTTAAAAGGGGGCGAGGTGGGGGAAGCAATTCGTGGAAATTCGTGTAATTCGTGGACTGCAAAAGGGGCCGAGGTCGGGGTGGTGCAACCAGAAAAAGTGACAGCTTGAAATTAGGACGTGAGAACAACAGAGAAAATGGATAAATGTGGTTATTGAATCTTCAACTTTTTTCTTTGTGCCTTAGTGCCTTTGTGGCAAAAAAAAGCACCGATGAACTTTAAAAAATATATTGCTTTGAGTTTATTTATCCTGCTCCTGGCCGGGTCTAATCTTCCGGCGGCGGATTTGGGGGAGGAGGTTGCTACTCTGCCGGTTAGCTACCGGGTTCTGGATAACGGGATGGAGGTGCTGGTGAGTGAGAACCACGGTGCTCCGGTAGTGTCTCTCCAGGTCTGGATTAAGGCTGGCAGTGTCAATGAAGAGCGATTGCTGGGGGCCGGAGTTTCACATTTTATCGAGCATCTTGCTTTTAAGGGGCCGGCGGGTGAGTTGAAGGGCAATATTGCCCGGGAGGTCCAGGCGCTCGGCGGCGACGTCAACGCCTATACCTCGATGGATAAGACCGTATTTTTAATCAATCTTCCTTCCCGGAATTGGGTAATAGGCCTTGACCTCCTCCGTCAGTTGGTGCTGGAAGTTGATTTTCAGGCGGAGGAGGTTGAGACAGAGAGAGAGGTCATCTTAAAAGAGATCAACATGGGAGAGGATGAGCCGGGTCGCCGCCTTTATAAGCTCCTCTGGCGGACCGCATTTCGGGTTCACCCCTACCGGTTCCCGGTAATCGGATACGCGGAACTATTCCGGGAGATTAGCCGTGATCAGGTGATGGATTATTACCGGAAATGGTATGTCCCGAACAACATGATCCTGGTGGCATCCGGCGACCTGGCGGCGGATGATCTATTTCAGGTGGCCGGGGAGTTATTCGGGCCGTATCCCCGTAAACCATATCCGGTCGCCGATATTCCTCCGGAGCCGGCACAGATCGGGGAACGCGTGGCGGAAGAGGAGATGGATGTCGCCCACGCCCGGCTGGCGATCGCTTTCCATATTCCGAGTCTTCACAGCCCCGATCTTTATCCGCTGGATGTTCTGGCGCTTCTGGCCGGCCGGGGGCGGACCTCAGCCCTCTATCAGAAATTGCGGGAAGAGGACGGTCTGGTCTATTCGATCGACGCGTACTCATATACTCCTCTTTATCCGGGGTTATTTACCGTTCAGGCTACTGCCGATCCGGAGAAAGTTCCGGCAGTACAGAAGGCCGTAAAAGAGCTGCTGGATGAGTATAAAGAAAACCCCGTCTCGGATGTGGAACTATCCCGGGCCCGGGCCCGGGTAACCAGTGACTATCTGAATTCTCTCACCACGGTGGAGGGGAGGGCGCAGGATCTTGGTTCAAACCAGCGTACCGCGGGAAGTTACGATTTTTCCCGGATCTATCTGAAAGGTATCGCTTCGGTTACCGCCGGAGATATTCAGAGAGTAGCCAGCCGGTACTTTAAAGCGGAAAATATGACGATGGCGGTGATTAAACCGGTCGCTTTACCGGAGTTCGCTGTGTCGATACCGGCAGCAGTCGATATTCCGATCAAAAAAATTGTTCTAAAAAATGGCCTTACCGTTTTGATCCGGGAAGACCATTCACTTCCGCTGGTCTCGGTCCGGATAGTATTCGAGGGGGGTGTTCTGGTTGAAAAGGAATCGAATAACGGCATCTCTCAACTGGTATCACGTCTGCTTCTGAAGGGGACCGGAGAGCGTACCGCTCTTCAGATCGCTCGGGAGATAGAGGATTACGGAGGTTCGATCAGTACTTATTCGGCCCGGAATAGTTTTGGTTCTTCATTGGAACTCCTCCCGGAGAGACTCGAGTCCGGATTGGAGGTTCTGGGTGATCTGTTAAAAAACGCTTTGTTCTCCGAGAAGGAGATAGAGAAGGAACGGGGAATTTTACTGGCCGCGATTCAAGCCGAGATAGACGAACCTCGAGCGTTGGCCGGGCGATCGCTCCGTAAGCTTCTCTTCGGCAATCACCCCTATCGCTTCTCCGAACTGGGGGTGGAGGATTCGGTCCGGGGCTTGTCCCGGGGAGAGTTATTGACCTTCTATCAGCGGTATTATTGCGGCAGTAACTGTGTGCTGGCCGTTTTTGGCGATGTGAAGGAGGAGGAGATTATGCCCACGATCCGCGGACTTTTCGGAGATATGCGGAAAGGGGAAAAGTTAAAACCCGGGAGTTTGCTATCCGCTCCGCCGGAAGGGATACGGGAGGACCGCATAACAAAAGCGGCTATCAGTCAGGCGGTGGTGACCCAGGGGTTTATTGGAACAGATGTCTATAACCCGGATCGGTATGGGCTGGAACTGTTAAGCTCGATCTTCTCCGGATTGAGCGCCCCTCTCTTCACGAAAGTCCGGATTGAGATGGGATTAGCCTATTATATCGGGTCTTATCAGATCCTCGGCCTGGATCCGGGAGCCTTTATCTTTTATGCCGGGACAGTCCCGGGGAGTACCGGTACAGTATTCGCGGCTTTTGAAGATGAGATGGCCCGGGCCCGGGAAGGGAAGATACCCCCGGAAGAGATGGAACGGAATAAGAACCGCCTTCTGGGCAGATTTCAGTTCAGTCTCCAGACCAATGGTGGCCGCGCTTTTAGGTCCGCCATCGATGAACTCTACGGTCTGGGCTATGACGCGTACCGCGGCTATGAAGCTGAGATTTGGAGCTTGAGCATTGATGATCTTACCCGGATAGCGAAGAAATACTTTACTCCGGATAATTTCGCGCTGGTTGTGGTGGAACCGGAGGAGAGTAAAGATGGTAATCAGTAAGCAGTGATCGGTGAGCAGTAATCGGTTTTAGTAGCCAAATAACATTGTTATAAAATTCAACATATAATTTTTGCAGAGCAAAAATTATAATAAGGAGGACTTAATTATGACTGAAGAGACAAGAATCCCAACACCGCAGGATATGGATACGGTCCGATTTTTTTCCCTGATCACTATGTTCGCTTCATCGGCTTATCAGAGCATGGGGAAGATCGCTAATCCGATGAACGGGAAGGTTGAGCGGAACCTGGATTCTGCTCAGGGCTTCATCGATATCCTGATCATGCTTAAAACCAAGACCAGTGGAAATCTGACTGATGACGAGGAGAAGATCATAACCTCAACCATCTCCGATCTCCAGATGAACTTTGTTCAGGAGAAGGCGAAGCCAGCGCCGACCCCGGATAAGGAGGAAGGGGATGAAAAAGAGAAGGAGACCGCGGAACTTCCTCCCGAAGAATCTGAAAATGAAGATAAGAAAGAAGAAACGAAGGATTCCGATCCGATTATAACTCCTCCTCCGTCTGAGGATGAGGAGAAGAAAGCGGAATAAATCTGAGTATTGATAACGAAGTGAGCCGGTGTGTAATATCTAATATCTTGATTACCGGATACCCCGGCGTCGGGAAGACGACACTGGTAAAGCAGGTCATTGAGGAACTGCGATTGGATCCGGTCGGGTTTTACACCGAGGAGATCAGGGGTGAGGGGAAGAGAGTCGGATTCAGGATTAAATCCCTGACTCCCGGCCTGCCCCGAATGGAGGGAATCCTGGCTCGGGTGGGTTTGGACGGCCCGCATCGCCGGGGGCCATATACCATAAATATTAGCGATATGGAGGAAGTCGGCGCCCGGGCTCTGGAAGACGCGCTATCCTGCCGGGGACTGATACTGATCGATGAGATCGGCAGTATGGAGCTGGTCAGCTCCCGGTTTCAGAAGGCGGTTATAGCCTGCCTTGACAGTCCGCGTCCGGTTTTGGGCGTTATCAAGGCCGAATCCAACCCCTTCACGGATCGGATCGCGTCCCGACCTGATGTCGAGATAATTGAATTCACCCGCGAACGTTATAATGAAGTAAAATCAGTTATTGTAGAGATGTTAAAAAAAACTACTCCTTTGATTATAGATTGAATCACAATTTTCAAAAAAAATAATAATGAAGAACTGGGAGATAAGATCGAGAAGTCGTTTCTGCTCATCATGTGAGTCTCCCTTTGAGATAGGGGAGGTATATCATACTCTCCTTGATCTTGATGTCGATGAACCGGAGAGAAGAGATTACTGTATCCGCTGCTGGAAGGAAAAAGATCCCGGCCCGGAGGTCCGGCAGGGAGATAGATCGGCCTACTGGCAGGCTCATTTCAAGCGTATTACCGCCTTGGTAGAGAAGAAGGAGGCGGTCCAGAAGGATGTCATTGAACGTCTTCTTGCCCGGTATATTCGATCGGAGGAAAAGGCTCATATCAACCTCTGTTATATCCTGGCTCTGCTGGAAGAGAGAAAGAAAGTCCTCGTCCCCCAGGATACTATAATCGATAAGGAAGGTAATAAGATCATTGTTTACGAACAGAGAAAGACCGGCGAAACCTATCTGATCCGTGATCCTCACCTTACTCTGATGGAAGTGGAAACGGTACAGGATCAGATCAAGGAGTTGATCGACCGGGAGAAGACAGTGGAGGCAGTGCAGGATGAAGAAGATGGAGATGAAGATCCAGGTGACGCAGTGAGTAGCGGGAGTTTGGATAATGATCGGGAGAATAGGGCTGAATAAGCAATTGTTGTCAGTTCTCCTGGCCGGCATCTTACCTATTATTAGTTTTGCCGCCACTGCCGCGACCCCGCCACCGACTCCATCTCTGACTCCAACCACGACCCCGACTCTTCCTCCCGTTCCGGCTGATTACACCGGTTCCGGTACCGATGAAATCGGTATCTTCCGGCCCGGCACCGGTCTATGGGTCGTATGCGGGTTGACCCGGGTTTATTATGGCGCCGGTGGTGATTCAGCGGTAACGAGGTGAGGGATCTGTTCCCGGAGGATCTTTTTCAGGGAAGTTCGGGGGTTTCTTGCCAATTGCTTGTTGACGCTGAACCGCTTGATCGCGGTGGAAGGGAGTTCATATTTGAAGTCACGGAGTACCCGTTCGCAGACCGTGAGTAGTCCCCGGGCGCCGGTCTTTTCCAGGGTGGCCTGTTTCGCTATCTCCCGCATCCCGTCCTGAGTGAAGACGACTTTAATCCCGAACGCCTTGAAAGATGCCTCATACTGTTTGATGATAGACCCTTCGGAACGGGATAAAATATGAAAGAGGTCCTTCTCGTTCAATTCTTCGCAGACAACCCGGACCGGGAGCCGTCCGATGAACTCCGGTTCCAGTCCATACTCGATGAAATCCTTGGTCTGAGCCATCTGGAGATAGCGGTAGTCCGGCTTCTTCTCCCCGACATGACCTCCGAAGCCCACCATCTGCCGGCTCTCCCTCCTCTTTATGATCCCGGCCAGATCAGAGAAAGCGCCGCTGACGATGAATAGAATATGGCGGGTATTGATAATTTTTGGTTCGATCTTTCCGCCCTGCTGAAACTCCATCACCGCTTCAAGCTGGGATGAGATATCCATCGGATCACGGAGTGAAACTTCGGAGTCCTCCATTAATTTCAGCAGGTTTCTCTGGACACCCGCTCCGCTCACATCTCTTCCTGAAACATTGAAGGCACTGGCTATCTTATCGACTTCATCTATGTAGATGATCCCGTATTGGGCGAGCTTGATGTTCCCGTCGGCTTTCTGCACCAGCTCCCGGACCAGGTCTTCCACGTTCTTCCCCACATATCCTGTCTCACTGTATTTTGTAGCATCGGCTTTTACAAACGGCACTCCGATCAACCGGGCAATGCACTTGATCAGGTAGGTCTTTCCGACTCCGGTGGGACCGATCAGGACTACATTCTGTTTGGTGTAGTCATAATCGGTCTTCTTTCCCAGGTCGTGGGTGGCGTGATTGTAATGATCGCAGACCGCTATTGAGAGGACTTTCTTGCTCTCCTCCTGCTTGATCACATAGCGGTCTAAATACTCTTTGACCTGCTTCGGGGTGTAATCGAACTCCAGTTTAAACTTCTTTTCTTTCTTCTTCTTTTTGCCGGGTCCGCCCTGGGCAGGAGGCGGAGTAAAGACCGGAGCGATATTTACGATTGGTTTGCCCCCGTATTTTTTCTCGACGAACTCGCTGAGATCCTTGATCATATCTCCTATATCCGGCATCTTCTCTTCGGGTTTTTCTTCTGTCATGTGATTAACTCCTTGTATATTTAAGATAGTTTCTCAATTATTTTTTGCCACAAAGACACTAAGACACAAAAAAAGGAACTAAAGGTTTAATAACTACATCTCTTCTTATTCCCTGAGTTTTCTTAATATCTTCGTGGCGGATTAATTATTTTTTCAGCAATTCCTCGGCATTTTTAAAGAGGATTTTTTCTTTGAATTCAACCGGAATATCGAGCTTTTTCCAGGCATCCAGTTCTTCTTTCTGGTCTAGCCAGGGGGAATCGGTGCCGAATAAGAAGTATTCCGGGGGGTGATTGTCCAGGATTCGTCTGAACTCGGAAGCCTTCGCTTCCCGAATAGAGAAGGAAGTCTCCAAATAGATCTGGTGGCCCAGCAGGCAGCGTGCGACCTCATTCCAGACCTGCCATCCGCCCAGGTGCGCCGCGATGATCTTTAACTCCGGAATGGCTTGATGCAGATTCAAGATCCGATGTGGCGCGGCCTGATCGCTTTCTGGATAAGCGATATCCCAGCCGGCATGGAAGAGACAGATCAGCCCCCGGTCGGATATGGCCCGGTAAAGTGGAAGGAGTGCTGGATCATCAATTACGAACTCCTGGTACATCGGGTGGAGTTTGATCCCATGAAGGCCGGCTGATTTAATCCGATCAAGTTCACTTTCAAAGTTACTGAATTGGGGATGGATGGAGGGGAAGGGGATTATCCGGTCAGAGCGGATACTGGCTGCCCAATCGGTTATTCTGGCAACCTGTTCTGGTCTGGTAGCTATTGATAGCACAACCGATTTTTCAATTCCGGCCCGGTCCATCGATCGCAGTAACCCCCGGATTGTCCCGTCATGATGAGCCTGATAGTCTCCGGATTTAGTGTGGAGTTGATCCAGAGCCTTTCCCGCCAGTTGATCGGGAAAGGCATGGGTATGAAAATCGATAGTTTTCATAAAAAATTAGCTCCACAACTTATTTAACTATAATTACACAGATAAATTCCTGCGATGACCACCGCCGCGGTCCCTGTTAAGAACTACGAATAACGCGAATTACACGAATTATTTTGCCAGCTTGAACGTTCCCTTAATGGATCTGGATGCAAGCAAAAGCTCGAGCAACTGCTCAGCTTTTAGCTCAACGTATGCAGTTGCTCCATGTCGATGGGTCGTTCGATGTTCGAAGTTGAGAGTTCGACGCCTAGCCCGCCGTAGCTTTAGCGAAGGCTGGTTCGAAGTTCAGTCTTTAAAATCAGGAAGATTCATCTTTACCCCCCGATCCGTTCTCCCCCACTATAACTAACCGCCCTCCGCAGCTTCCCATCCCTGCCCCACTCCAGCCACCGTCCTTCCCTTTTTCCATCTATGAAATCTCCGGTTGCCATCTTCACGCCGTCTGGATACCAGTAAGTAAATTTCCCGTCTTTCAGGCCATCTCGGAAGCTCCCCTTGACCGAGATCTGGCCGTTCTCATGCCAGAACTGAACTCTTCCGCTTTCTCTACCCCCGACAAAGAAACCGGTAAATCTTCTGTGGCCATTATCCCACCAGATAGTCCACTTTCCATGTTTTTTGCCGGCAAGGTAGTCCCCATCCGCTTCCACTTCTCCGTTCTCAAACCAGCTTTTAAAGGCCCCATTCTTTTTCCCCTGACTATAAAATATCTCCTGCCGCTTTCTGCCGTTTGGATACCAGAAAGACCAGAGACCATCCCGCCCGCTGATTGGGATTCCCGTCTCGCCCGGTTTCCCCGGCATCGCCCCGGAGCGGTATTCTCCCTGGGCATTAATATTCCCATCGGGAAACCAGAAGGTCCAGATCTCAATTCTCTTCCGGACTCCGCCGGGTAATTCCTCTACTCGTCCCCAGACCTTATGAGTTCCATCGGGATACCTCTCTTCCACGATCCCGGTCGAGTCCGGTTCTCCGGCAAAAATCTCCCCCGAAGCGATAATGAAAAAGGCAATTATATAAATAGAGGTTTTCATTTTGTTTCAGTTTATCATTTTTCACTGTCCTTGTGGCAATAACATTCCGATTTATTTTCTTTGCCCTTCCGTCGTGAAGGTGTTATTAATATAAATATCGTAACATTAACCATAATTTTTCGGAGAAAAATTATATGAGTGAATTAGTTCGTTTTGGTGTCTCGCTCCCCGGGGAGTTGCTGGATCGGTTTGATAGCGGTATTCGCCGGAAAGGATATACCAGCCGATCGGAGGCGCTCCGCGACTTGATCCGCGAAGACCTGGTGAAGAGAGAATGGGAGAAGGGTGAGGCGGTTGTCGGGGTGATTATGCTGGTATTCGATCATCATAGCCGGGAACTGCAGAATTCCATCACCGATCTCCAGCATAACCACCTCACCGTTATTATATCTTCCCAGCATATTCATCTCGATCACAACAACTGTCTGGAAGCTATAATCCTGAAAGGTCGGGCTGATCGGATTCAAAAATTGGCGGATCTATTAAAGGCGCAGCGGGGGGTTAAGCATTGTTCTCTTAATATGTCGACAACGGGTAAGAAAATCGCATGAATGGGTATCCGCCGCTTCTCTCGGTTGGACGATCGTTTCTCTCCTCCCGTCATCCGCTGCTTAAGGTATTGATCGGGATTGGTCTGCTGGCGGTATTTTTTATTATTCCTGATTACTCCCTGTCAGTGGCCGCCGCGAAAGGAGGAGTATTAATTCTTCTCTGGTTTGGAACAGGGGGACCTGCCCGCTGGAAGAGTTTATTGAGGATTCTTCTCCTCCTCTCCGGTTTCCTGGGAATTATCCTTCTCTGCACAATTTTGGGCAAGCTGGTGACGGATCAGGGAAATTTGACATTCTTTCGTGATATGGTATTCAAGAGTTTCTGGACTGTGACGATCTCGTTCTTGATCGGCGGAACAATACACTTCCGGGAGTGTATATATCTCTCTCGAATTCTCAAGATTCCTCAGACGATCTCTACCCAGATCCTCCTGGTTATATTAATCTGGGGCAAGCTTTTTAAGGAATTTTTTCGGGTTCCTTTAGCCTGGAAGAGCCGGGGAATCTCCTCTCGATATCTGAGTAGGCACCCCGGGAGGATAGCCGGATTACTGAAGGTTGTGTTGTTCAGAGTAATCCGTCAGGCAACCCGGTTGGAGTTATCCCTGGTAAGCCGTGGTTTTATCGGGAGGCTATATACCTGCTTTACCGCTTCGTGGAAGCCGGTGGATAGTCTGACTTTACTGGGAGTCGCGGCTATGTTGTCAGGTCTTGTTCTGATGTCGAGGGCCGCGGTGATAAATTAGATTCTAAACGAAAAACCCGAAGTACATCCTTATTAGGACTATTTAAATTTTTTAGCCTCAATAATATGGTTATTTCAGTAAAAAAATTCGATTAGGATAATTGAACTATTTTTGGTATTGCGGCAATCTAATTTTTATATCCATTGTTCAAAACATAAAAGTTGCCCCGCTGGCGGGGCTAATTTTATATGAAAACTGACATTGAATTAATCGTCTCCGACCTGAGCTATACCTATCCCGGTGGAGTTAAGGCTCTGGATAATATTTCTTTCCAGGTTGCCCGGGGGGAGAAGGTGGCGATAATCGGTCCTAACGGAGCGGGAAAATCAACCCTGCTTCTTCTTCTGGCCGGGCTGCTGAGAGCTGACGGCACGTCGAAATCGATTATACGGAGCTCCGATCATTCGGTTCAAGAAGGGGAGATAGCATTTTTATTCCAGAACCCCGATGATCAGATCATAGCTACTTCGGTGGAAGATGATGTGGGTTTCTCACTTCTACAGAGAGGGTTTGATCCGGTCCGGGTCCGGGAGCTGGTAGAGGTGTCCCTCTGCCAGGTTCACCTGGTAGGATATGAAGGCCGGTCTCCCCTGGAGATGAGCTTTGGAGAGAAGAAGAGGATGTGCCTGGCCGGTTGCCTGATCGGCGAGCCATCCATTCTCTACCTGGATGAACCGGCTCTGGGGCTGGATCCCCGTGAGACTGGCCAGTTGCGGACGATCCTGAAAGAGATCCCCCGGACTATGCTCCTCTCCAGTATGGACTTTCATATAATCTCCGGACTGGCGGACCGGGTTGTTCTTCTTAATCGCGGCAAGGTGGTAACCGTTGGATCACCGGCAGAGATTCTATCCGACCGGAGACTGATGGAGACTAACGGTCTTGCGATATAGCCCATATCCGAAAAGCATATTCTGTGGAAATAAAACTAATTTTAACCACGAAGGACACCCCCGTACGGTTGCCCTACGGGGCGGAGAAAGTTTACGGAGGTATTTAAAATAATAAGAAACAATCATAAAGATGATTTAAGTTTTTCTTCGTGTTCTTCCTGTCCTTCGTGGTGAATTACTTCATTATTTCAGATAACCAATGAAAAAATCCGGGATAAATGTATTTGTTGCGGCATTGTTGATTTCCGCGGTTATCCATGTCGCGGCATATTGTTCGATGAGTGTTTATACGGGGTGGAGGGCGCGCTATCTTCAATCGGCCGCCGCGGGAGCGGATGCCCCGCTCCTTGAGATTGGGTTGGTTACAGTCTATGAATCTTCGGTACAGGAAAAATCCTCTTCGGGGAACCCCGAAAAACCGGAGGTCATGGAAACGATGGTGGAGGATTCAGAGATCATGCTAGACCGGTTATCCCGGGAGATAGAGCAGGCCTCCGATCGGGAACCGGATCATGATCGGGAGGTTACAGCACCGGAGAAGACCGGTCCCTCTTATCTGGAGGGCAGAGCGGGGGTATCCCGGTCCACCGCCGGTTCATCGCCGGATGAGTATCTGGTTGGAGTCCGCCGGCGGATCGCTGAGTCTATATTCTATCCCCGCCGTGCCCGCTTGAGTCATCTGGAAGGAATAGTCAAGGTGTCTTTCTTGATTGGGAGAGAAGGCAATATAGAAGGCTTCAGGGTGGTTGAGCCCTCTCCCCATACGATCTTTAACCGGGTATCCCGTACGATCCTGGAGAAGGCGGCCCCATTCCCTCCTCCCGGACCGGAGATCATCGGACGCGAGATCACGGTCCCGATTAAATTCGAGTCAACTTATTGATTTTTTCGAGAAAAAATCAATAAATTTCTTGTTCAGTTTTTGTTCCCATGTATAGTAACACGATAATTAAAATCGTAACATAAGTAGTGGGCAGATTATTATGATGAATACTCAATATTTTGTTCTATTGGCGGCAATTGGGATATGTTGTTTGTCTCCGGCGGCGCTTCGAACGGCATTGTCCCAGGAGATGGAACTACCCGAAGTCGTGGTTTATGATTTTCCCGACTCATCCATAGCCGGGCGCGAGGCCACCTCCAGCATTACCATCATCGACCGGGAGGAGATCGAGCAGTCCGGTGCTTCGGATGTCTATGAACTGATCTCCGGCCGGGTCCCCGGTGTATTCATCGATCAACGCGGGATCTTTAACTACGGGATCGGTCCCGGCTCGTCGGGGACGGTCTCAATCCGCGGTCTGGGCGGGACTCCCAACGATCAGGTCCTGGTCCTGATCGACGGGCAGCCGACCAAGATGGGGATCTTCGGTCATCCCATCCCGGATGCTTATCCGCTGCAGGATGTGGAGCGGGTCGAGGTCCTCCGCGGTTCTCATTCCCTTCATTACGGAGACCTGGCAATGGGAGGGGTGATCAATATCATTACCCGCCGTCTCCGGACTGAAGATGGTATATCCACCAGGCTGCTCGCCGGCGGGGGAGAGTATCATTCATACCAGGCCGGGATTCAACAGGCGGGAAAGGTGGGTGATTTTTCTTATTCCGCTTCTATCCTAAGACGGGAGACCGATGGCCATCGTCCTAACAGTGCCTTTCGCGGCTGGAATGCCAACCTCAAGGCAGGCTATCATATATCTGAGAACTGGCAGATGGTCTTCAACGGCTGGGGAGCGGACTTCTCCGTCGAAGACCCCGGACCGGTCTCGGCTCCCCATACCGATGATACCCGGGATGTCATCCGGGCCGGCGGGGGGGTGACAGTCTATAATACTTTCGATAGTACCCATGGAGCATTCACGGCCTATGGTCAGCGGGGCAAGCATGACTTTACCGGATATGATGGATGGAAGTCGCATGACCGGACCATTGGCTTGACCGGTTATCAGTCTTTCGAGACGATTGACGACAATGTGTTGGAGATCGGTGGTGATATCCAGGACTCGGGGGGAGATGGGGAGAACGTGGATATAGACCAGGATTTTGGGCGTTTCTACGAGACTCAGGGCGGGATCTACCTCGACGATCAGCATATTCTCTGGGATCTCCTGACCCTTCAGGCCGGCGTCCGGCTGGATATGGTAGAACATTCCACAGCACAATGGCTCCCCCGTTTCGGCGCTCGCTATCAATTAACCGGTTCCACCGTTCTTCATGGCCAGGTCTCCCGCGGATACCGGGCTCCTACGATCAGGGACCTCTATCTCTACCCACCCTCATCCCTTGACCTGGATCCGGAGGAGGCCTGGAGCAGTGAACTGGGGATACGACAGAGTTTTGGATCATTTATTTCCATTGATCTGACCGGTTATTATATAGACGCTGAGAACCTGATAGTCTATATGCCTCCCCGGGCTGAGAACACCGGTGGGCTGGTTAATAAAGGAATTGAACTTTCGAGTGTTATTACTCCCTGTGACTGGTTTGAGATGCTTATTTCCTATACCTATCTCGACCAGAATCATCGGATAGAGGGGTTGGCCCCGAATGTTTTGAACTGGATCAATCGGGTAATCTGGCGGGAATATTCTTTGCAGAGCACCACCAGTCTGGTTGATGATCTCCACTTCAACGATCGGAATGAGGACTATTGCGTCACCGATTTAAAGTTAAGCTACGCTTTAAAAGAGACAGCGGTATTTACCTTCAAGATCAATAATATCTTTGATGAGGATTATGATATGGTGGAAGGATATCCAATGCCCGGAAGGTGGCTCTGGGGAGAAGTCTCTGTATCTTTTTGATTCTTCAGTAATTATTGAGGTAGCATCTGTCCGATCAAATTGCAGTTAATAAATCCCAAATCACAAATCCCGAAATTCAAATAAATTGTTGTGTAAAACAAGATATGAGGTTGATTGCAAAAACAAAACATCGCCCAAAAAAAATATATATCCGCGATATGGTATGGGGCGGTGTCTGGGGAGCTCTGGCCCTATTTCTCCCGATACTATTTCATCCCTTCGGCCTCGGTTCTCATCTGATGCCGATGTTTCTCCCTCTGCTGATTGCCGGTTGTACTTTGCATCTCCGGACCAGTCTTATCCTATCGGTCTCTATTCCGCTTATCTCGGCTTTTTTTACCGGTATGCCGCCGCTCTATCCTCCGATAGCGATCATGATGGTTCTGGAAGCGTTAGCGATGAACCTCTGGCTTTTCTGGGCCTACCGGAAGAAGGGATGGAATATATATTTTGTTCTGATTATAGCCTTTATTATTCAACGTGGAGTTCGGGTGATCTTTATCCTGGCCGCGCAGAAATTTCTCGACCTTCCCGGTTCTTGGCTATTGATCCCGGTACTCTTATGGGGCCTGCCCGGGGTAGTGATCCAGACGGTGCTTATCCCCTGGATACTACCGAGGATTAAAGAGCAGTCGGGAACCGCTGGAACACCTGGACCTGCGGAAACGTCCGACAAGTCCAACACGTCCGACACGTCTGACACGTCTGACACGTCCGACATAGCTGAATCGCCTGGAGCGGTTAAAAACCCCGGACCCATTTAACAATGAACTTCCCTCCGATGAATAAAAAAGCCCGATTTTTTGATGATCTATCTACCAACTGGCACCAGGATAATATCCTGACTCCCCGGGAGAAGAATATTCTTCAGTCTATCCTTTCCCCCTCAGAACTTTCCCGGGGAGGGATCCTTCTCGACCTGGGAGGAGGAACAGGAAGATTATCCGAATACCTGGTCACCTTGTATCCACTCTCCTATCTGGTCGTCGATATTTCCCATGGAATGCTCAAAACAGGAATAGAGCAATCTCCCCATCCCGCCCTCAATCGGGTCCTGTCCGATGCCCATCGGTTGCCGTTGCCGGATGAGAGTGTCCGGTTTATCTTCTCATTCTGCTCTTTTCCTCACTTTGAGCGGAAGGAAGAGGTCCTGCGGGAATGCCGGAGGGTTCTGGTCTCAGGCGGTTCATTTGTCATACTCCATAGCTGTAGCCGGGAGGAGATTAATCATTTCCACTCCTCCCATTCTTCTGAAATATCCGGAGACCATCTCCCTCCGCTTGAGTGTTTTCGGCAATGGGGAGAAAAAATGAAATGGGACACAGAAAAAATGGAGAATAACCGGGAGTTATTCCTAGTCCATTTTGTCAAGCCCGAGGTGTAGGTCCGTTAAGACCCCCATGACTTCATGTCATGGGTGAAACAGTTCTGAAGCTAACGTTCTGCCTCCAACCGCACAGACCCCCCCGACCTCCGGTCCAGGGATTCTCCCTTTGAACCCGGGGATTCCCCCCTGGCTTAAATGTGACACCCCTTTGGGGTTATTTTTTTGTACGTGGGGTTTGAACATATTTCCCGGGAATTCTCCCCGGTACCCCAGGGTTTTACCCTGGGCTTGAATGTTGAACCCCGTTGGGGTTCTTTTTCTTTTGGTGTGATCGGGGTATATCCCGGGGATTATCCCCGGGTTTAAATGTGATACCCCTTCGGGGTATTATTGGACCCCAACGGGGTCCTATATTTGAGCCACGGGTTCTACCCGTGGCTATGTGCCATCACCCAAAACCCTTTGCACCCTGAAAGGGTGCAACATCTCAGCCCCGGGTTTCAACCCGGGGATAAGGATACGTCATCCCCCCCATCACCAAGGACCCCAACGGGGTCCCACGTTTCAGCCCCGGGTTTCAACCCGGGGATAAGATATGTCATCCCCCCCATCACCAAGGACCCCAACGGGGTCCCACATTTGAGCCACGGGTTTTACCCATGGATATGTGCCATAACCCACAAACCCGTGCACCCTGAAAGGGTGCAACATCTTAACCTCGGGTTTTCTTTCGACGGCTGTATTTTTCATAGAATAATAAATATTCAACAGCATTGAAAGTTGAAAACCAGTTTATATACCCTTCCTCATCGCCTGCGGGCATCTTCGCATCTCCGCCTCGGCTTCAGCGATCCGATTGAGTTTCTGGAGGCAGAACGCCGAGGAGAGGTGAAGCTGGAGCAGGGAGGGATCAATCCGGAGCGCGGCCCTGAACTCGTTTAAGGCCGCTTGATATTTCTCTTGCTGAACATAAAGATTTCCCAGGTTGGTATGGGGGGGGGCGTAATCGGGATTGCGCCGGAGAGCTTTCTGAAAAGCTTTTTCCGCCGGGTTGAATTCCTTCTCCTCTTTATATGCCATCCCCAGATTATTCCAGGCCCGGAAATTATCGGGATCACTATTCAATACAGCCAGATAGCGGTCTTTCGCTTCCCGGAAAAATTGATGAGCGGCATAAGCGTTTCCGATATCGAACTCCGGTTCCGATATATTATCCGGTCCGGTCTTTCCCAGTAACTGAAATTCTTTTCCGGCTTTTTTCGGTTCATTAAGTCCCAGATAGGATTGTCCCAGGCCGTAATGAATTCGGTAGGCGCGCAATATGTTTTCCGGTGCTGCTTCTTCAATCTCGTCCCGGGCTTGCTCAAGATAAGATACTGACTGTTTATAGTCACCATCCCGATAGTAGATCTCCCCGGCGGAAAGATATGAAGCGTAGAGGGGTGTAGCCTCCGGCAAGCGCCCCAGGCTGAAGAAAATCAGCCCCGCAGCAATAATGAGTCCGCCGGCTGTCTTGATGTTTTTTCCTTTAATCGCCCGGAAGATCGAGATGATTCCGAACGACGCGAATATAACAAGATACGGCGCCAACGGTAGGCGGAAGCGGCTGGTAACGAAGAAGAGGGCGATGGATAAGACATAGGAGAGGGGAAGAATATATATCAGAGCCAGCTTCTTTCTCCGTCTCCAGCCGGCAATCATTCCAAGTATGGAGAGTGCCGAGAGGGCGTGCCAGGAGAATGGTAAACGTAAAATTGGTAATTGGCCTTTAAAGAAGGAGAGATTGTAGTTGTCGGAGATGGAGTTGCCGCTGAAGAAGAGGTAGACCTTAAAAACCAGCAGCTTCATAGAGATGAACGGATGGGAGGTGATAAATCCGATCCCTTCCCGGAACCAGAAGCGTGAGTTCTCCCCCGGAGTGAATTCTTGTCCCGCCCTCCGTTTCGCCTCTCTGGCAAAATCATTATGCTGGAGGGAGGGGGAACCGCGGGCAAAGTCCGGAATCCGGCTGCCGCCGGTGGCTTGAGAATTATTTCCGATATAAAAATTCGCCCCCCCGTGAGATGAAATGAATCCGGTATCTCCCGGTCCCTGGTTGAAATAGATGAATGCCGGAATAATAATTATCAGTATTCCGGCTAGAAAGCAGAGCGGGCGCTGGAGCCATCCCGGTTCTTTCTTATTAAAACCGAAGATGAGCCAGAGGGAAATTCCCGGCACCAACAGAGTCGGCCGGGCTAGGATGAGTAACCCGGCGATAATCCCACTCCAGATCCAGTTGCTTGGCCGGAGATTCTCTTGAGCGCTCAGCAGCGATACCAGCAGTGCCGCCATCAGAAAAGCAGTCATCGAGGCGGAGAGGAACCACCCCTCGTAGAAGATCGCGGGGATATAGATAGCGTAAAATAGAGCCGCCAGAATCCCGGTCCACCTTCCGAAGAGAAGTCTTCCGGATCGAAAGATCAGCAGGCAGGTCACGACCCCCAAACCATGTTGGACGATCCGGATCAGGAGAGGCCCGGCATTAACGATCCTGATCAAAAAGGCCAGAAAGTAAGGATAAAGGGGATTCCCCTGAAATCCCGGCAAGACCCGGAATCCGCCCCACGCCAGCTTCGTTCCCCAGTTAAGATAATACTGCGCGTCCAGTATGGGCTGCCGGAAGAACGGAGTAGGAGCCAGCTCGATCATATAAATTCCCCGGATCACTGCTGCCACCACCAATATGGCGGCTAATAAAATAGGGGTTACTTCTGTTTTGTTCCTGCTTTCAATCATCCGATTATACCAAGGCTTGAGTTATTACTTCCATTCAAGGACTAATCAAGAATACCGGAAGTATAGAAGTAATTCAAATTTAAAGATAATCAGAAAGAAGATCCATACGCGGAGTAAAGGAAACGAAGTTGTTACCGGGGCGTACAGATAGTATGGTATATAACGAGTTAAATATGGATCAGGTTTTCCCTGAATAAGGTAGGGACTGGTACAAGTATTAAAAGATATTAGGAGAATAAATTGGAAAAGGTTGATATCTCAATTATTGGGGCGGGGGTGGTTGGGCTTTCGGTTGCGGCGGAGTTGAGCGGGAAGGGGAGGGATATTATCGCGGTGGAACGGCAGGACGGATTTGGTCGGGAGGCCAGCAGCCGGAACAGCGAGGTGATCCATGCCGGGATTTATTACTCGAAGGATTTTCATAAGACTAGGCTCTGTACCCAGGGTCGCCGGATTCTTTATGAACTCTGTCCCCGTGAGGGAATCCCCTTCCGGAAGATCGGGAAACTGGTTATTGCGGTAGTGGAATCCGATATTCCGGTTATAGAGAAGCTTAAAGCGCGGGCCGAGGCTAACGGGGTTGAGGGGCTGCGTCTGCTATCCCGAAAAGAGGTTAGGGAGATGGAGCCGAGTGTTCGGGCGGAGGGAGGACTTTTCTCTCCCGAGACCGGGATAATCGATAGTCACGGACTTATGGCCTACCTGGAAAAGAAAGCGTCTCCGGATACCACTTTTGCCTATAACTGTGAACTGGTATCGCTGGAGAAGAAAGAGGAAGGATACCTGGTTGGTATCCGGGACGCCGACGGGGAGGGATATGAGTTCTTAAGCCGGATAGTTATCAATGCTGCCGGACTGGGGGCGGAGAAGGTGGCGGCCATGGCCGGGATCGATACCATCGCCGTTGGCTATACCACCTATCCCTGCAAGGGCGAGTATTTCCGGGTCTGGGGCGGGAAGAATGAGCGGACCAACCGGCTGGTTTATCCACCCCCTACTCAGATCAGCTTGGGACTTCATACTGTGGTCGATCTCCAGGGAGGGATGAAGATCGGTCCCAATGCTTTTTATGTGGATGAGCTCGACTACACGGTTGATGAAGGTCACCTGGATGAGTTTTTTGAGGGAGCCAGAGGCTATCTGCCTGATCTGCGGAGTGAGAGTATCTCCCCGGATATGGCCGGGATCCGCCCCAAGCTTTATCGCAAAGGAGAGGCGGAGCGGGACTTTGTGATCCATCATGAAGAAGACCGGGGATTGCCGGGGTTGATAAATCTGGTGGGGATAGAATCCCCCGGACTGACCGCCGCCCCGGCAATCGGGCGATATGTAAAGAATCTGGTGGAGGAAAGCAAATTACTTAACAAGTAAGTTCCGATCTCTTTTCGCCTCGGGCAATTAATTTCCCGTTCTTAAAGACCAGGCGCTCCGGACGAGTACGAAAAGCTTCGGCTTCGTTAGGGGCGTAGATGATGTTGAAGTCAGCGGGATTACCGACCGAGATGCCATAATCTTCGATTCGCATCAGCCGGGCCGCATTGACCGTAATCATATCATAAACAATCCTGGCTTTTTCGGTGGAGTTATACTGGGCCTGGTAGGCCATCAGCAAGCCGTAGTCGAGCGGGTCCCCGGTTCCAAAGATATGGAAGCCGTCGCAGATGGTATCCTGGGCAGTGGCGACATTAACTCCGGCTTCTACCAATTCCCGTACCCGGGTAAGTCCCCGGGTACGTGGTTCCGGATCCACTCCCATGATGGCCAGGACCTGGGGATTGATGCAGATATTAAAGTCGGCGTATTTGAGAAGTTTGATCACCTTATGAGCGTGAGCTTCGGTTTGATAC
>Ga0222693_100108_pt1 | contig 32759 bp, 23 predicted proteins | sample AntAcemetage1331_FD_179840 | JGI IMG/M metagenome (GOLD analysis project Ga0222693, IMG submission 179840) | Saline water microbial communities from Ace Lake, Antarctica - #1331 | ecosystem: Environmental > Aquatic > Non-marine Saline and Alkaline > Saline | place: Antarctica: Ace Lake... | reverse complement strand
GGTAGTAATTTTCTAATATATCATTTTGTACGGTCATGCTGTCCTCCTTCTTCTTTTGGAGAAAAAACAGGATGTTGATGACCTTATTATAACATAAGTTCGATCGTTAGTTTATTACGTATATACATTAAGAATATTTTAGAAGTGTAGTAGTAAAGTTATAAGTCATACAAATTTTTTTCAACATTACAAATCAGTTTACGTACTTCAACATGACTTAACTCAGTGTCCAGTTTAATGTGGGATGATCATTTTCCCATTAGTATATTATGCGAATAGTTTTGTGATGCCCCAGATTGTCAAAAGAGCAGGAGAACTAACCAGCAGAAAAACGACACAGCAACCACTATTATTATTATCCTCACTTTTTCTGTGGTCTTCTTCATCTTCAAGCAGGCCCATCTCGATCACGCCATCGCCATCATCCTCTAGCAAATCTAACGGATCGTCATCGTAGCTCATGGTCTTTCACTGTCGCTAGATTGTTTCAAGTACGTTACCTCAAAGGCTCTACACGACCGAAATTCCTGCAGGCGATTATTTATTGAAAACGCCTCATTCATATCGTAATGCTGGAAAACATCCAAACCACGATCCAACAATATCTTCCAGCCGTTATCAGTTACAATATGGCGTGCATGAGTCGTCCCTGAGGTATCAAATTCCCAGGAAAATCGTATACCAGCTGTTTGCACACTCAGCTGTATCTGGAACAGAAATTCTTTTTGCTTATCATTTTTAAACTCATCTTCAACGGTTATCAAATGAACATCAACAATGTCATCTTCCGGTTTATTTTTTGCTACCGTTTCGACAAACTCCATAAGATTTCGAACTTGGTGAAATAGTCGAATATATGGATCTGTAATCGTTATCGATTGAGCCTTTTTAAGGTAGGGACCGAAAAGTTTATCGAAACTTACCCCACGTTGATTCTCTTGAAACACAAGATGTTGCTCTTTCAACTGATCTTGTCTAGCTGCTTTTGTTTTCTCCTCAGCAGCATGATCAGTTGGAGTCTCAAGTTCTTCTTCTTCGGAAGGAACCCGATATTTATGGTAGTGCTGTGGGTACTGGGACTCTTCCAAGGTTTTCACAAAGATCGTATCTGTTTGCCCGTGAGGAGTGAATCCAAAGCGAACAGGCTCATATGTCTGGTCTATTCGCATTAACTGATCCTTGACCCTTTTCCGACCTTCTACTGCAAATTTGAGAATGTCTTCGACCTCTTCTTCTGTAGCCGCTCTGTGCGGAAAGAGAATTTTCATAAGACCACTAAAAGTCTTAGTTATTGCATCTCGGTCTCTTGTCGATATATCCGCTAATAATTCAAATTGTTCAGTATAAAGTTGGGAAAAATCATGATTACGAAATGTCCTTAATATTTCTGCAAGGTAATCAACAACAAACCCATAGCCATCTGAGAACATTTCGTCTCGAATAATATCTACTTCCCAGCCAGGTAGATAAAAATGAAGGCGATCCAAAAATGCAGAGTCATGGAATGCGCCAGGTAACTCATCAAAAAGATCGGCATGCTTGAGCATGTACGGAAGAGTGTGCTGGGTATTTCCAACGAACACCATTGAGGCTTCTGCACCAAGGGTTTCAACGCCACGAGAAAAAGACTTGTTTGCCATATAATTCTTCATGATATCGACAAGAGCCTTATTCGGTTTCTTTTCTTTACCGGCAAATTCATCAAAAGCTACCGTATCCCAATATCCAACAAGTCCTAACTTCCCACTGCTATTGTTCACAAATAATTTAGGGACGCTAACCTCTCCTCCAGATATCAGAATCCCATGCGGTGAAAACTCAGAGTATATATGAGACTTACCTGTTCCTTTTGGACCAAGTTCGATTAAATTATAATTTCGTTCACAAAATGGGATCAATCTGGCTAGTTGCAGTAACTTGCTACGCTTCCCAAACATCTCTGGATTAAAACCAATGCTCTGCAAGAGTAGGTCAATCCATTCATCTGTAGTGAACTTCTGGCGAGCTTCTATATAGGCGTCATAATCAAAATGGGACAACTGAATAGGCTTGATCGACTCCATTATCCAAGGGCTTGCTTTAGGATCTTCCAGGTTTTCATATTCAACTTCAGCAATACACCAAACACCACTGACCAGGAGTTTAGGATGTTTCTTAACCGTATCAGCAGCAACCAATACCTTTTTGATGCCTAAGTTCGAGAAAGAGGCTTCATAGGTACCAGCCTTATCATTCAAGGCGACACTGATTTTATCTATAACCTTATGCCTACCTTTTTCTTTAATGATAGACTTAACAAGACCAGCTTCATTTCTGTGGACATAGTGTTTTCTGAGAATCTCTTTAACAGTGTCAATACCGCTTTTGATACTTGCCTCATCGGACGTGGCACAATATTGGCCGAGAAGATACTCAAGCACGTAAGACGGAACTATTGCATTTCCTTTTACGATCTTGACGAGGTCTTTGCGAACAACCAATCCAGGAAAATGTTCATTAATCTTATTATCGAGTTCACTCATAGTATGTCTTCCTTAGAAATCAAAATCGGTGGTAAACGATTTTCTCATAGTATAGATGGCAGTTTTGTATTCACGGAAATGGGATGTTCCAGGTAGATTTTCATCCAGCCTGAGAGTTACATCCTGTCCATTAGCATCATCTGCTTTTCGGCTCATGAGAAAACGAATTTGCACTTCACGTTCTCGTGGATTTTCAGAGGAAAGATCGAAGGTCAAATCATGACTATCTGAAATCAGTTCTCCGGCTTTTGTATAAATTCCTGCACGTAATAAACGAGGTTGCTTCTTCCCCGTGACCGCATCTGTTTGATAAAATGCTACTGATAACTGACCGGAAGTAATGACAGACGTGCCTGCTCGCAAGATATCAACCCCCACACAGGAGACATCACTTTGACGTTTTTTGTTAATTTTCAAAACAGGAAGAACCAATTCCTGCAATGATGCACCGCCATGCACAAATCGACTGCCAGAACCTTTTAGCCTCAAGCGGTTGATAGATTTAGGAATTTGTATTTCCATATCGCCAGAAAGCCCAAGTTCTTCGGCCTTGAACTGTCGCAGACTGGGGTGTGGGTTGAGACCTTTGCCTAGAACAAATCTACGATCTCTATGAACTATTTCTCTTCCTTCAACCGCAACATCTGCAAAGTCGGATTCTGCAATAGGCTTGTTCTGGTAGATAAATCCATGGTCGCTGGTAATCAGGATATTTGAAGCATTAGCTGCAGTAATTTTTTTAATGAGTTTCACAAGTTCTTGTAACGTTTCTTCTACAGCCTCAAACACCCTTTCTTCTGACTCTTTCTTGTCGCCAGTTGCATCAATACGGTTGTGAAAAACATAAACCACGTCATTTTCACGAAATAAACTGCGGCAATCTTCTCTGGTATACCCAAGAAACTCATCTGCTCTGATAGCTTTTGCACTTCCAGAAACTGCACTGGCGAGGACCTTGGACCTATTTGCTGTACCCTGTGTACTGATACCGTCCACAAAAATAGTCGATGAGTCTTCTGCAAAGGTTATTTCCTTGTTAGGAAGCAGAGCGGCCATACCAAGTTGTGTGTAGCTTGGCAACATCCCTACAACAGGTTCAATTTTAGCATCATATCGATCTTCTCTGCGAATCAACCCCAGCAGTTCTTCACCTATTTCAAAGCGTAGCGCATCAGAAACAATGACAAATATTTTCTTGTTCTTTTGGAGATATGGTTTAACAAACCGTTCATAAAATCTTCTTTGAAGCGTGAATGGCTGCACTCCCCAACGATCACATTTATCCACCACCTGTTGCCATTGGTCGTTGATCGGCAGGAGGAAGCCATTGGTGTATAAATCCTCTACCTGCACCGACAAAACGCCAAGTAAAGAGGTCATTCCAGAGTGGCGAGAATGGTAGATAAATTTTCTATATAATTGGTCTAGAAGGAACCAAGTTTTGGTGTAGTTCTCTACACCAGAGGCCAGTGATGGAACTTGCAGATCAACCTCATCCAACATGCTAATAAATCTGGCTGCATATTCTATTGCCTCATAGAGATCCTTATATTCTTCATACCAGTGACTCTGTCTCCTTGAACGTACAATCACTGCGCATTCACCTGCGCTAAGAGTACGATCTGCAACAGCCTTCACGAGATCACTTATAATCTTCTGGTCAATCAGTTTGAAGTAATCAATATCCTGCAAGCTGCGGAAATCTTTTTCTTGAAGATCCTTCTCTATAGAAAGTATTTCAGCGCAATCATCTGATAAAAATTCAAATGCTTTTCGATGACGGATAGAGTCTTTCCACCTGTGTAAAAAGACACTGGCTTCAGTTGTTAAGGATGCTTGTTTACCAACCTCAATGTCATAACAAGACTTGAAGAGTGCAATCACAAAATCCTGAACACTATACGTTTCAGAGGTATAACCAAAATGGTGCTGTAGTAACTCCCAAAGGAACGAATCAAGTCCACACTTTATTATCAGATCCACCTTCGTTTGTTTTTGTAATGCAAGTTCATTCAAAAGATTTTCAACGATTGCATCAACCCTGGCGTCTGTGTTGCAACAAACTGCCAAGATTTTTACACGAATTGCACTTGGTGTGTCGACAGGGGTGACTAAAGCTTTCAGATCATCTATCCGTTTCGCTACTTGAAAAAAAGGAAGATGCTCTCGTACAAGATCAGCAAATTCCGGTCCTAGCGATAATTCACTCAAGAAAATAGATGCCTGATCTGTACGGAATTCTCCATGAGAGAGCAGCACGTCCAGAAGCCAATTATCAAGATCTTCAGGCTGCGCTCCTTCGTGATAGAGAAGGAACTTACTATCAGATTCTTTACGAAGAATGCGATGTTTTACATTAAATTCATTATTTACTAACTCGATTTTATTTACACTGCGAATATCGAGTGTTTCATAATCAGATCGCAGCTCTTTCTCTGTGTCATACCAGAAGACTATTCGATGTTTTGCAAAGAGTTTATTGAGTGGTTCTTGTATTTTAGCCATTTTTATTACTATCTGTTGTCCATCGTTATGTAGCTGTTTTTGTTGTTCATTACTTGTTGCTTTGAGTTCAGTTACTCGAACATAAATAGTAGTTACATGGGTCTGCAATCAATAAACAGATTCTCCCGTTGTACTTTCTATGGAATAGTCTCCAAGACCAAAATTTCCAATCTTTTTTGTACATTTTCCAATAAGTTGGAAATGAATAGATTGTCCTGGCACGCCTTCTTCTCGTCTATGATCACCACTTGCCTGTCCAGAAAGTATGACTTCCATTATTCCTTCTGATTCATCCCACTCGTAAGATTCTAATTCTAAATAAATATCGTCAAAAATCGTATCAGTCTCTGCCATGTAGTCACTTAATAAATCCCCAACCAAGAGATCACTTCCATTCTCCTCAAGACTTTGAAAAACAGTTTGCGCTATTCCTTCATCATCAAGCCAGTCGAAATCCCAGTTTTCGAATACTTCACCAATTAACTCTAATGCGGTTTCTGCATGGAAATCGCCAGGAACATTCTCCTCATTATCTAAAATCTTACTGAATTCGTTGAGTAATTTATTATGATCTTTAAAAAGATATGATACATCGTCAAGATTTTGATTATTGAATTGTGGATCATTCAGTAAATCTTCTATCTTTAGATAGCCGAAAATCACAGCTATACACTTCGAGAGCCCTTCAACCGAGAGTTTAACTTCGTATTCTCGAAGTACTTCATCAAATTCTGTTTGAAGTCTATAGATAATAGGGAATTTCAGTGAAGATTTGGTAGCTTGCTGTTTTTGAGCCAATACTTTTAGTCTTTCTTCTTCTTGTCGTTTAACTATTTCACTCTTTGTCTTGGCCGTCTCAGCTTCAGCCTCAGCTTTAGCTTGATTTGCCTGTGCTTCTTCTGCTTCCAATCTGGCCTTTTCTTTCTTTGCAATGTTTTCTTCTGCCTTGGCTTTTTCTTTTTCTGCCTGAAGCCTAACTTGCTCTGCTCTTTCTTGTGCCTCTTTCGTTTTAGCTTCTTTTTCTTTAATCTCTAGCTCAAGTTCTTGTTCTAAAAACTTTTTATCCGGATCAGACCTTAACTTAGCTTTATTTAAACTTATCAAGTTGGAGTAAGCCTTTTCGTCATAGTCATTTTTTTGATTTATTTGCGCATCTCTACTCCAGTGCAACAAAAAGTTAACAAAGACCCCGATCCATGGGACAACAAATACGTATAGTAATGCTAAAATTATAGGTAAAATAATAACTTCACAATTTTCGAGAGTAGTATCACTTTTAAAGCCTAAAATTAGGGATTCTTTAAATAGATTCAACCGTTTTTCAAAAGACTCCGATCCAAAGAAGAGCAACCCAAGCTTAAACCAATTACACAAACACCATGAGACAATAAAACTTCCAATGAGAGGGTCTTTAAGCCTGGCCTCGCTAGATTTATAAATGGATTCAATCGTATCAATGAGTATTTTCATGTTCTTATCCTAGCTCAAACCAGCTACTTTTTTCAGAGCCGTACCAAACTTCTTGTAGTTAACTTTAACACCGTCATCGAGATCTATTTCTATCTTCTGGGTGGCAAGTGGATAGAGAGTGTCTCGTTCATAATCTTCTAGCTCCGCAACAGTTTTTTTTGTTTTTTCTATTTCTTTTAGAGCTTTTGTCTTCTCTGTTTTATTAGCCGTTGCACTGATGCTGATTGCTTCCAGGTTTTCACGGTGTGAAACCAGCTTGGTGCGGAACTCACGGAGATAATCGTTGAGGACGATGGAGACTGTGTCTGGTCGATAGCGGTGCATATAGATAAGGGCATTAAAACTTCCCTTGGGACTTGAAAAGAGCCAATAGATGGGCCTCTTTTTGTATCGCTTCACATGGTCGGCATAGAAGTCTTTGAGGAAAAATTTGCGAATATCTTTACCGATGGCATCCTCGATAAAAACTAGATTATCTTCAAAGTGTTCTTCACCAAATGTAACTTTCAAGAACTTGCGGAAACGTGCAGCAATATCGTCAACAAACCATTCTCCATCTAGGATAGGGATGACATTGTCTGTATCTGGCTGGAAAGATGGTTCAGGGATTTTTTGGAGGTATTCTGCAAGAGTGTCACCTTCGTTGGCAAGGATGAGGCCAGGTTTGTCTATTGAATAACGACCCAACATACAACCGACTGCGTAGGAGATAAACTCTTTCATGGTGTCAGCAAGGAGGAGAGTCTCTAGTTCTTCTTCTGTTTTATCTCCTTTATGGCGGTAGTGAGGGTTGCAGGTAAGGGATATTTCATTAATTGGAACTTCTGGGGTGAGTTCGTCTTGTAGGCCATAGGCCTTGATGAAAGTTTGGTTGTTTTCATCTTCTAACTGTTGCATTTTAACTGTCGCCTGAAACCAATAATTGCGCAGCTTAAGATATGTGACACTCATGCTAGGGGAAAGGTGGTCTGATTGCAAAAGAGGCATGCATCTGAAATCCCATGATGTTTCATAGGAGTCCCAGTCATTTTTTGAAATTGTAATAACAGTGTCTACAGTGGTTTCAACTTCAGCTTTAATTAGTGCCAGTTGATCTGACAAAATCGGCAGATTAGCAACATTTCCTGCTTGGAAATTTAAGGTAGGATTCATTGCTTTCAAAAACTGGAAGACAACCTTTGTACACAGAAAACCTGTTATCAACTTAATATCACTTGAGTTTGGGAATATCGATGAGCCTCCAACATCAAAAATTGCTCCAACACTCGAATATCTTACTCCAAAATTTGATCCCCCTATAAATGACCATGTAATTGATTCACGGAAATAATCTTTAATGCTTCTTACATTTCTTGTTGGGGATCCATACAACACTGTGTTGTAATGGAGAATTTCTTTTCCATTATTCTCCCAATTAACGACATATTCTTTATTCCCGTACCAACGTCTAAATCCCCCCCCCTTATTGTATGGGAACCACTTGCTACGAGACTTTAAAGCTGATTCAGAATCAATACAGTTATAACCAATTTTATTCTGTGGCACTTCATACCATAATCTTATGAAACGACTATTGTCACCAGTTGTCATTCCAAGTCTTGGCTGGGATATGTTTGATAGTGGTTTACTTAATAAAAAAACACTTCGGAATGTACTGCTCACCCAATAGGCAATGGGGTTACCTGGGATTTTTTTAAAATCGTTAGCAGAACAACGATAGAACCAATTACACTCAGGATTTATTATGGCCTCTCGTGTATACGATGCCATTTCGCTATCGCTTCCTTTAAATTCAACAAGTCTAATAAATGCTCCACTTACTCGTAAATTTGCTGTGTTTATAAAGTTATACGCACAAATTTGAACACCAGCACCTTTAAAGCCTGAGGGAGATAGTTCAACTAGATTTGTTATAGTTTTATTTTGAACAATAAATGACCTCAGTTTTTCGTGGGAAGATATGTACATCCATACATTTGGACTCATAACACCAACATACCCTACATTGATAGCCAATTCAGAGCATCGAATAATAAATGCTGAAAACAGATCAGACTTCACGATTTCGTAATTATCTTTTAACCAAGAACCTAATCGTCCATTCATCCCCTTGCCCCCCATATAAGGAGGATTGGCAATCACAACATGATATTTTGGACTTAGATAATCAGCTTGTTTTAATACCCTGAGAACCTTTTTATGGGTATTCATCAAAAACATATTACTGATAATTCCCTGTGTATCCAGTCGATTGTGTATCTGCGCTACATTGGTTTCATCAGGCCGAATCAAGGAACCAAAGTTATCTGCCTCTTCGAATTGGTGAAGAGTATTCTGAAAATTCATAGTGAAAAGATCTCTTCCCACAGCATCCATATAATTCTTGATCTCACCATCATCGAAGACTACTTTATGCAGCACGCAAATGTTAGGAAGTGCTGGCTTTCGGAAAAAACGCCTGTATTTCTCCCGTGCCTTCATTGTTAACGCAAAGGCAGCAAGGGACCCTGCACGTTCATCTATCTCAACTCCATAAAGGTTTTTACTTAGGATAAATCCTGGTATTTCTTTAAGGTCATATCCTTCTTCTTCATAGATAGCGTAGAGCAAATCAAAGGTATAGGTGAGCATATGGCCACTGCCACATGCAGGGTCACATATCTTTATTTCTTCTGGTGATGCTATCTTTAAAAAGTCTGTTTCAGGCACCTCTGGTTTTATGTAGTACTCCATCTTTGTGGTCAATTGGGACTGTGGACGATTCAGCATCCATAAACGACCCAATGAGTTTTCCACCAAATAGCGAACAATCCAGTGAGGTGTGAAAAGCTGTGTAACTGCAGGAATATTCTCAGGAGTAATCTTTTTGTTTTTTTTCAGTCCTTCAAAAACCTGATCTTTCTTTTCTGAGATATAGAATTGATACAACCAGCCAACAACTTCGACATCATTACAGTTTTCCTCGTTTAAAGCATTTCGTACCGCATGGAGAATAGAATTTTCAGAAAGCAGATCCTCTGGAACAAGCAGTTCTGTGTAATCTGCAATCTGCTCGAACATAAAAGGTATTTGCTTGTGGTAACTGTTACAGACAGAAACCAACAACAGTCTATACGCTTCCTGCTGCGGGTCTGAAGCGACATCTTTGCCACTGAGCAGGTCATATACCTTCTGCCGGTCAATCTTTAAATCGTCATCTATATGGCCTTGTTTTGCCTCCTGTAAAATCTCTGGTTGAGAGAATCCTTCAGCAGGACTAATAGCACCAACTTTGGTATAGCGATTCACATCCATAAAACGAAGCGCACAAAAGCGGTTAAACCAGGTATAGGCAACTTTCTCGATAACGGCTTCTTCTGATGTTTTGAAAATCTGCTCTTTCAGTTCTTTTACCGCCTGCTCTTTCTCACGGAGTTCGGCACTATCTATTTGTAAAACTAGCTTTAAGCGTGCTTTGACCTGATCTGTTAATTGTATTCTTGCTGTTTGAGCGAATCGTTTCAGTTCGTTGGTATTCATATTTGCACTCTTTTACCTGCGCTAATTTCCTTGAGGTATGCTTCTTTTAGTAGTGAAAGATATTCTTCCAAATCATTTTCATTATCAAGTGATGGTCTGGCAAAGTCGACCTTAATAGTTCTACCTACGATATATTCAGGCTCAGGTTCATGGGCTTCCGGTGGTTTGTCATCGTCACCACCTTTTCCAGGATTATCCGGTTTAGGTTTTTCTTCTGCCTTCTTTTTTTGAGATGCTGCAATTAAGCGACCCACCTCAGCAAGAATTTTCGCATATTCACCTTCTTCAAAACTTCTCACTCTGTCTCTGATCACAGCAATGAGATGTTGTTTTATGATTTCCTGTTCGAGTGTGGTAAATGGACTCTGTAATTTTGCCTGTTCATCAGAGGAGAGCTTTTGGAAATTATCCATGGCAATGAGTTTGTCAGCTAGTGTCTGGATGGTTGTTATTGCTTCTGTACGCTCCTTTTTAAGCTGTGATTTTACCTTTTCTTTAAGGTTATCCATCAGGCCTTTAGCCTGTTGCATCTTATTGTTCTTATAACAGACATCACTTGTTAAAATATCACGTAGTTGCTCGCCTTCATCTCCTTCGATATAAGAAAAGTTTGCAGTCTGCTCTTCTAAAAAGGATCGTGTTTCATCATATATGGTTTTGGGAGACCCTGACATAAATCGAAAGATAGGATCAAGAATATCTTCTTTGATATCTAGCAGGTCATCTTCCTGTTTAGGAAGAGCAGTTAGATAGAAACTATATTCTTTGCCAACCAGTTCTTTTAAGCGTGTTACTGGTTCTGTTAAGGCGGATAAAAAGGGGTATTGAGATTGATAAGAAGTAAGGGATTCCACTTTTTGTAGACGTTCTTGAAATGCTATTCCAGTTTCTTTGGCCAACGGTTTTGCTTCGTTTGACTTGGCAGGAGTGTCAAAGAAATCTTCGTAAAATGTCTTTAACTGTCGCACCAGGGAAGCAGGAGGATCAATCTGGGGGTCAAGTATAACATTGCCAAAACTTTTGGTGTTTTTTAGTGCTTTTTCGAGTTCATTCTCTTCAAGGATGTTGGAGTCCGACCTTGCTTCAATCTTCTCTCTGGACAGTAGCTTGGCTCCTATGCATTGAATGGCAGCAAGGTGCCAACCGTATGGTTTGAGTTCAAATCTTTCAACAAGGGCCTTGAGAGTGGTACGAACACTGTTGCGACTGTTGCTCTGTATAAAGGAGAGCATTTCCTGCTCTGCCTCACTCATCATCTTGTCGTCATCACCACCTAGCGTTGCAACTGAACGCAGGTAATTGGGAATATCACTCTCAGTGTATTTGATCCCTCTCAACATGTTGAGATTTGGATACGTTCTACGAAGCAGGTCATAAAAACCTTGAGTGATTCTTGAAAGAGGGTCACTGACATTGCTCTCAAATTCTTTCAGATTGATATATAGCTTTGCCTTACCAAGGAGTTCTTTGACTTTATCCTGCAGATCCTGATACCGTTCCCTGTTCTGGAAACTTTTATCAGTCAGAATACGCTTAACCGTCTCTTGTTGAGTGAGTGTCATATTCTGACGAACATATTTATCTGTCTTTTTATAGAGAATCAGATCCCTTACCAGTCGATCATCGGTTGGCATAATCACCAACAGTTCAGGTTTACCAATGGACTGCATGCTGAGGACAGCTTCATTACCTGAGTTTTCATGGAACGGACTGATGATATGGATTGTCAATTCGTGGTCACGTCCACATAAACGGTCATCTAGCTTGCGAGTGAAAACGTAATCCTGACCGTTATCATCGTAACGGATTTTTCGTGTTTTAAGGCTGTGATCAAAAACTAACTTGGCGAGTTCATCCGATACATCACTGTTTTCTATATCTGCATTTTTTATCTCTTCTTCAATATCTTTCTCTTCATCGGTAAGGTATTCGTAGACTTCACCATTGCGCTGGATATAGGTTTGCTGTTCCAGTAGATTTAATCCTTCTTCAACGTTTTTTTGTAGAGTAGCTATATCGCAATCGAAGTTATCCAACATGAGAATGCTGATATTGCGTAATGATGCTTTGAATTCTTTGACATACTTAACAAGGAAAAGAGCCTTGAGTATTTGGACTGCATACTCATTTCCCAGGTTCTGTTCGGCAACCAGGACGGCTCGTTGAATCTGCGTTTTAAGTGCGGTGCGGATACCTTCAAACATGAGATCAAAGGTTGCTAATTCTTTGACGCTTTTGCCAGCTATTCGTATTGCAACCTGTTGGAACACACCCAGCATGGAACGTTCACCCACCGAACTATGTTTTCCCTCAAAGGCATTGTGTTGAGACAGGTTCTGGATAGCTGCCTGAAACAGAGTGAACTGGTAGGGGATGAAGGGGTACGAATGGATAAAATGATCTCGGTCTTGAAAATTGCGGTATGTCTGAGAACCGTCACTAAAGTCAAACAGAGTTTTAAAATTATTTACCTGTTCATGGTAGACATCAGATAGATTTGCTACGCCATCTTCATTCTTTAACAGTAGCCTTTTTTGAATGACTTCTGCGACATCAGCACTGGTTAACTTCATGCGGTTGGCAAACCTGGCTTGTATCTTGGAGAAGTCATTGCCCTGCTGCATACCGGCTTCACCAACCACAGCATTCATGTCTTCCTGTGCGGTAACAATAATCCAGGCCCTTCCTCGACATTTAGTCGCAAGGCTTTCAGCCACAGTTTGCAGGTTGGTCATCAGTTTTATGTTTTCTGCTACATACTGGCCAACCTCATCCACAAAGAAGTTTAAGCGGAAGTTAGGTTCTTGTCTCTCGATGTAGGCGTTAATTTGATCGGCAAAATCTTCGATGGAAACTTTGTAGTCGCTACGATATTTATCCAGGATGTTTGCTGCAGAGGATTCATCTGTGCCTGTTACTTTACTATAGGCTTTTGAAATGTTTTGAGCCTCTAGTAATGCCTGTTCACGACCAAACGACCAATCTTGTCCTGCTATTGAGTTATATGCTTCTTTGAAAGGCTCGTATTGGTTACGGCTATCAAGATCTCTTTCAAACTGTGCGATGTGTCCCTGCTTCCCATAGTAGCCACACATTTCATCGAATACTTTTACGAACACCGAGAGTAAAGCATCAATTTGTGTCTTACTGATTACATCTGCTTTTTGATCTATATTGAAAAGGATTGACTTTGAAGGGATGGCTGCTGCTCTTTTGAGATCTCCTCTTAATATTTCATTGTCACCACACTTGTGTAGAAAGAGGTCAAGAACAGGTGTACCATCAATTGCTTTGTTTTCAAGAATGAGGGCAAGAATTTTCAGAAGGTGTGATTTACCGGAACCGAAAAAACCTGAAACCCATACACCGTTTGCTCCTGCATAGTTTTTGTAAGCATCCAGGAAATTTTCGAGGCGTTTTTCAACCTCATTTGTGAGGACATATTCTTCAACTTCCAGTTGCAAACTGGCGTCATCATCTGCCTTAATGACACCTTCAATGGGACGATCTACCGGTTTTTCAAAAATATCCCTTAATTCCATTGCCTATTCCTTTTATTAAATAGCAGTGTCAACTGACTTAAACTTCACAATCAAAGATATTGAATGCCCTATAATATTTGTCATCGTGTAATCGACTAAACAAATCTAGTGAAGCACCATCAGCCAGTGAATGTGTGTATTCACCTGGAAAGAACATGATGGTTGGTTGTTCTTTAGCCGTACTTTGGAGATTGTTAAGTACATTGTGTGATCGAATATATGGAAAGACTTCTCCAACCCCTGATATGAACATCACGTCAAATGGGTTGTCAGCCATTTTTCCTGCAATGGCAGGAACAAGGTGAGTTTCTGAATCCAAAACACCTTGAAGCAATTCTTTTAACTGATCCTTGCTAACGCCTTTTTCCATATCCAACACTCGTTGCCAGATATCTCGTTCTTTAAGAATCTCAATAGACAGATCGTAAAGATTTATATGTAGCACCTTGACTCCCTGTTGCTGAAGTCGATTCTCTAACTGACCAACCATTCGAGACATTTCCACGGCATATTGCGGTGAGAAGTCACAGATAAAGAACGGCACCTCATTACCCAATCCCTCTTTGTTAAGAAACCGTTCACTCCCTATTAGCTGTAAGAGGTGAGAGTACATCTCTTGGGGTTTCTGCTTTCTATGATCATAAGCCATCTTGTAAGCTTCCTTGTATATCAGTGTCTGAAACAGGTAGTACGGTCAACCAAGATGGATCATCATCTGCGAGAACTATTGCTAGCTCGCTGGTTAACAGACCTGGGATAATCATATTGTTTAAGGATAAGATCTCAGCTTCTTTCATTATTTTGAAGAGGACTTGTCTGAGTTTTTTCTTGGTAGAATCTGTAAGTTGTTCTAATTCTTCATGCCATTCAGCCATATCTTCAAAAAACATATCGTAGTCTGTTGTTTCCAGAACTAGATCCATCCTCAAGAACTTTTCCCGTACAACCTTGGTCGCAAAATCAGTTATGAATACGTGGTTTTTGCATACTGATACCCAGAGTAGGTAGTATTGTTCTTGAGTGGAACCAGTGAACAGAAGATCTAATTCTCTGTCTGTCAAACCTTTTAAGCGGGAACAGATTTCCCGAACTCTTCTAACTGCACTGCTTCGGGTTCTTGCTTGCATCAAATTATCATCTACGGCTGTTTTCTGCGTAACTTTCCAGTCTTGTTGTTTTCGGTAAACCCCCAAAATTCTCAAGGACTCGTTATAAAAAAGGCCCCCTGTAGTGAAGGACATATTGTATCTATCTTTTGTCACTATTGAGAGGCTCCTCCTGATTTTACCCAGCTATCTACCTCATCTTGTTTAAACTTCCAGAATCGACCAATTTTATGAGCAGGCATTTTTTTGCTATTGATCCAGTTGTAAATCGTATCTTTGCTTACACCCAAATAATTGGCTATTTCTATAACGGATAACCAGCGATCTTCCATGTATTGCTCCTATAGATTTTATCGACTCTCTCCGAACAGATGAGGATAGCAAAAACCAGACAGAAGTCAAGTGAACTACACCTAGTTAGGTATGATCAAGTCGTAATTAGATGAGTTAAGAAGGTGCTGGGGATGCACATAACGGCTTATCAAGAATATACAGGAGAGGACAGATCCTATGATGCCTATTGAGTAGCAGCATGGCAACACCTACGAGCTTCTCTTTCCAAGAATTGATGAGAATAATAGGGATAGTAATTAGAAGTTCTCCAGTAGTAGGTAGTGCCGAATTGGTTGAAATAATTTGGTAATAGGGAGATTATAGAAACGGATAGAAATCATGGCGTAAATACTAAAAATCCGTGTGTTAGAAAATCTTGTACAATTGATATTGCCAAATCAAATCTTTTATAACATACCCTCTCATGAGACTTGCGATTATTCCTGAATCCAGTAACAGTTGCATGCCATCGGATGTGATATAATATGAGTTTTGTCTGATACTCTTCAATGACTAGAAAGTTTCCCAATAACGACCGCTCGAGTAAATTCTACCATTTGGATGTGGTTCTTCGGTGAATTTGCCACATGGCAGTGCAATAAAATCCTGTGCTTCTCGGTCATCCATAAACTTGGCGAAACCATTCTGCTGTAATGCTTGTTCTGCCATATCAATACTATCAAAGATTATTTCATCGAAGACACCACAAGTGTCACCGTAGAACACCACTAACACATCATTTTCTCTCTCAACCGTTACCGCCCAGTTTTGCTGGAGGAACTCTACAATTTTGAACCAGGGAGCTTTTGCTAATTCTTTAGGGATGTCTGTATACATAATTATTTGTGCGGTTATCTATTAAGATTGTTATCTGTACACGCCCCTGTAATAAGCTATAAAGAACGTTGGGCTTAATAATGTGTGGCATTCGGTACATGTCACTTCATTCTCACAGATAGCAAGTGAGTCCCGTTTGATAATACTATCTGAATAGGACCGCAGTGTGTTTCTTTGTATGGATTCGTTGATGGTAAGAGTTTTACTTTCATAGTGACTAGTATACTCTGTTTTGGGTGAAGGTTTCAATCCTTAGGCTTAACCATGTTCGTCGCCAATAATGAAAGATTGAGGTGTCAGCAGTTTAGGATTTTTTAACTGAAAGTTTATTTGTTCGTCCTTGGAAAAATTGGTACAGGGGTGGTACTGAGTGGCGGAAGTAAAAAAGCGGTTAAGCTGAAAAACAGCCTAACCGCTTGATTTTATTATGGCTGGGGAACAAGGATTCGAACCTTGATAGACGGAGTCAGAGTCCGTAGTCTTGCCATTAGACCATTCCCCAGTGAGTGTATCTCTGACAAGGTCGTTTATTTAGACAGTTTTCGTTGTTCTGTCAAGAAAAAATGACCATTAGGAAATGAGGACTCCGGCATAGCCGACAACCTGTTTAATGTCGCCTGTGATTTCACCGGAATCGGTGTAGCGGACAAGCTCGGTTTTTGTGGCCCCAAGTTCCAGGGATGTTATCAGTGCCACTGTGACCGGCATAATTCCACACATGGAGATACCATGTCCAGTGACGGAACGATACAGGATGTTGGGATCCATCTGTGACAGTTTTTTTAACACATACTGATCTTTTTTATTCGCAGCTTCCCGTGGCTCGTAATGCGTCATATCGGTGGAGGCAACGATCAGGACATCTTCTTCTCTTCGTTTGATGACTTCAGCAAGGGCAAGTCCAATTTCATCAAGAACTTGGTAGGAGATATGGGAAATAGCAATGGGAACAATGGAAAGATTTGGCTGCCTAAATTGCAGAAATGGAAGCTGAACTTCAAGTGAGTGCTCGTACTTATGGGCCAGTTCGTCTTCTTCGATATAGTCTGTCTCATCAAGCAGTGCCTGAGCAAAATCCCGGTTTACAGGGACATCACCCATGGGCATCTTCCAAGTTGCCGTAGAGAGGGCAGCGGGGCCCCCTTTTCCGGTATGGTTGGGGCCTAGAAGAATAACTGTTTTAGGTATTTCTATACCACCCAGGGTTTCAGCTGCAATACTCCCGGAATAGACATACCCAGCATGCGGAGAAACAGCAGCTAGTACCTTTTTCTTCTCTTTGGGGGGATCGCCGATCAAATCCTGAACGGCTAGAGTCAGAGATTCTTTATCTCCAGGGTAAAATCTGCCAGCGACGGCTGGTGAACGGGTAATAGATTCCATATCAGTTTCGTTTCACGCTCCACCCGGTTCCTTCCGGTCCATCGTTCAGTTCGATTCCTCTTGCTAGTAGTGTGTCACGAATTTCGTCACTACGAGCCCACTCTTTATCTTTTCGTGCCTGGTTGCGTTCCTGAATAAAAGAGAGGATTTCCGCCTCACTTATGTTGGTTTCTGCAAGCATGGCTGCTTTTTTTGCAGCCAGATAATCGCCTGCATTTTCCTGTAGTATTCCCATAATAGCAGCAAGCTCTATTATTTTAGCAGCAGTCTTTTTTAGCAGATCATGATCAGCAGTTGCTGGAATCTCAGGGAGCTGACGAATGATTTTATTGATGACTTTGACTGTTTCAAAAAAGCTGGCCTGAGCCTGGGCAGTGTTGAAATCATTGTTCATGGCCTTTTGAAAACGCTCTACCAATGAGTCAATCTTCTTAATATCCTTAGCCGTTGCAACGGTATCAGTATCGGTAGAATGTGTATCACTTAAGCTCTGGACGGAGGCAATACATTCATACAGGCGATCAAGGCCGGACATGGCATCCTGCATGGCGGCTTCGGAAAAATCCAGTGGGTTACGATAGTGGGTGGAAAAGATAAAAAATCGTAGCACTTCAGGGTGGTAATGGGCAAGGATATCCCGGATAGTCAGGAAATTTCCAAGAGATTTGGACATTTTTTCATCACGAATGGTGACAAAACCATGATGAATCCACATATTGACATAGGGTTTGTCATTGGCCCCTTCGCTCTGGGCCAGTTCATTCTCATGGTGAGGGAAAATCAGATCCTGTCCGCCGCCATGAATATCAAAGGTGGAACCGAGGTATTTGCGACTCATGGCAGAGCATTCAATATGCCAGCCGGGTCTACCAGGACCCCACGGGCTATCCCAGCTGGGCTCACCGGGTTTTGAAGCCTTCCATAATACAAAATCCATGGGATTGGTCTTGTTTTCATTGATAGAAACACGGGCTCCTGCCTGCATATCTTCCAGGTTACGACCGGAAAGTTTGCCGTACCCTTCAAAGGAATGTACCTTATAATACACATCTCCGGCTGCAGGGTAGGCCATCTTCTTATCAATGAGTTTACTAATAAGATCTACCATTTCCTGAATATGTTCGGTGGCTTTTGGCTCCATTGTGGGCCTGTCCACACCGAGTTTATCCATATCAACGTAGAACTCATCTATAAAACGATTGGCCAGTTCTTCAGTTGAGGTGTTCTGTTCGGCAGCCCGGGCTATGATTTTGTCATCAATGTCTGTAAAGTTACGGATATAGGTAACTTTGTAGTCCAGATAGCGAAAATAGCGGACGATCATATCAAAGGCTAGCGCCGAGCGGGCATGTCCGATATGACAGTAGTCGTAAGAAGTAATTCCACAGACGTAAAGTTTGATATGGCCCGTTTCAAGGGGATGGAATGCTTCTTTCTTCCGCGTAAGAGTGTTATATATTTTGACTGTCATAATGATTGAATCTGGAAAGCTGTTTGCTATTAATCAGGAACTAAGGTTAATTTGATGACGTTTTTTTACTAAGTCATCTGGTAACTGTTCATCGAGGGCAAGCAACTAATTACCCTTAACTCTAAACTGTAACTTGAGCTTTTAATAAACTCAGTACATATATTTAGCAAATAGTACCATAAATAGATTGCGGGGAAAAGAGAAGAATGAGCGAGCGTATGGATGAAAGTAAGCAGACTATTGCTGAAGAAAAACCTAGTCTGTGGCAGGCATTACTGAACAAAAGGATGTTGATTTGTATCTTTAATGGCTTTACCGCTGGTCTCCCTTTATATTTCTTGGCCCAGCTTATCCCTGCATGGTTACGAAGCGAGAGTGTTGACTTAAAAACTATTGGATTTTTTGGGCTTGTTTTACTTCCGTTCTCATTTAAATATCTTTGGGCGCCATTTCTTGACCGGTATGTACCACCATTTTTAGGAAGACGCCGTGGCTGGATGATGGTGAGCCAGATTGGTCTCTTAGTTTTTATGGTTTCCATGGCGGTGTTAAATCCGCAGGACAATATTCAGATGATTTTATACGTTGGTCTGGCGATTGGCTTTTTCTCTGCTACTCAGGATATTGTGCTTGATGCGTATCGTCGTGAATTACTGGCGGACAATGAACTGGGACTTGGAAACTCCTTCTATGCAAATGCATATAGAGTCGCCGGATTTGTTCCCGGAGGTCTTGGATTAATTTTGTCTGATTATATGCCGTGGTCCATGGTTTTTATTGTGGTCTCTTTATTTATGTTTGTTGGGATTATTCATACCTTTGCTATAAGTGAAATTGACACCCGGGTTGCTCCCCCGAAGTCGTTACAGGAGGCTGTCGTTGAACCGTTTAAAGAATTTTTTTTAAGGGATGGATTTAAGTCTGGTTTACTGATTCTACTATTTGTTTTCTTCTATAAATTTGGGGATACGGTTGCAACAGCTCTGATAACACCATTTTATCTCGATGTTGGGTTTTCAAAAACAATTATCGGGACGGTGGCGAAGGTAGTTGGCCTGTGGTCGATGTTGCTTGGTGGATTTGTCGGCGGACTGTTGATGTATCGAATGGGTATTAATAAGGCTCTGTGGATTTTTGGAGTTGTTCAGGTGATGTCTATCTTTGGGTTTGCATTACTGAATGAAGTGGGAGCAAATGTCTGGGTCTTGGGTGGGGTGGTTGCTTTTGAATATTTGGGGGTTGGCCTTGGTTCTGCTGCTTTAATGGCATTTATTGCTAAAAGCACCAATAAGAAATTCACCGGCACCCAGCTTGCTTTGCTCAGTTCCCTTTTTGCGATTCCGAAATCATTTTCCGGTATATTAGCAGGTGTACTGGTTGAGGGAATTAAAGAAAAAGATGGTATGTTCTATGCTGTTCTGGGTAACGTAGGTGGGATAGGATATACCAATTTCTTTTTTGTCTGTGCGGTGCTGGCAATTCCCGGGATGATATTGCTCCTCTGGGTCGCTCCGTGGAATGCAAATGAAAATGGAGAAGCACAGTTACCATAGAGGCAGAGCCTGAAAGCTGCTATCTGAGTATAGCCTGGGCTACAGAAGTTTCTGGGTTGTCATAAATTGTATGAGTTTCCGGTGTCCTGAAGGGAACGCGTAGTTTGCAAGATCAGCATAGGAAACCCAGTTGAAATCCTGTGCGGCATGGAGAACAGGATCACTGTTCTGCTGTAAAAGAGAAACCAAGAAACAGTGGAGCGTTACTTTGTAGCGTGTGTAGTGGTGAATTGTTGTCGTGATTTTTGAGTCTACCTCTACCCTGAATTCAGTTTCTTCTAAGAATTCCCGAACAACACATAGCTCTGGGGGTTCATCTCTTTCGAGTCGTCCGCCAGGAAATTCCCATAGCGATCCCCACACATCATCTGCAAGACGCTGTTGAATAAAGTACTGCCCATTATGAATCAGAACCCCAGTGGCCATTTCAATGGGAATGATTTTAGTACTTTTCTTTGGAGCAGGCCGCTCGGGTATAAGGTCATATTTGAGTGCCAGACAGTGTGAGGTAAGCGGGCAGGAGGAACAATCCGGTTTTTTGGGTCGGCAGATCAGGGCACCAAGTTCCATGAGTCCCTGGTTAAAATTTCGTGCATGATTTTTGGGAAGAAGCGCTTCTGCCTTCTGCCAGTGAAGTTTCTTTGCCTCCGGGCTGCCAGGAATCAAGTCAATATTAAAGAGTCTTGAAAACACTCGTTCGATATTGGCATCCACAACCGGGACATCACGGTTAAAGCTGATCGAAGCAATTGCCCCTGCCGTATAGGGGCCGATTCCAGGTAAGCGCAGCAGATCTTTGCGTTGAGCCGGAATACTGCCATGATAATCTTTTATAAGGAGACGTGCTGTTTTAAGGATATTTCGGGCCCTTGAATAGTAGCCCAGTCCCTCCCAACACTTCAGTACCTGATGCTCCGATGCGTTTGCAAGTGTTGCGATATCTGGAAATGCATCCATCCAGCGATTAAAAAACAGTGTCACCCTGTCCATCTGGGTTTGCTGAAGCATGATTTCAGAAATCCATATCTGGTAAGGCTCGTAGCCGTGTCGCCATGGAAGATCGCGCTGGCTGATCTCAAACCAGTCAAGGAGTGCTTTTTGAAGAGGATTCATAGTATTCTGTTTTAGGAAAAAGTTACAAACAATTGCACAATATGCTTGCGCATCTGGTTACAGTTTCTTACAGTTAATTGAAATAGGAAAATAGAAGAAGCGTTTTTAAGACTCTGTTAAAAAAAGGTAAGGAATGATTATGAAAAGTCTTGTTGTCTATTCATCAAAAAGTGGTAATACCAAAAAATTGGCCGATGCTGTCTATAATCACCTGAGTGGTGAAAAAGAGATATGTGCAGTGGCGGATGCTCCTGATCCTGCCGGGTATAGTTTTGTTGCTGCCGGGTTTTGGTTGCAGGCGGGACAACCCGATCCGGATTCCCAGGCATTTCTTGCAAAGATTGAAGAGGGACAGGATCTGTACCTTTTTGCCACCCACGGTGCTGCTACCGGTTCTCCCCATGCTGAAAATGCAATGAATGCTGCCAAAGCCATTGCTGCCAAGGGACATGTTATTGCTACTTTTTCCTGTCCGGGGCAGGTGCCTGAAAAAGTTTTGGAAATGGCTGGGAAGAAGGACCCGCAGCCTCCATGGCTTGCCGATGCTCCTGCAGCCGTTGGGCATCCAGATGAAACAGATGTGAAGAACGTCGTGCGCCTGCTTGAGGAACTGGATTTACCTTAATCCGGTGAACCGTTGAGGGAGGTGAACAGGAAGTCCGGTTTATCTCCCTTTCCTCTTATCCAATTAAGCCCGTTCTGTACCGAATGGAAACCAAAGAGGCGATCTGTCAGGGCTTGTTTGCCTGGGAAGTCAATCAGGCTGATTCCAAGAATAATTGTTAAAATGCCCTGACCGGGGAGAAAGAGCATCAGGATTCCCGCTGTAATCAGAATGCATCCTGTCAAATAGCGCAGAATACGAAGGAGGATAAACATCACTGGATGTTCATCCTCCTTTTTTGTTTGTTCGTGCAGATGGAGAAAAAAATCCGTATCAAGCCTGTTGATAATCCAGGGAATGATCAGCAGGCTCAAGAAAAAAGTGGCGGTGGAGACAATACCAAGAAGCGCAATTGCAGGTCTATATGTGTCGAGGAAAAGTTGCATGAACTTTCTAAGTTGTTAGGTGAAAGTTGATAAGTTCGTAAAAATTTCAAATTCGAGATGGCTAAGTAGATAAGCAAAGACTTCGAAAAACTTCATATGCGAGGCGCACAACGAAGCAGATGAAGAGTTTTTACGACGCCATCAAAGTTAAGCAGATACATTGGCAAGCAGCCAGAGCCGCCAGGTATCACTTTTTCTTCGTTCAAGAAGTTTGAGGTGTTTCATTGGTAGGGCTGTAAGAAGTTCCTCTTCCATGGAGGGAATAAATCCGGAAATTATGTAGTAGCGAGCATTCCAGAAATCGGGATTTTCAAAAAACTCCACCAGTAATCCTTTGTATAGATTGGCAACAACCAGATCGACATGGGTGTCGGGAAGTGCGCCTCGTAAATCGGCCTCCATTACTTTGATCTGTGAGTCACAGCTGTTTAACCCCACGTTTTTTTCGGCCACCAAGCAGGCAAAGGGATTGTTGTCATAGGATCGTATGGTCTCAACACCCAATTTGGCCGCTCCAAGAGAAAGTAATCCTGTTCCCGTACCAAAATCCACCATGCTGTTAATTGCCTTGGAATTTGAACAGAGTATATCGCTGATGGTCTGCAGGCAGAGTCTAGTGGTGGGGTGGAAGCCGGAACCAAATATTACACTTGGATCGAGGTGAATGGGGATGTCGTCACTGTTCTCTGGGAGTAATGCTCTCTCCCAAAGAGGAGCTACAACAAGAGGCGGTACGGAGAAGGTGGTGATGTCAAGACCGGCTTCCCAATCCTGATAGTTCAGATTGGCTTCATATATAATTTTTGCGCCACTTCGATTGCAGATGTCTTCAATCAGCTGTTTTTTATCTTTATGGAAGAAGAGGATTGCGGTGTCATCTTCGATCCATGTTCCAATCAGGTCTGGATCATCAACAACGCCCAGGTCAATACGGTCAAAATTGTAGACGTAGAGCTGGTCGTAACGACTATACGGTGGTCTTAACATATTTACTCTTCGTTCTGTTCAGATGTTGTAATGCTGAGGATGGTTCCGTTTGCGGGAGTTTTGTCTGAAAGTTTTGTTGTCTTTATAATACTTAGGCGCTGTGGCGAAATATTCAGGCTGTGAACGAAAAAATCATGAACAAGAAGGCTACGTTCGGCGGCAAGTTTAAGCAATATATCGTCACCGATATGGACGGGACGAGCGAGAATTGGTTTGTATCCGACAAGATCTTTTTTTGGAATGTTTTCTTCTTTTAAGGTTTTCCCGGGAACAACCGCCGCTAAAGCCTTCTGTCTTTCCTGGTATGCGGCACGCGCTTCCTTATTGATGGTATTAACACGTTGCTGTTCTTTGTCCGCTTCTATTTTCTGTAAAACTGCCCGGTCTGTTTTTGTGTCTGCAACTCCCGTGATTGTAAGGCTGAGTCTCGGATGCTCGCTTAACAGCTCAGCGTACCTGCTCAGCTGTTGCTTGCTGTCACTGTTTATCTGGTTGGATCCTATTTGAAAAGAGATAAAGTTATGGTCTTGGAGATCTTTGAAGCTGCGGTCAAGCAGGAGTGGGGCGTAGGATGCCTTTATTACGGTGGTTTGGAAGTTGGCAATACTTTCCTTAAGGAGTGAATGGCTGCTGTCGCTGATTTCGATTGTTATCGGAAAGGAGTTATTGGAATCGTTTAAGAAAGCGAGCGCAAGGGCGGTGTCTGAGTCGTGCGATGTTGCCTGCAAATTTGTTAATAAAATAGTATTTTTGCTATCAAAAAGAGACTGCTTCTCCGTCATATTCAAATCCAGATCCACGTGTGTTGTCTCTGTCGTGACTGGGATTAATTCGAGTTGTTTTGAAAACAGGTTAAGCGGGAAGTTTGATATCCTTGTTTTGGCCCGTGCTTCCAATGTTTCATCAAAAAGAGCTAAGGCTCCGGAAATATCAATTGCAGAGTCCTCAAGTTGGCCGTTCAGGTTGAAGGGTGCAAGGCCATTTTTGTTGGTATTGAAGTTTTTTATACGTGCGTCGAGCAAAGTAATGGTGGTGGACCAGGCAGGAGAGACACGCCTGTCTACAAGGGTTACAGAACCGTTCTTTACCGTGAGGTCTTTTATTTCAATGGGAAAAAGTGTATCAGCTTGTAAACTCTTTTGGGTCAGGTGCTGCACTCCTTTCTGGAAATCCTGAAAAGGTGAATCCGCACTGCGTTGCCACTGGAACTTTGGAGTGTCTATGGTTACGGATTCTGTTTGCAGTGAAAAAGGGGAAAAGCGACAGCTGATGCTGTTCAATTCTGCTGATTTCCAGGTGATAAGTGGTGTTTTAGCCTCAGTCTGCAAAAAAGAATCGGTGAGTCTGAGGTCCCCCTGAAAGGAAGAGGCTGGAAAGCTGTAGATGCCTTTACCGTGAAGGGATGATTTGCTATGAGCTAGGAGTGGCCATCTGGACCAAAATGGAGAAAATAATTTTGATTCAATATTTGAAAATGCGATATTTGCTTCAACATGTAAGGGGGCAATATTGAGTACTCCCTTGGACTTGATGATTCCCTCCGGGGCTAAATGGCCAGAGAAGGCAAAGTTTTCTGTTGTTGAAGCATCTTCAAGTCTGTTTGTCTGAAAATGGACATCGGAGATCCGTAGAGGCTTTTTTTGATTGAGATTGTTGCTTAGTATGAGCGTTCCGGCAAAATCAATACCCTTGATAAGCGGATGCTTTTGGTCTGCGAAAAGATGATTAAAGAGAGGTGGTAGTTTGTCACTGTTTAGCGTCAGTTTGCTCTCTTTTAGAAAGATATTGCCCAGGTTGTATTTTTCAGCTGTTTTACTAAGGCGAGTAAAACGTACAGAAGCTGCTTCTAACCATGGTTTATTCCTATGAAGGAGCTTTAAATCCTGAAATTGCAGGATAGCACTCTCGAGCGTATAGCTGGCAGGTTTGTCGGGTGGAGCATAAAAGTTTAAGTCGCCGGATAAGGTTGCAGTTCCAAGAATAATATCCTTTGATTCGGGGTGAAGTTGTTGAAAAAGTGATGCGGCAGGAAATTTGTTTAGCAGCAGTTTGCCCTGGATGGTGTCGCTATCCAGAAAAGTGGCCTGCCAAGAAAAATCACCCATATTATGTGAATGGTTTCCACTGATATGAATAATTCCGGTTGCTGCAGCTGAGTCGTAATTTTTGATGGTGAGCTGCAGATCGTTCCACTCCGAATTGCTATCAGGGTGTAACAGGGTGAGTCTGCTCTGGTCGGTGAGAAATCTGTCGATCTGGAGAGTTGGTGGGTTTGTTGTTTTTTCTTGTAAGGGGAAAAAAGTTTTGTGCAGGGCTGCCTGAAAGTGCTGTGTGTTCCCTGTAAGATGGATATTTCGGGTGATGATATCTTTGATGTGGAAAACCTTTCCCATGGGGGTGATCATCGCATCCAGTTTCATCACAGGAACGGTCACTTTAAAATCATTTTTTATCCCGTTTATTTCAATATCAACCACATCCATTTTGATATCAATATTGAGCCTGTTTCCCTGGCGCTTGTCTGGGGAAAAATTGATTTCAAGGGTGGTATCTGCCCAGCCCTTGCTCATGCTTAATGGAATAGATGATGGTAGATATGAAAAATAGGGAACCAGGTTAAGAGATTTTATGGAACAGGAAAGTTGTGTCTGGAAGCCCTGATTATCCTCAAGCTGAACAGCTTGACCACTGAGTTGGATCGGACTGTTGTTGAAAATTGCTGAAAAATGAGGCTGGATATAATTTTTTGATTGGAAGTCAAAGTTGGAAAGAGTTGGAATGGCAAGCTGTAGCTCTTCAATAATATGTTTTTTATCTGTAACCTGGTCTTCAAAAAGGATACGACTTTTTATAATATCAATGTTGTTGAGTGAAAAGAGAAAGGGCAGCTCAGCAAAATTTATTATGTCACCTTTTTCCTCTGTTTTGGAGAATTGGGAAAGTGCCGGAATATTATAGTGTTTATCCTTATAACGGATGAGGTTTAATTGCAGATTCTCGATTGTCAGTTTGTCGCAGGTGTAGGAACTGCGGATGAGAGAAGTGAAATCAAGATCAATAAGAAGTGTCTGGAGAGTGAGTAAAGGCTCAGCTGCCCTTGGTTCCTGAAGATCAACCGTAATATCTTCCAGGGTTAGTTGGAAGTTGAGAGGGTTCAGTTGAACATTTCGAATGGAGAGATTGAGGCCTGTTTCGTTTTCGATATATTGAGGGAGATATTTTTGTATTACCCAGGGAATAATGTATGTGCCCCCAAGAAGATAGCCTGCAATAAGGACAGCAATAAGGAGTGGGAAAATAAATGATTTCTTAGGCGCAGGTGTTTTGGGCGTAGGTTCGTGCTGTTTTTCGGGCGGTGGAACAGGGGAGTTGCCATTGATGGCTATGGAACCGTAATGATCAGACATAAAAATAGATATGATGTGGACGTTCTTTTTCTTGCATCTGCTGTGGATTTTGCAATAGAGTTGAAGAAAGTAGCATATTTACACTGTTTCTTAGAAAAATGATTAGCGACGTAAAACTCTGAGTTACAACCAGTATACTTAACATCGAAAACAAAAAAATAAAAAAGTAAAAAAATATGGATAGTCGGCGAAAGATTATTTTATCCCTTTGTCTCATCCTGGCATTTTTGCTGGTGGGAACCGTTGGCTATGTGGTGATCGAACATTATACTCCACTGGAAGCCATTTATATGGCGGTTATTACCATTACCACCGTTGGATATGGTGAAATACATGCCTTAAGTGATGTTGGCCGGATTTTTACAATGTTTCTCCTGCTGTTTGGAGTGGGAAGCCTTGCCTTTGCCGTACATGCCATTATCGAATCAATGCTAGAACGGGCTTCGAGCCCGGCACGGGGGAAACGTGTCATGGAAAAAAAGATCAGTCGTCTTGAAAACCATACTATTATCTGTGGACATGGACGGGTAGGAGAGGCTGCTGCTGAACATTTAAAGGAATCCGGAAAGGATTTTGTTGTGCTCGAGAATTCTAAGGAGCAGTGTGCAATATTGCGAGAGCGTGGATATTTATATCTGCTAGGTGATGCGACAAGCGAGAAAACCTTAATAGCAGCAGGGATTAAGTCGGCAGGATCACTACTGGCCTTGCTGAACTCTGATCCCGATAATCTTTTTGCAGTTCTTACGGCGCGTGAATTAAACCCAACTCTCCATATTGTCGCACGTTCAGAATCTGCATCGGCTGAATCTAAAATTCTTCGAGCCGGAGCCGATTCTATTATCTCTCCCTATGCTTCAGCCGGAAGAAGAGTGGCTGGCAAGGTGATGGCGAGATCGCGTCAATATCATCCCGGGGCTGTGGCCAGTGAATCGATACTCTCAGGAACAAATTCAAAGTGGATTGAAGTAACTGGGGAATCGGGTCTTGTCGGACATGTGGTTGAAGCTGCTTCTACCTTTGTTGATGGTCAGGTTATGGGGATTCGGCGTGCTGGTCGTGATATTCTGGCACCTACGCCTGACACTGAACTTGAAATTGGGGACAAGTTGCTGGTGATTTTTGTAGGGGCAGCAGCAGTGGAGGATTTTCATCCGGAACAGCCTGGAAAAATCGTGCTGGTGGATGATAACCCTGTTATTCGAAGGTTATACACAAGACTTTTTCAGAAGGCCGGATTTAATATTATAACAGCCTCCACCGGACGTGAGGGGAGTGATATCATCCTGCGTGAACAGCCGGATGCTGCGGTGGTTGATTATCTGTTGGGGGATATAACTGGTCTTGAACTTTGTGCTCTGGTTCGTAAAAGTGCGGATGGGCAGGGTGTTAAGCTGATTCTGTTCACCGCAGATGAGCGTCAGGAGGTGCATGATAATGCCATGAAGGTGGGAGTTGATCTGGTTGTATTGAAAAGCCCAGATGCCTCGGAAATTGTCAATTTGGTGCGTGCTGAACTTGCAGGCGAAAGAAAAAAATAGGGAAAGAATAACACTGCAGAAGCAGAAATGCGTTTTCTTTGGAAAAAGTTGTTATATTCAAGTAGTATAAAGAAATTGGTGCTTGATTACTCTCCTTTTAGCTTGACGTGATGAATAGTGATGCTTGAAAGTCTAAATATTTTCCGCTGGCAGGACATCCTTGATATCCTGATTGTCGCTTTTATTATATACCAGCTTATTGCTATTATCCGTGGTACCCGATCTGTTCAGATGGTGCTTGGGCTAATCGTGGTGGGTATGGTTTATTTTATGGCCTCCATCCTCGATCTTGTCACCCTGCAGTGGTTGCTGAAAACTTTTCTCAGCTCCCTGTTCCTTATTATTGTGATTGTTTTTCAGCAGGATATCCGCAAAGCTTTGACCCAGGTGGGCAAGTCTCCTTTTCAAAAAAATCTTGATATGGCTGAAAAAGACCTGGATGAGATTATCCGTGCTGCCTTCTACTTATCAAAACGCCGTATCGGAGCCCTAATCGTTATTGAAAGAGAGACAGGATTACGTGAATTTGTTGAGTCTGGTTTTAAATTGAATGCAAATCTCAGTAAAGAGCTGCTGATATCTATTTTTATGCCCGTATCTCCTCTTCATGATGGTGGGGTTATCATCTATAAGGGAAGGGTACAGACCGCAGGATGTATTATGCCGCTGTCGCAAAATCCATATATTAATAAGCGTTTTGGTACACGTCATCGGGCGGCAATTGGTTTGTCAGAAGAAACAGATGCTGTAGTTGTGGTTGTCTCGGAAGAGACTCAAGAGGTGTCGCTTGTACAGCATGGAGCTCTTACAGCCATGCATGATGAGATGACTCTAACCAACACTCTGCGTACTATTTTTCTGCCAAAGGATAATATGAACAGTGGTTGGAAACAGTGGGTGTGGCGCTCATGAGTATTTTTCATTTCCAGCACTGGATGCAGCTCTCTCCTAAGGACTGGGTGCTTCGTCTTGTATCGTTTGGGCTTGCTGTTACACTCTGGTCTTTTGTAGGCGGAGAAGACATTGTAAATAAAAATGTCATGGTTCCGGTGGAGATCATTAATCTGTCGCGTGATCTTGTTATTTCCAATCAGTATAAGAAGGAAATTGAAGTTTCCGTAAGTGGCCCTCGTAGTTTGATTAAGAATATCGGGACCCTAGGGCTTGCCCGTCAAGTTGATCTTGTTGATGCTACGCCGGGGACTATGGTTCTTGAAAACAGCAATGATGTGATCAGGGTTCCGCGTGGGGTTAAGGTTCTGCGTATTCAGCCCAAAAGCGTGATCCTTTCACTTGATAAAATGATTCAAAAGCAGTTTCAGGTGAACCCTGTAACCGTCGGAATGCTTGCTCCGGACTTTATTTTAAAAGAAATTCGGATGGAACCCGATTCGATCTCCATCACTGGTCCGCAAACAGTACTGTCACAGTTTGATGTGCTGCGAACAAAGGCGATCGATATTTCCGGATTGCGAGTATCTACCCATGTACAGATTCCGCTTGAGCTTGATCCAGTGATTGTTGATCTAATTGGTGCTACTACGATTACTGCTGATCTTGATATAGCCGTTGAAACGGTGCAGAAAAAGATCTTGAATCTGGCCGTTGAAGTTACAAAAGATGGGATAGCGCAAAGAGTCACGCCAGCTACGGTATCTGTTACAGTTGCTCTTCCCAAGACCTTGATTCGGGAGAAGGTTGATCTTCACTCTTTATTTAAAATAACGGCAGTGGATGAGAAGAATGATGGCCAGATGCATGTGAAGGTGATCCCTGAAAAAGAGTATGTTGAGAATCCTGTTCGTGTGCTTCGTATTGAGCCTCAGATTGTGACTTTGATTGAGGAGATGACTCTTAAAGAGGTGGACAGTGAATGAGGATAGCTAAGTAGCTTCAGTTTGGTTTTTTTGACTAAAAATTCCTATAGCTCGTCATTCCCGCGTGTAGTTATCGGGAATCTAGCAATATTCAAGATGGATTCCCGATAACTACACGCGGGAATGACGGATTTTATGAAGTTTTAGTTTAAAAAACACAAAATCCAGTGTCTGTAAAACTACACTGAAGTTACAAATATTGAAGCTCGATATCCGACGGATAAACAACAGTTACTGAAGAGTCTTACACCAGATCGCTGTCTTGAAATATTATCGAATGCTCAGGAGTTACAACGATGGTTGAGCCAGAAATTATAAGTATGCTCGAACGATACAAGAGATTATTGACACGTTATCTTCCTGTTGAGGAACTCATCCTTTATGGCTCGTATGCAAAAGGAAATGCTCATAAAGATAGTGATGTTGATGTGGCTGTTGTGGTTGAGAAGATTTCTGGAGACTATTTTTCTACACGGCCGTTGTTATGGCGGTTAAGAAGAGAAATTGATGATAGGATCGAACCCGTACTTGTAGAAAAAGCTCATGATGAGAGTGGCTTTTTAGCTGAAATTATAAAAACTGGTATTACAATTTAATGAGAAAATTATTCGGAACAGACGGGATTCGTGGAGTCGCAAATATCTATCCAATGACCACTGAAATAGCCATGCAGGTTGGTCGTGCTATCGCCTTTATAGTAAAGACTCGAAAAGGACGTCACCGCATAGTGATTGGAAAAGACACCAGACAATCCGGTTATATGATAGAAAATGCTCTTGCTGCTGGAATTTGTTCCATGGGAGTGGATGTGCTACTTGTTGGCCCTTTACCGACCCCTGGAATTGCATTTATTACAACTTCCATGCGGGCAGATGCCGGTGTTGTTATTTCAGCGTCCCATAATCCGTTTCAGGACAATGGCATTAAAATTTTTTCCCACGATGGTTTTAAGCTTCCCGATGCACTTGAGGCTGACATTGAAGATCTTATTTTTTCTCAGAAGATGGCAGCACTCAGACCAGTTGCCGAGGAAGTAGGCCGGGCAAAACGTATCGATGATGCCAAAGGACGGTATATTGTATTTCTAAAAAACATATTTCCTAAGAAACAAAAACTTGATGGAATGCATATCGTACTCGATTGTGCTAATGGCGCTACCTACGGCGTTGCTCCGCACGTGTTTGAAGAACTTGGCGCCAAGGTAACAACGCTTGGGGTAACTCCTGATGGGAAAAATATTAATCATAAGTGTGGGGCATTACATCCTGAATTGATGGCAGAAAAAGTTAAAGAAATCGGCGCGGATATCGGGCTTGCACTCGATGGTGATGGCGATCGACTGATTGTCTGTGATGAAAAAGGCAAGGTGGTCGATGGTGATAATATCATGGCGATCTGTGCTAAAGATCTGATGAAAAAAAGAAAGTTGCGAAAAAAGACTCTTGTGACAACGGTTATGTCTAATATGGGGCTTGAAGTAGCCATGAAAAACATGGGCGGCAAAATGGTGCGAACCAATGTTGGTGATCGCTACGTTGTGGAAGAAATGCGCAAAAATGGCTATTCGTTTGGCGGCGAACAATCTGGTCATCTGGTTTTCCTTGATCATATAACAACTGGAGATGGTAATCTTGCTGCCCTGCAATTGCTCGCTATTATGCAGAAGCGTAATAAACCAATATCCGAGCTTGCGAAAGTGATGGAGACCTATCCACAGGTTCTAAACAATGTGAGAACCTCTAAACAGATTGACCTTGAAAATTTTACAGACTTTCAAAAGGCTGTGACAAAGATGGAAAAGAAGCTTGGCAAAACAGGCCGTATTTTGGTTCGCGCATCTGGAACAGAGCCTGTTATTCGGGTGATGGTTGAAGGGGAGAAGAAGAAAACTATTCAAGCGATGGCTGATGAGCTTGGGGAGATGATTTCCAAGGCTTAATTCATGTGAGTTGCAGGTCTGAATGAATTAATCTTGTTACACTCGTGTTATCCTTGCAAACCAGCATATGGTATTCTTTGTGAATCTTTCTAACTAACAAAGTTTTAATAGTTTTATTTTATCTGTTTACGTATAAAACTCAGCCTACGTCACATGCTTGAGGCGTAATACGCTGATAAAACATAAGAATTACAAGTGACCAGATGGGTCATCCCCGCGGAGGCGGGGATCCAGTTTCGTGCCCCCCTCTAGATTCCCGCCTCCGCGGAAATGATAAACAAAAATGGCTGAGCTTTGTACGTAATCAAATATTTTATAAGAGTTATGTTAGGTCACAATTTTTACACGATGCACCGGGTGGCGCGCTGATTACCATTGAAAATCAGTTAACTGCACAATTGAACAGTAGGAGCTCGCCCCTGCGAGCGATTTTCCTGGCTTAGTAACACATTTATTCACTCACAGGGGTGAGCACCCACGGTAGGTGTCAACATACTTTTCGCCTCATCGGATCATTTGCAAAAATTAACTTGGCGTCCTTGCTTTAATCCCCTCCAGCAAAAGCCAAATCTTCCGACGAGCTTACCTACGGAGCCCATTCTCA
>Ga0222693_100102_pt1 | contig 34726 bp, 31 predicted proteins | sample AntAcemetage1331_FD_179840 | JGI IMG/M metagenome (GOLD analysis project Ga0222693, IMG submission 179840) | Saline water microbial communities from Ace Lake, Antarctica - #1331 | ecosystem: Environmental > Aquatic > Non-marine Saline and Alkaline > Saline | place: Antarctica: Ace Lake... | reverse complement strand
GGTAGTAATTTTCTAATATATCATTTTGTACGGTCATGCTGTCCTCCTTCTTCTTTTGGAGAAAAAACAGGATGTTGATGACCTTATTATAACATAAGTTCGATCGTTAGTTTATTACGTATATACAGTAGCAGTATAATAATTTAGATTTATGTTAAATTAAAGAGATTTCCTCTGGCCATTTCATTTGCAGCATTGACCGACATCCTATCCAAATAAAATAATCATAGCAGTTACACTTATTAAACCATATAAAGCAATGTTCAATAAAGGACCATCCGATTTAAACTTAAGCGCTGTCCCTGAGGTTTTTTTCAAAACTGGAAAAACTCTATACTTCAAGGTAAATGAGTGTAATTCATCCAGAATCAAATGCACAAAGCACCCAGCAAATACAGTTACACCAATAGCGAGTGCTACAGTCTTGCCAGATGTTACAAAAAGTAAATAACCTATTTCCCCTGATAAAACTGCAAATGGCAGGCTATGAATTATTCCACGATGAACTGTGACTTTTTTTACTAATCCGCATATTAGATAGTTGATTATAAAATAACTACACACAAAGTAACTGACAAGAAACTCAGGGGTGAGGGACTCACTAACTGACATCTTTTCCAGTAACAATGCAGGTAGCAAAACAGATATAGTTCCAAAAATAAGATTTAATGGCTTGCCAGAATCACTATCAATATCGGGAAGTACACCACCAACAGTCCCCATCGTGAAAACCGAAAATGATTGTATATAATTAAAATTAAGTCCTAGTAAAGCAACCAATGCACCGCCGCTTCCTAGAACAATCCCCCCTGTGAGGTGTGTTTTGAAATCTGCCATAATCACTCGCCACCCTTTATGGCTGTAATATTGGAATCCCCGGGGTGGAGTTAATAAAACTGATTCCACCCCCGAAAAAAGATCCTAAAGCACCACCAATCAGACCTCCACGCCACCTGTTGCCATCATCAATCAGCGCTCCTGCAGCTGCTCCCACAACACCTCCATACGCTGCACCACTTCTGACCATACTGTTTTGACCAGCATATGGTTGGTATTGTGGATATTGAGACCGATACACATGTTGTTGGTTATAATAATTTGGAGAATAAGGGGAATAATACGGTTGATCTGTTAGGGCTCCTCCAAAAGCCGCCCCAAGTGATCCGCCAATTACAGCCCCTCGCCAACGATTATCCGGATCAAGCAAAATGCCAGCTGTTGCTCCAGTTAAAGCACCTATATTTGCACCACGATATCCCTGTTGAGTAGCACAACTGGTTAAGAGGAGTGTGAGTAGCACTCCAATCACTGCCGTTCTCGCCATAACAACCTCCAACAAGGAATAGATACAATTGACCTCTAATTTTAAAAGAAGCTTTTAGCCGCCTTACTTAAACCAATCTTGTCATGCCACTGCCCTAAGCGTTCTCCCTGTAGAGAAAACAACTGTAATTTGACAGTATAGTATGTGAGTCTACTGCCACCCGCACCTTTTTGTGATGTATCTGTAATGGTGGTTTTTAAAATATAATCATAACTGGAAGAAAGGCTACTTTCATCAATAACCCGGGAGACACCAGAATCGAGGACTGTTGCAATAATTTCATCTTGGAGATCGACAGCAAGAATATTAGCATCGTGAGTTGTATTTTCAGGTATAGCAACTACTAAAAGTGGTCTTTTATTTTTAGAAAGCCATGTTTGTACAACTCGTGACGAAAGCATTTTCTCTGTGACCTTCTGCGAGAGAGCCACAAAGTCTTCACCAGTTAACCTGTCATTTAGGTGGACTCTTGATCCTTCTTCTACCATCCCTACATTACTCTGTCGGCCAATAGATGCAGGTTGTGCACATCCACTAAGGATAGCTAGTGCTACGAATAATATGCCATAGCAGAAAACTGTTTTCTTGTTCATTTTCCATACACCTCTATTATAAAATAACATTGAAGTTTTATTGTTGTTTCTCTAATTGCTTATTCAATTCGATGAAGGCATCATCAGGTAATCGAACAGTAAAGACAGCTTTTACTGCCTCAGGGCGCAATGCCATCTCAGGTATATTCTCAGCTTCCTTGGGAGCCAGAACAAATCTCTTCCATGGGCGTGGTGTTCCTACTGTAAATCCTTGTGCATCCTCCCACTGATACTGATATTCGAGGCTGTAGCGATTCTGCGTTAGGTTCTGAACTGTGACCTGTGCTTTCGCAAAACCACCATTTTTCCCAATCCGAGGATTAACCACGCCTATATAACCAATAAGGTAATCTGACGCTATTACCCTCTTAAGGGGAGGATAACTGGCGTCAACCGCTCTTGTTTGGATGATTTCCTGGTTCGAATAAGTATTCAGCCCCTCTTCTGGCTGACTAACTGTTGTGCATCCAGTTGTTTCTGTTAACAATAAGATAGCTAAAAAGCATACTGCCAAATACCGAAATGGAATCATTTTAATCCTCTTTAGATAATGTTAATCTTTATGAGTTTTATTGTTGAACTGTCCAAATTTTTTTGCTCGGATAAACGGCTAATATTTTATCAATACTGCGGACAAAGATTAAGTGCCGATCTCCCTCTGACAAATTCACCAGTTTCTGAGATAATATCTTACCTTTTGCATCATAACTGACAATTTCAACTTTCTTTAAACCATTGGATGAGTGAAATCGTCCTCCTAAAATTTCAGAAGGTAAACTCATCCAGGATGATGTGTTAGGTTCCATAGCAGAATCTATAACAGACCCAACTAAACTACCAAGACCATTCATGTAACGATTTCCGACTTCTTTAATAAGCGCATCCCGTAGGGTTGACGCTACAATTAATGATTGTACTGCAGGCAACATGTCCTTTTGATGTCTAAATGCTAATGCAGTAATATTTGCAATTGGAGATAATGTCGTGAGGACTTTTCCAGATGTTGTAGTAACATTGATCTTTTTCACCTTACTGTTTATTGGCGTATAGATTGGCATCTCGACATTGAGTGGAGCTGTAAGGCTTGGGACAGACACACCAAATTTTAAGACCTGTTTCTCCGGAGCAAAACCATCAAATGCAATAATTTGGATTAAATTGTTTGCAGAACGTTTGTTCTTAGTATCTTTAACCGCGAGTTGAAGCACTTTACTTTTGGGGTTTAGCTTAAGAGCTTGTTTGTAGGAGATATGAGCATTGCTGAGTAATGATTTTGTTTTTACACTTTTAAACTCATTCACTGTTCCTGCGAGGAAATCCCCAAAAGGATTTACAAAAGCACTGGACACCTTGAGTGCCCGAGTATCATATTTCGAAAATTCTTTACTTATTGCAGTAAATACAGATGTTTTATCCTGAGACGATGTTTTATTGGTTGTTCTCTTTTTTCTGTTATTCTGGTCGGCATTTTCTTTCTCTACTTCTTCAATCTGCTTATCAAACTTTTCTTTTTCATCTGCTTGCCATTGAATACCTAAACGTGCCACATTAAATGCTCTAACATCACCCTGTAATAGGTAATCCATAGCCTTCATGTTTAATAGGAGCACTTTTTCAAATCCAACAGCATCGTAACGACCATATTCTCCAGCTCCAGCAGCTTCGGCAAACATTGACCCAACACTTGCCAGGCCGGTGCTAAAGTAAGATTCATTCTCCCTGTCTTCAAGGATACCCTCTGCCATTTGACTATAATGAATGGATTGTTGGATATCACCGGCCTGCATAGACAGCGAGGTTCGTTCTAATAATCCAAGCAGTCCCATTTTATTTGAAAATTCTTCATCAGAGTTTGTTGCTGCACGCAACGCTTGTTCTTCTTTGGACATTTTTTGCAAGACATCATCCAATTTACCTGCACTCAGGCTGTTTTTATAGGGTTGGAATGCCGCTGAGTAACCAGCATAGTATGTTATAGCTTGATTACTTCCTGCTCTCCCATGATGAATTGTTCGTTGATGCTGTGGAGGTACACATGCTGACAAAGCAAGTAGTATCAAGGCAAATATACTCCACCGATAAATCAAGCATTGACTATATTTCATATCCATAATAATTCTATCCACGGAATCACCACTTAGGCATGAGTTTTTTTTCTTTTTTCTTCGCTGTACCCTTATTGCGACTAATATCATCAGCAATAGCAGTCCGCCTGCAGATATATCCTTCCTGTACAGATTCGACAGCACCTTTAACAACTTTGGCATAAGACATTTTGGGTATAACACGAATTATTTGTAGTGTTGCGACCCAAGTCTCTGCGGCACCAAGGGATTCTCCAGTATAACGATCAATTACTTTTTCTCCTGGTTTGAAAACATCCAGCAGATCACCAGAATTAACGGTCGTACCACCCTGGTTCAAGATAAATTGTCCATCCCCTTGAAGTTTGGCAATTCGAATAGGATAAATATTCTCCATAGCCCGTTGAGCTATCATCTCTGCCGCCTTATCAAGCATAGCCTGTTGAATAAGTTTTTGAGATTTACTCGGGACAAGTTTTTTCAACTCTTTACTGCCAATGGTTAGCGTCACAGAGTCAGACCATTTGATTTGTCTTGTTGCCATTACCATGATGCGATAATCGGCAATAAATGTAGCCTGGTCCTTATAAGTAGTCTCATTAAGTATTGGAACGGTGTGCGCAGTACGCAACAGACTGGCATCCGTTACAGTACCAATGATTAAATAATCCACACCAAGAACTTCACCAATTTTCATTTGCTCAGATGTTGGAGCATTTGGTGAAAGAACGAGATTTTTTTCCTGAAGGAATTCCTCCATGTATTCTCGATCAAGTACGGTAAACTTTCTGGTTTGGGTTATTTCGGTAACCAGCTTTTGGGTGAATTGACGAGATATCTCAGATGAGGCTATCTGTTTTCCTTGAAAATTATAGGAAGTTTTAGTTGTTCGGAAAGGAATTATCGCAATCTTTCTTCTGCTATGAGGAGATATGCCTGGGGTTTTGTACTCAAGCATTTTTACTTCAAGTTTTACTTCCCAATCCCCTATTGCCCTTTCTATTGCATCAACAATTCTGTACTCATTGATTAACCCCTGTGTGGCTTCTTTAACAATGTTCTCACTTAAAGAATTTATCTCAACTTGCTGCGAGTTCTGTCCATTATCAGACATACTCTTTTGTTGTATGCTTTTTGCAAAAGCCTTCTGCGAGTCAACACTTACACCCTTAGCCTGTTTTAAAGCTTCTATCAGTCCATTTTGTATTGCTTCGCTACGAGTGACACCGAACCCATCTATCTCTAAAATGGTGACTTGCTCATCAGCAAGCAATACGGTTGGCAACAACACAACATAAACCAAGAATAGTACTATTTTCTTCATTATAAACTCTTCATTTAGACGGTTAATAGCAACTGGTTCTTCTTGGTAAGATTAAAAATCATCCATTGTATTTACAGGCTTGCTTTCTTGTTGAAACTTTTGAAACTGTTGTTTTTTCTTTGTAGATGATTGCTGTGAAGATTGAGGATTGTTAAACGCATTTACCGCTTGTAGAGTACTGTATTTCCATACCCTAACTGCTCCAACGAATTTATGCCCTTCTTTTGTTGTAACTCTCCATTTTTTAACAGTAGAGTTTCCTTGCAACTTTGCCCTAGCCGAACTTTTCGCATTTCTTGTAGTAATTTTAATTACATTCTTAATAGTTTTTTCAACAGTATCCGCATTAACTGTCATTTCTCGTTCAACATATTTCCGTATTTCCTCACCTGTTTTCCGTGAATCTTCGGCATTCATACGACCATTAATGATCTCTGCTATTTGCGCGTCCCCTTTAGAGACAGCAGCATTTTTTGCTTCTGCTTTAAGCTCATTGTTAATATAATCGTCGTCGGAATCTGGTCTATAAGAGGCAATACCATAGGATATGATTGCGGGAGAACCATCTTGATCGTATGCTAATCGTACACCAAGTGTTCCAAGATATTCTTCGTTGGTTTTGGGGAGCAGTGAGGAGATATCTCGACCTCGACCTGTAATTATTGACTTACGCTGCAAAGTAATATCTTTAGCAATTTGTATTGTCTTATTTGAGGCAATAGCAACAACGCCAATGATAGTTACCCCTTTACTATCAGTGATTACATTTGTCTGTATCGGAAAAAGGCCAGCAATGCTACCTGATGCTCTACGAATAGTATTTTGTACAAACTTATCGCGGAAGATGTCTTTCTTTTGTGTTGGATTTAATTTAGTTAATTCCTGAGGATCCGTTCCTAATTCGATCAGTTGCTGATCAAGCTTTTTTTCTGTTACATCAAGTCCTTTTTCCAATACAGCAAGTACTTTTTTCAAGTAACCAAGGTCTGTCACAGGAGGCAACTCGATCTCTTTGGCATGTGTAGAACGATCAGAGTAAAGAGATTTGATTTTTTCAGTAATTGTGCTCCCAAAGCGTATCATAAGATATTTGTTTTGGAGTTCAGCCATAGCTTTATCAAAAGCGTTGACATAAGTATCTCCATACTGAGGATCTGTCGGCTTTAACATGACACTCTGAGAGGCAGTTACTACAAACTTCCCATTGTCTTCCCCCTCTTCAATATTAAAACGTTGGAAGACGCTATCAAACCAATCATCCATATCATCAGAAGCAGATTGTACTGATTTTGGATCGGACATGGTATTGAGTTCATCAACATCGTTTTGCGAAACAGAGTTAACAGTATTACTGCTGTTTGGTGGAGTTGGAGGTGCCGATGACACGGGAGGTGGCTGAGGAACTGACGATACAACAAACAAGTTCTGCAACTCTCCTTGCTCCCCAACCTTTGCCCAGTCAGGCATTCCGTCTTTCCACACCATCGTATCTTTGGTAAGCGTCCCATCAGAGACCATCTGCTGTAACTGATCCATGGAAACAGGTCCTTGTTGTTTATTGTTAACAAGGACATGAAAACCTGATGCTAAGGCTATGCTGCAAGTAAAAAACACACAAAATAGCAATATGACCGTCTGAAATATTTGTCTCATAACTTCCTCACATCTATAATTAAAGTAAAATTCGTTAAGGTTTTCTTACAATATACCCAGTACCAACATCCCCTTCCATTTTTTCAGGGTTAAAGGTGGCAGTCGTCATCTTTGGATTAATTCGATCCACCTTGATTTGCCCGACATATTCTTCGGCAGAACCCAAATCCTCGCCAGTGTAAGGATCAATAAGAGATTCACCAGGGCTGTACACATTAAGAAGCATGCCTTTTTTAAAACCACCATCCTTCCCTCGATTTAGGTAAACCTTATTGCCACTAACCTTGATAATCATTACAGGAAAAACAAGATCTAAAAATTGATCTGCCATTTGACCTGAAATATTCTTGGCAAGTTTGGTAAACTGCTCAGGGGAGGGAGTACCATTCTTTGAATTAACCATTCTCTGTTTAGTAGAAAATGAACTTTTAAGATTAAAAGTTGTTGTCACTTTGCCCGTTTTGGTATCCAGCACCTGCGCATTAATTTCCAATACACCATGATCAGTACGAAAATATTTACTCTGAAGATTAGGTACTTTTTTAGTAACAGTATAGAAACCAAAAACATGCACTTTCGAGTTGATCAAATAATCTGCGTTCTGCAGTGCTCCCGACTCTGCCGCATCACCTGCAGCCAAATCTGATTCGGCAAACTTCTGTTCATCACGAATAACCTGGAGCGAACTTTTGTTGCGTGTGACAACGTCAAACTTTCGTGTCGACAGGAAAGATGATTCCATTTCCGCCTGAAGTTTCTCAAGGTTTAAATGTTTGCGACTTGTATTTGATACTTTATCTGACACCTTTGGTTCAAGGATAGCGACTCTTGGTTTCTCCATAGCTACGGCTTGACTAACAGGAGAGAAAACAGGAGAGATAGACAAAATGCTCACTAGGGTAGCTAGCGAAAGTAGAGTGATAAATTTGTTCATTATTTCACCGGAGAATAATCTGATTGTGAGGATATGATATTTTAGAATCAAACATTGGATTAAATCATTGCTGCTCGGCGCTTAACAAAGCAGCGAGCCATTTTTTTTGTAAATCAATGTCGATCAGTTGTCGTCTGACAACAGCTATACCTTTATTGAGCGTGGCAAGAGTTTGCTTATCGTTTGGCCGAACAACCATACCGTACTGTTCCTGAGTATCGCCCTGTAAGAGAGTAGCGATTTTCACTCCCTTACCTTGCTTTTCAGAAACATAAAAAGCCGCAACAGGTCCATCACAGACAACCGCATCAACTGTACCTTCCTGTAACGCTTGTACTGCTTCTTCCACTGTTGGATATTCTATGGTAGCAACTTCAGGAATATGTTTTGCTGCTATTAAGCTCGTCGTCCCAGATTTTACAGCGATTTTCTTTCCGTTTAAATCAGCAACCGTTTCAATGTTAGACTGTTTTGTGACAATAACAGCTTGAGCTATATTTATATAAGGTGTCGAAAATGAAAACATCTCCTGTCGTTCCTTGGTGATAGAAACAGAAGCGCAAATTGCATCATACTTACCTTCTATTAATCCCGTGAAAATATCTTTCCATGCAACCTTTTGAAACACAGGTGTAAAACCTACTTCTTCAGCCATTGCTTTAATAAAATCAATCTCAAATCCAGCAAATTTCCCCTCTCGATCCAAAAACTCCATCGGTGGTTTAGTTGTGTCAATCGCGATAATGATTTTATCACCTTTGGCAAAAGAGAAAGGAGCCAATAAACATATTGTCACCATCAAACTTGACAAAAGAATCAGTGCTCTTTTAATCGAAATATTTTTTTTCTTATTCACTATAAAAAACCTCTTTGGAAGTGGATTTCTAAACTAATGAAACTGTGACCAGAAATGTACACGTATTCATTAATTATCAGATGTAACACCATATGTCAATTTGACCACGAAGGTTTTTCGACATCACTCATCATGTACAGTTGGCAAAATCATTAGGTGCGAAATAGACATTTTCCACCATATGCACCTTTGGGAGGGATTGCGTTTAGGTTCGTCAAATATAACTATTCAATAATTTCGACAACTCCATAGGTATGATATTCATTCCTTTACCTCCTGGAGTTTATCGCTATTCAGTTAATATTTGGACTGGCAGCGTTAATCGATCCTAAAATAGGTACCCTTGACCTTATTCCTGATAAGGTTCCCGCACAATATACGTAACAAAATACAGTCTACCAAAGGTCAACATATTTCCACTGGAACTTGACTCCAACACAGAGCACATGGGCAACCAACCAAAAGCGCAACAGTTGTAAATTTGCAACTGGTACAATTTTATCGCCACCAACCTTCAACTACACTCTCTTAACCAGAAACAGCAACACCAACATCAACTAACAATATCAACAACGAATGATATGGCATTATTGAGAGAAAAAACACCCTGAGAAATACCTTAACAAAATAGCACCTCTGGGAAAAATCTCCATCAGCTCGCGTGCGTCATAGCCCCACCTTGAACCGTAATCACCTTAACTTACATCATTTTTCATCTTGGGCTATCATTATCTGAATCAGACTGCTGTATCATTCACATGAAATTTGGTACGAGAAATCAATCTGTAATTCGATGTACAAATCATGAAGTACAGTTTGTGGTACAGCCTGTCTTGCTGTGCTGTCGAATGAACATCAGCTGCCTTGCCATGATATACCGCTGATCAAGCCAGAGAAGGTGTCTGTCTGGCATTTTTACAGAATTAACTGGCATTGGTACAAATGAAAAGCTTTTGCTGAGACAGCGCCATCTCGTGTTATTGTGAGAGCTGTTCGTTGAATGTGTGTATGTGTATGTATGTGTCGGTGATTGTGACAAAAAAAGTACTGATAAAAGGCAAAAACTTTAGGAATCAATTGTTTTTAGACTGATGATATGTAAGTATATAATCACCTCAAAGTAGATGCAGAAACACCACCTTAACAAAAAGAGAAATTACCATGAAACACTACCGCAAAGAGTTATGGTTTGAAGCACCAACCAGACGAGCCTTCATTAACATTACACAACAGGTTGAAGAATGTCTCATGGAAAGTTCTATAAAACAAGGACTTATACTTATAAATGCGATGCACATCACAGCCTCTGTTTTTATCAATGATGATGAATCAGGCTTGCATCATGACTACGAAGTATGGCTTGAAAAACTTGCACCACATGCACCAGTAGAGCAGTACAGGCACAATGGTTATGAGGACAATGCTGATGCTCACATGAAAAGACAAATTATGGGCAGAGAGGTTGTTGTTGCCGTAACTGATGGGCAATTAGATTTTGGAACATGGGAACGAATATTTTATGGTGAATTTGACGGTCGTCGAAAGAAACGGGTACTAGTTAAAATAATTGGTGAGTAAAAGATGGAAGAAAATCAATTGAGATTTGCGCCACTGATAAGAGTCAGTACAGAAGACCAAAAAGCGAGGGGACATTCTCTTGAAGTGCAAAAGAACACGTTGCTTCAGGCTGTTAGTGCAGTAAATGGTGTGATACCTGATGATTGTTGGGAATATTCAGGGCAAGAACACGCTACCATCAACTATGAAAGGAAAAAATTCACTAAGTTATTAGCAGATTGCGCTACAGATAAATTTGATGCAATCATTGTTGCTGATCCTAGCCGATGGTCGAGAGATAATCTTAAAAGTAAAGAGGGGTTAAATATTCTCAAACAACATGGGATAAGGTTTTTTGTTGGTAGTACAGAATATGACCTATTTAACCCTCAGGCTACTTTGTTTCTTGGCATGAGCACAGAAATGAATGAGTTTTTTGCCTTGGAGCAATCTCGGAAAAGTATACTAAGTAGAATAGCAAGAGCTAAAAAGAACATGCCAACTGCAGGCAAACTGCCATTTGGTAGGACATATGACAAACGTACTGGACAGTGGGGAATTGATAAGGAAAAAAGGCAAAATATTATCTGGGCAGCCGATCAATATTTAGCTGGTGGCTCAATGTCAAAAATTGCAAAAACACTTGGTATGAATCACTCAAATTTGTGGAAGGTACTTAACCATAGATCAGGGGCGGAATGGGAATCAACATTTTGTGACGACAGGCTACAGATTGATGAAACGGTAAAGATGGAGATACCAGCATTATTACCAGAAGAGACAATAGATGCAATTCATGCAAAGGCAAAGCTTAACAAAAAATACGATAGAAAAATTATAAAAAACAAATATCTGCTGTCAAGAATGGTGTATTGCGCAGAGTGTGGTCTTGCAATGTTTGGACAGGTAAATAGAAATAAACGAAGATACTACAGACACTCAAGGTACGGATCAGGAGAATGTTCACATAGAACATGGTCAGTGCCGGGTATGGTACTTGAGGATGCTGTATTCTTTCATGTTTATAGTTTGATGGGCGATAAGGAAAAACTTGAAAATGCAATTAAAAAAGCTGTTCCTGATCGTTCAATTAGAAAACAAATGGAACAGGAAATAGATACTCTAAAAACTAATCTGAAAAGCATAAAAGCAAAAAAATCAAACTTACTTAATGCAGTTGCTGATGGAGTTTTTGTTGCCGATGACGTCAAATCAAAAATGGATAATTTGAGAGAACAAGAGAAAACGGTAGGGGAGCAGATTGCTGCAAACCAAAAAATCATCAAAAATATACCGTCTGACGAAGAGTTGAAAAATCGAACCAAGTTTGCACAGAATGTATTGAGATATGCCAAGTCTCGTTATCTCAAATCAGTTGAAAACCTTTGTAAAATGCCATGGGAAGATAAAAGGAAATTACTAGAGTTGGTTTTTTCTGTTATTGGGCGTGATGGCGTGTATGTAAATAAAATTGATAAGTCATGGCATTATGAAATTAAAGGTTCATTTGGGACAAATTTAAATGGTGCCTTGCCAATGAAACGCGAGGAGGTAATAGAGTTGCTGCGATTAGATCCAGATTTTGCCGATGAGCAACTGGATTTGCTTAGTAAATGCCATGCATATCACTGCATCCGTTTTTATAAATGATGATGAATCAGGACTGCATCATGACTATGAGGTCTGGCTTGAAAAACTGGCACCACACGCTCCAGTAGATCAATATCATCATAATGGTTATGAAGACAACGCCGATGCGCACATGAAGCGACAGGTAATGGGACGAGAAGTTGTAGTCGCAATAACTAAGGGACAATTAGATTTCGGAACCTGGGAGCAGATTTTCTATGGAGAATTTGATGGGCGAAGAAAAAAACGAGTTTTAGTGAAAATTATTGGCGAGTAAGCCAAAACCAGCCTTTAATGAAAGGCCGGGCATCCGATACTCAACAATATGCTTCGTCACCTAGAATGCTCCCGTTCTGAACTCTGTAAAATCCGATGGCTGGCAGCTGGCTATTCACACAAAAAATCGTCCTTTCATTCCCCCAACTTGTTCCATATCTGTCATTTCGAAACATGCCACCACTTCTTATATGTCCTTCATACGATAGACGATTTAAGTACGCCTCAGGGGGCGATATAAGGATGTCATTTTCAGTTTCCTCATACTTTATCGACCAGAGCAATGATATCTTCTTTATTCGGTATCAGGCAGATAAAAACATAGTCTTCTGTTGTAGAAGCACTATACCAGTGAGGGACACCTGCTGGGATCAGTAAAACATCATCTTGTTTGAGCTGATAAACTTCATCGCCAATACCGACCTCTGCGGAACCGGACAATATATATTGTTCATGTTCCACTGAGTTGGTATGGCTAGGCATAGAACCTCCAGCTTTGATGACAATTCTACGCATTATAAAATTTTCAGCAGCAGTGGGAGGAATCAAGACCTGCATAGAGGTGTCCTTAGCCGCACCAATGGGGGTTGCCTCAACTTCTGTAACAGACGTAATTAGAGGGAGCATGATAGATTATCCTTTTTTGGTCCAAAGAAATGTTTATACAATCACTGAAACAGTTCAGAGCCAGTGCTAGTAGGTATGTTGACGTTCAAGATTTTATTCTCAAACGAGGGATGTGGCAAGGTAATTATTAAGGCTTACATGAAACTGTTGACCTTAGTACTGGCCATTTGTGAAAAAAAAGTTACTCAGATCCAATGGCAAGGTTGACCACAAGGTAAAATGGGCGGGTTTAGATGTTTCCTGTTATCAACTTTCAAGCAGTGAGTGGCACTCAAATGGAGGCAATAGCGAATACAATTAGACGTGGGAAAACATATAATTGCTACTGCTCCGCACCAATAACACAACATTTCCTTACGGGTAATTGTTCCATTTTCATTGACAGAGGTGACAAGGATAAAGATTTGACCCCATCCCCGAAGGTGGCTCTCCAAAAACGCAACACTCACCCCAGATATTCAAGATAAAGTAAACTGATATCGTCGTTAGCAACAGCCCCGTTGGTAAATTCCTCCAGCCTTTGATCAACAGCCTGAGGGTAATGGTCAAATGGCATACTTTTTTGCTGCTCAATCAGGGACTTCACCCTTTCCACACCAAACATTTCTCCCGTTGCATTTTCCAGTTCGATAATCCCATCGCTATAAAAAATGAGCCTGTCCCCTGGCTCAATATGCCCAGTCTCCTGTTTCCGCTTTGGTGCAAAACTTCCTAAGCCTATTATCGGTCCGCCAGCCTCCAACATTTCAATAACTCCTGTATTTCTCTGTAGGAAAACAGGTGGATGACCGGCACTACTGGAGGAAAATTCTCCACTTCGAAGATTAATAACCATATAGCTAATGGTAAAATAACGATCAAAACGCTCTATGGGAAACAGCTTGTCAAGCTGCTCAAGCACCTGAAGAGGATTGTTAATCTGCAGAACCTTATTTTCATGAGAAAGAGTGCTGACTAAATGCCCAAAGGGTGACATTGCCTGTGAAACCAGTGTTGCAATCATCGCGGCAGGCACTCCATGCCCACAGACATCAACAATGTATATTCCAACCGATGATTCACCTAAGGCAAAAACATTAAAGATATCCCCTCCAATTCGTTCGCAGGGACGAAAGGTGTATTGGCTTCGAAGCTGACGGGAAAATGGAATATCCTCGGGCAGCAGTGCACGCTGGATCGCTGCCGCTGCCTGTAAATCCTGATCAACAATATTTTGTCTTTCCTGTAACCGCTTATTACTCTTGAGCAATGAAGCTGTGAGGCGCTTAATATCCAGCTGCGAACGAATTCTGGCTAAAACTTCCCCCGTATGAAATGGTTTGGTGATATAGTCAACTGCTCCAAGCTCAAAACACCGAACCTTGGTTTCAGATAGATCCATGGAGGACACCATGATCACTGGAACATGCTTGGTCTGCCTGTCCTGTTGCAGAATTTCACAGACTGAGAAACCATCTACTTCCGGCATGATAATATCAAGGAGAATAAGATCAAAAGAATACTGCCGCACCAAGGCAAGCGCTTCTGCCCCACCCGCTGCACTAACAACCTCATACCCCACTTTCCCGAGTATCGAGGCAAGAAGCTTTCTATTAACAGGATTATCATCGACAACCAGAATCCTGCTCTTGGAAAAATCTAGTTCCGTTGCTATATCGTTCATTGAATTAACCTGGTTAACATCGAAAATTCCCGATCCGACCGTCCAAGCCCCATACCTTCACCAAAGCGATAGCGGAGGAGAGCTGCCAGCTGCCATTGGGTGAAATCAGCGACATTATTTATAGTTGCCTCTCCGCCAACAAACCACCCTCCAGACAGCGGCAAAAGGCCTCGAATTCGTGCATCAACACCAAGACCAGTTTCACTCGTCCCCTTGTATACTCCCAAAAAATCATCCAGGGCGGGATCCCCCACTTCTATTCCAGTCTCACCCGTTTCGACGTAGTGATTGGCATCATCGGTTTTCCGATAATTCAAGCCCGCAGATAAAGAGATATCCAGCCAAAAATTACTCTCATCGGATGTAACCAGACGAAAAAACGGTCCGGCAATAATTTGTTTGGCTGGACTGTAATATCCCCCATGACCAAAAGTATAAAAATTAGAATTGTGATGAAACCCGCGACCAAAAAGAAAGAGCCCACTCGATTGTTCAAAAATCTTCCAAGTGGTAGTGTATCCGCCGCTGAGAGATGCACTCAAAGAACTGTTTTCTTCCACATTCTCTCCATCATACCAGCCAAAGACTCCTTCGAAAGCAAGCCACCAGTCACTCAAGGATATCGTCTTTTCAGCACTTAAACTTGATTGCACAACCCGACCCCAGTTTTCTCCACTGTAGGGATCAGTCTGCCCGACCCATGAAAGAAGAGAATCTTTAACAGAATTTCTAGCAACTGCAAGCAGCCAATCCGTTCCGGCAGCTTCTATTTTACCAACAGGAGTTACAGCAACCACTCCATCCAGAGGGGTGGTACCAATGCTCAATTGCCAATCAATATCCCCTTCGATGGAAAGGCTGCCACGCCAGCCCCAGGCAAGCACATGCTCCTGCCACTGTTCGGGGTCTCCTTCTATGCCTTGTAAGCGACGAAATGCCTTTCCCACCGGGACTCCAGATGGCAATGAACCAGAATTAATCTCAAGGGGAAAAAGAGAAATGGACCAGGTCCTGCCGGAATTATCAAAAACACGCTGTTGAATTATAAGCGTTGAAACATTCAAACTGGAGAGACCTTCATCCCCCTCTTTACTGCGAAAAAGAACCATGCCGTCAAGTGCAGGGTCAGCACTCCCCGCATAGGGGCTCTCTCCCTGATAAATCTGGCTGGCACGCACCGGATGCCCCTGCCCAAAAGTATAATCTCCTGCAAGTTTTCGTACACTTTGCACTTCTGATTGAGCAAAAGATTTCATCACTTGTCGAGTAAAAGTAGGATCACCCTGTGTCTCCAGGAGATCCGCCAGTTCTTTTGCCTCTGTAAAAAATCCAATTTCCTGATACTGTCTCCAGAAAAAATCAATTAATGGCCTTGGCTCTCCAAGATGAAAACGACTCCAGAGCAACATCTCTGTAAGATTTCGATTCTCCGGTTGCAAAACCAGCGCCTGCTGCAGATACGCTACGGCCTCTTTATACCGTTTCTTTTCATATTGCTCTATACCAAGGGCAGCATACAGCTCGTGACGCTGCTGCAGGAGCACGGTATTTTCTGTGTCGGGATGGAGGTTCAGCAGTTCAACAGCTTCTGCCAATTTTCCTCGTTTTTGCAAGACATAGACAAGACCAAGCAATACATCATCCGATGGGTTCTTTTGAACTAAGACAGAAAACACATCCTCAGCACAGCTGTAATCCTCATGCCGATAACAGGACCAGGCGACCATAGATGCCACTTCTGTATTTTGCGGATTCAACCGGTACAAAGCTTTTAAAAGAGATTGATATTCAGGGCTGTCCTCTTCGGCCTTTTTCAAGCTCCTCCACATCGCTTCCTGCAGCAATATATTCCAGGTTGATTCAAGTATTTTCCGGCCGGGAGGGCGTGATGCCATTGCTAGCAAATCCGCACTAGTCCGCAAATTCAATTGTTCGTGCAGAACCCGCTCCTGCCAAAGCTGGTCTTCAGGAAAACATTCACCGAGATCTGTAAAAATTTGTGCTGACAGGTCAGGAGTACTTTCTGTAAGATTAACAGCCATACCAAAAAACTGTTCAGAATTCCGACATTTTTTAAGAAAAGGCTCATACTTGCGCACAATTTTTTCAATTTCTTCCGGTGCATCTCTCCCACTCAGTTGCAGCACACTGTCCTGAAATTGTGATAAAACAATTTTTTCCTGCCATTCTTTCCGCGACACGGCAGACAGCTTAGGGAGCAAATCCTGCAGTGCTGCAAAATCACCATGATCAAAAAGAATCGCTGCCAATGCCGGTGCCGTTGTTTCAAGTTGTTCTCCCCTGGCAACAAACTGCTGCAGCAAAGGAAAAGCAGCCACTGTATCGCCAAGCTTGAGATAGGTATAAAGAAGACCAGATTCGGCATTATGCCGGACAGCCTCATCCTGAGACGCAGCAGCCTGTGTAAAAAGCTTTTTTGATTGCAAATAGTTACCCAGATGATACTCCTGCCAGCCATAGGCAACAACGGCAGCGAAAGAGTCAGTGGATTCTTCCTGTACAGCCACGGAAGTCGGGGCTGGTAACTCCTGCAGAAACCGCTGTGACGATCTGCTTACCCTGCTATGATCTGGCCTGACAGTCCTTTTGGAATTGCTGCCATCTGACAATTTCAGGATGGACTGCTGTCTTTTCTGAACAACAGCCGGTGAATGATTTTCCACTTTTCCCGAATACACCACATTCAAGAGCTGTGCCTCTCCACTACCAAGTAAAGGGTAAACGCAGCACACCCATGTGAGAACAGACAAAAATATGCCAATCCGGCCAATCATGGAATTCTCCGCGAACGGGCCAGCAGGTACAGAACATGTGAAAAGTAATTTCTCTCTTCATGCTGAATCTTCTGTTCAGCCTGACGCCATAATGCAGACGCCTGGCTTTCTCTGTTCAACTGTCCGGCACAGTTCGCAGCAATAGCGAAAAATCCAGCTGGAGCCTCCTGTTCATCGAGTCGGTCACTGAGAAGATCAATCGTTACCGGCAGCTTTCCGGTGGACTGAATCAAATCCAAAAGTTTTTCCACTCCGGGTAACTGGGCAAGAGCCCCATCCCAGGAGGCCCACAGCAGAACCCGAATGGCCTCATAACCGAACAGCGGAGCTTTATCTGCCAGGATCTCAAACGCAGTGTCCCGACGAAGCAAAAGCCAGTCTGCAGGAAGCTGCCAACGGCCAAACGAGTTTTCCGTCAAGAGTGTCAGACTCTCAGTATGTACCCTCTCCCAGAGAGTCTGATCGCTGTAGCGTGCAAAAACTTTAAAAGCGGGCAATACCAGATAAGACGGATTGACAACAACTGCGTCCTGCCGTGTAAACCCATAATATCCTGGAAGAATAATAGTTTCCCCGAATGCTTCCATAAGCAGATAGCGCTGGATACTCGATACTATTCTCCGCCCTTCGTCTTCATACACCGGCAGATTCCAGCGTTCCCGGGCAAGCAGAAGCGCCCATGCTATACAGATATCTCCATCGGTGGCATTATTAAAATCAATGGGTGCCGTAGTAACACCATTGGCCAACTCTCCCCAACTCCAGGCACTAAGTGCATCTGTTTTTCTAACCTGTAGATGTTTTTTGGTCCATTGCCAGAGAAGCGAAAAGGTTTCCCGGTCATCAAAGGCCACAGCCAATAGCATGCTGTAGCCCTGTCCCTCCGAATGACTGATCTCCTGCTGATAAAAATCAATTACCCGTCCATCGGATGAGATAAATTCTTCTTTAAATCCAGACCACGTTCCCGGTTCAGCTGCCTCACATGAGGCAATCCAGCAAAAGATACAAAGAACAAAGAAAAATCCAGTAGGCCGGAAATTACACATTATTCTGCGTCCCCATCCCCAAGCCCTATCCGTTGCCGCCTGGCTCGTCGTCTTTTAAGGGAGATCGTAAGGAAAAGAGACAGTACAATCAACAACCCGACCACTAGAGCAACAAAGGGCCAACGAAACTTTTCAGTGAAATAGCTGATACGGTTACGTACAGTGATTTCACCCACTGAATACGACGGGGTCAGGGCAGCCCTTTGAATAACGGGTTTTTTTCCGTTAAAATCAATCACCACAAAACCGTCACGGCATTGCTGGGTCACTTCATCCTCCTGAAGAAGCAGTGAGGCCTGAAGAAGATTCCCACTATCTTCAGCAGTCAGCAACACCACGGTCTTCATTGGGGTAAATGGTGATTCAAACTCAGCTAGAACGGCCTGTTGTTGCCGAATCCGAAACTCAGTACCGAGAATGGCAATATCAGGTGTAACAGTGTTGAAATCCGTGACTTCATCAAAGAGCCACTCCCGAAGCCTATCCTTCCAATTATCCACAGAGAGTGTTCCCAGCAGTCTGCCGTGTACAGGCATGGAAATCCCCTGTGCAAAAGGAGAGGCACCGATAATCTCTTCAGGGATATCCGTTCTTGCAGCGATCACAAGAATATTTTTATTCCCGGTTTCGGAGACGTTACTTGTGACCGTCAGGCCATAGGGCAACACTCCGGTTTTTTGACTGATCGCAGCAATAAAATTAAGAGCTGCTGCCATACTTTTTCTATCTTTTTGGGGGAGGAGTAAGGTACTCTGCGAGAAATCTGGCATTCCTGTCAGGGGAAAACCATCATTAAAGAGATAACTGAGTTGCGGTAACTTAACCCATTCTAGCAGCTTAGGAACCTGGATCGTCGAGGTCTCAAAAAGGGTTAATGCCAGCTGGCCAGTCTGCAGGATCTCACAGGCAGTAGTATGTAACGGTGTTAAAATAGAGTCAAGGTGGAGGACATTACGCCCAGAACTCAAGTAGCTCAGTGGTAAACGAACAGTATAGCCGCGATACTGGCCTCCACCCGGCTGGTCAAGTGGGATTGAAGCAACAAACTTCCCATTCACATCCAAGGAAAGCACCGAATCGTTGCGCATGGCTGCTCCATACGAAAAATCCAGACGAAGAACAATATCTCGATTCCCCTCCAACAGAAAATTGGTCGGCAGGGTGAACTCAAGCATTTCGGGTTTACTCCTGTTGCCGCGAAATGTTGTTGTAGCAAAACCGAGTTCCTGAAAGCTATATCCTTTACCAGGTGCCAATCGGTTTTTACCCGAATAGGGGCTAATCACCGGCAACTGAATATCTGTGATCTGACATAACTGAATATCAGGCAGCGGCAGGGAAAGAACAGAAAATGCAGTGACACTCTTCTGGATTTCTTTGGGCCCGGAACCACCGAGATAAATAAGACCATGAAAACGATCCAATTGGCCGTCCTGCGCTGGCATGGGAAGAATCCCCATATCCCCCTTGAGCTCACCGCTGCTAATAGTTTCCCGAAGAAACGAATGTGTCCCAATTATGATATTATCTTTTCCCGGGAGCAACTCATGGCCCGTGGAAAACTGTACTGAACGATAGTCAAACCGAAGAGTAACGGCAGCAGCAGTTACTGCCGCTAGAGAGATATTCGCACTGTCCATGGCCTCTGTTACAATATGGACATAGTGTTCTCCGCTCATTTTCGGATCAAAGAGAAAGCCTGCTACAGAAGAGAGACTTAAAGGAACTTCTTTTGCTGTATAGGATAATTCAAGTGTCGAATTAATAAATTCCAGCGTTGTCCATGCTTCTGGGGGATTGGATGGAATACAGCCTTCGTCCTTAATATCCTGCATCACCTGAATTTTCAATTCATTATAGCCAGTCACAAAAAGACGGCCAGGAATGGCTACGGTAACGAGTCCTTCCGGCGCGGCAGGCTCCAGCGTTACCTGCCCCAATGGATACTCGTTAAATAAAATCACCAGGCGGGAACGACTTGCCAGGAGGGCCGTGGAATTCACATAAGCAAGCTCCAGTGTTGCTTCCTCAATATTCCAACGCTCTGGCGTTGGAATATGCAGACTGTAGGCCTCATTATTGTCAGAGAGAGTAACAATCCCAGGTGTATTAAATTTGGTCAAGGGGAGTCTAACCTGCTCCTGACTATAAGCCGAGAAACACCCGAGGACAAACATATAGAATAGAACAGCGGTTAGTGTGAATAACCGGAACGATTCGATTTTTTTCCAAAACATTTGTTCCATATCTTCTCCAGATATTTTTTTAAATTCTTCCAAGCGACGTGAGTTAATCCAGAAACATGATGAAAGGTTCCTGTAAGGCCAAGCTTGAGAACAAATATAAATCCTGCAAGAATTGGAACCTTATGCTGACGCTTTTTCCACAGTTTTTCCCAGCGATCACTTTCGCCATACAGATGGTTGGTAATGGCAAGAAAACTTTCTTCATCTTCATACTGATACTGACAACCGAGTTGTATCTGATCGCGATCTTTTAGCACTCTGGTAATCTGAGCAGTAAATAAAAAGCTTCTTCCAGCACTATTCTTGGTCTCGATTTCAATCATTGTGTTTTCAGTTAAGGACGACTCTTCATTGAGTAGAATCCCCATACCTTCTTCCGATAGATCCGTGCTCCACCCTTTCAACCATTCCTGTTTATCGCTGTTTTGGATCCGCAACCGAACCGGCTCTCGAACCGGCATCCGATATTTTTTTCTGACCTGCCTTCTTTCCCAAACCACCCCGAGACTCAGTAACAGTAAAACAAGATTAAACGTCCCCCACACGGTACAAATCACGATGGAGCCAAGAAGCTGTGGATTAGCAGCAGCCCGGTACAGAGCCACCGGATACATTGCAACAAAAAGCCCGAGCATCAGATAGAATGGTGTCGCCAGGGGACTCGCCGAATCTTCTGCTAGACTCGTATCCTTGGGCGTCACCTGAAACTGGGGAGAGCGAGGATTCCGCAGTACACTTAATATTGCGGGAACATTATAAAAGCTCATAACAGTCTCGTACAATTCGGAGAAAAACGGATGTCGCACCGCACCGTACATAAAATTTGTCACTATCATGGACAGAACCATATACGGTACAGGATAGGCTAGACATTGCCACAACGTTGCATGGTATACCTGCATATTTCCGTAAAGATAACAAAACGGGGCCATCATAAAAATCAGCCGTGAAAAGCTGAAAAACCAGAAGCCCGCCGAGTTAAAATAACAGAGTCGCTGAATCAGAGTGAGTCCACGATTAAACAGAGGATTTTTCAATATCAGAATCTGAGCCATTCCCTGAGCCCACCTGTTTCGCTGAACAATAAAATCCTCAAATGTTTCAGGACAAAGACCACAAACCATGGGTTTCCCGACGTATACAGAATTGTAGCCGCGCCCATGCAAGGTCAATGCAGTTTCTGCATCTTCAGTGATAGTCTCCCCAACAATTCCGCCCACCTCGTCAAGACAACTTCTTCGCAGCACCGCAGCGGAGCCGCAGAAAAAAGCGGCGTTCCACAAATCAAGTCCAGGGAGAACCTTCCCGTAAAACATTACATTATCCCCAGGAATCTTGTTAAAGGTATCAAGATTCTTTTCCACGGGATCTGGGTTGATAAAGAAGTGCGGGGTCTGTACCAGAAACAACTTCGGATCTTTCAAAAAATATCCAACGGTATTTTTCAAGAAATCTCTGGTGGGTACATGGTCACAGTCGAGCACGAGTACCAGATCCCCAGTTGGATGCTTTTCGTCATCGTCAGTTTGATAAAGAGCGGCATTAATATTGCCGGCCTTGGCATTCGTATTTTCTTTCCTGGTTAAATAATGTACCTCGAGATACTCGGCCAGGACCTTAAGCGTTTCATAACGCACTAGCGCAGCAGCGGCACTCTCGGGATCCTTGGCGTTGCGCTTTTGTACCGTACCACCATCATCAAGAATATAAATATTCAGCTTTTCAGGAGGATAATCAAACAGAGTACAGGCACTAGCCGTAATGGCAACCATCTGTTCAGGTTCACTGTAGGTGGGAATAAGTACATCAACAACAGGGAGGTCAGGATTATTCAGGGCAACCTGTTCCATCGGACGGTACATGGGCATTACATTCACGATCATCCCCATTACCTGAATAAACATTCCGTATAATTCCGCAGCAAAAAGAACAAGAATAAAAAAGAATTCTAAGGGAGACGTGTAGAGCAATGTAGAGGTCAGGCGGAAAAACAGATAGCGGCCGAGTAACAACAGGGTAAAAAAAGAAATCAATATGCCAAAAAATACGGAAAATCGCTGGGCAAATTTCCGAAGAAGAAGGACCAGCAGGATTAGTCCCCAGGCAAAAACAAGCTGTTCTTGAATAGTAAGACGAGTAATAATCCCCGAAAAGAACAGAGGCGTGCCAAGCAACAATAACGTTACCACCCCCACAGAAAGCCAGCTTTTTGTATAGAAGGTCAAAGGATTGCTCACGATTCCGGTAAATACTTCACCATGGTGAGTATATTCGACTTTTCGTAAACCTCATATTCCACAGAATCCATCACAGAAGTGATTATATAGAGTCCCATGGAAGATTCCGGCAGACTATCAATAGTATCATCAGGATCAATGGGACAGGAGCAAGGAAGAACAAAGTCTGCGGGCAGTCCTGTATCTATTATGGTAAAAATAATTCTGTCCGCCAACGCCTGAGCGTGAAGCTCAAGCGTACAATCGGGACAGTTGCTATAGGCATGGTCTACAATATTATGGGTGACTTCAACCGTCGCTAGCTCAATCTGATAGCTTTGAATCTCATCAAATCCCAAATGAAGACAAAACGAATACACAGCTCTGCCAATAAGACGTGAATCCTCCTTGTTGCTGGGAATCATTAAATGTAAATAATGGGTTTCCTGAGAACTCATTCTGGCCCGGTCATTGCTGCGACCGCTTCCTGACAGTTGGAAAAAATTGGAAATACTCTATCCATTCTGGTTAACTTGAGGAGACTCATGATTTTATTGTTAATTTGACAAAGAGCCAGCTCTCCTGTTCCAACCTCAGCCTGCCTGAACCATTTAAAACTTTTTATAATTGCTCCTAAAGCCGTACTGTCTATAAAATCAACATGGCCAAGGTCCAGAATTATCTGTACATTGCCATTCTCTATCCACTCTTTCACAGCAACAATATAATCAGGCGCACAAGTCGCATCAAAGCGCTCTTCCAATATAACTGCAACAAGGATGGTACCTGTTTTTTCCGTTTGTATTTTCATTGAAGCATCATTTTTAAAAAGAAATTAAGTAGTGTAGCACACCAAAAAAACTGCCACAGCCTATCGTAATCATACCTAACGTAAAAGATACCGCCAGCAGTATGACTGACTACAAAATTATTTTATCATATCATCCGACTCGATGACATACAAATTCAGGTATATCTTTTTTATTACTGTCCAGAATTACACATCGGCTTTTCCACCTGCAATGGATCTGCGATGATTTGTTTTGTATATTGATTAAATACAGTAAAAATCTACCATTAGGTAATCAACCACAGAGCAAGACCTAGGAAAGAGTCAAGGGGTGCGATTAACACCTGAGCTCACACAATAAACATATTTTCCTTAATTCTAAAAAGAAGTAGAATAGCTGAACTAACGTTCAACAAATTTCTTTTTAATCACCCGAAAAAATCGGTTTAAACACAAGCTATTTTGTTCAACTATGAGGCTGTTATGACACCAACATTTTCTTTCCATTCACCGGTAAAAACATATGCGGGAGAAGATTTCGACCCGCTTTTGGCGTCGCTGTCAAAAGATGCCAAGAACATTTCCATTGTCTCAGGAGCAACGTCCATCATCAAAACCGGATTCAGAAAGCGGATAGAAACACTCTTTCAGGACAAAAACCTGTTATTCTTCAGTGAGATTGAAGAAAATCCATCTATTAATACGGTGATACAGGGTGGTTCAGTTGTACAGAAGCATGAAACTGATTTAGTTATCGCATTTGGTGGCGGTTCTGCCATCGATGCAGCAAAAGCTGTGGCACTTTTTGCAAAGAACTCTGGAGAATTCTACGAAGTACTCAATGCAAAAAAATTGGCACCAGCATTACCAATTATCGCGATTCCAACCACATGCGGAACTGGCAGTGAAGTGAACAACTATTCCATTATTACTGATTTAGAGAACATGGATAAGGTGAATCTTTCAAAAGAGAGTATGTTCCCCATAGCGGCCATTCTGGAACCCACATTTTTAAAAACGCTAGATAAAGAGTTGCTCATCTCAACAGTTTTTGATGCCTTTAGCCATTCCTTTGAAGGGTATCTGTCGAAACGCTCCAATCCATTTTCCGATGCACTTGCCCTCTGTTCCATTGACGTTCTTTTACAAACAATTATTAAAAGTGATGGATTTAAAAAGCTTGATAATGATGTTCTGTCTGATTTTTTGTATGCTTCATCGCTGGCCGGCATTGTGATACTGCATACCGGAACAACGCTACTACATGCACTTGGTTATTATTTTACTAACCATAAAAAAATTCATCACGGCAAAGCAAATGCAATTCTGCTGAGTGCCTATGTGGCATTGTGCCGTTCTGCCGAAGTCAACAAGATGGCCGCGGTGGATAATCTTTTCAAAAAACATGGAATGGAATTAGATTCTTTCGCAGAACCCTATTTCGGAAAACAGAAAGTCTATAGTATCGTTCCAGAAAAGGAAGCGGATATATTTATCCACTATGCAATCGGTAAACCAAATGCTGTTTTAAGTCCGTTTGATATCGATTTTGACAAAATAAAGCATGCACTTTATTAGCCCCATTTTGCCAACACCTTTTATTTTTTAATCCTGCACAAAGTATTACGATAAATGGATTGTCTGCAAATCGTATCATTAAACACATCAAATCGCCCGGTCACTGCATCGACATTACTACGGATTATATGAGATATGAAAATTAAAATCTACACAACAGGCGGCACTATCGACAAAGTTTACTTCGACCAGAAGTCAGAATATCAAGTTGGAGATCCCCAAGCCAATGGTATTTTGGAGCGGGCCAATGTTGTACTGGATTACGAGATTGAACCTATAATAAATAAAGACAGTCTCGATTTTACCAATAAAGATCGTGAGCTGATAAGGAATACAGTGGAATCGAGTTCATCGAATAGAATTGTTATCACTCACGGTACTGACACAATGATTGATACTGCAAAGCTCTTTAAGAACATTACAGATAAAACGATCGTAATGACTGGCTCAATGTACCCCGCCCAATTCAGAGATAGTGACGCAGTGTTTAACATAGGGTGTGCCGTCACTGCCGCTCAGATTCTCCCACCCGGCGTTTATATTGCAATGAATGGCCGTATATTCAAACCAGATCATGCCCGAAAAAATGTACAATTGAATAGATTTGAAGAAATAAGCAAATAGCAACATCCTTTGACGTCAGGCAGACTTACGGCGGAGCTAGTTGATTCACATTTTTTTCATTGAAGCATCACTATCCAGTACATGACCATGACGGATAAATCCATTTCTCCAGGCGCCTATATCCGCCGGATCGCAACAATACTATTATGGAGTGGAACCTTTGTAGCAGGACGCCTTCTGGCAGCAGAATGGCTTCCTTTGACTGCATCCTCGTTTCGTTTTCATCACCGCCTCAACAATACTTTTAACAGCAATCCTTATGCGCGACAAAACATTGCCTCTGTTGAAGAGAATGTAATAGGGAGTCATGGTACTCCTTGGATGAACCGGTCTGTTTTTCTACAATATCTTCTTTTTTAGTAGATTACAGACAGTGGAAGCCAGACGTACCTTCATGCTCTTCTTTGGCGAGCGAAACAATTCCCCACGAGAACCTAACAGGTTATCGATTTTTGACAAAATGTTCATGACAAATGCGGGCTAGCTAAAAGCTACCCGCCTATAAGGCGGGTGCGAGTTCAGACTTCCTCTTCGTGCCGTAGCTTTGCGAGCAGCGAAACATCGAGCCAGACATATTGATTGCTTCATACACTCAACTGTTATCCATAAAGGTGCGCAAGAGCATATCCGTGAAGTCTTAGATCATGAAAGGAGAGTATCAACGGATACAAAGTCCATCCCAAAAGCTTCGGCAACACTTTGATACGTGATCTTCCCTTCAACAATGTTGAGCCCCTCTTTCATAGCAGGGTCCTCCAGGGCACTTGCCTTCCATCCCTTATTAGCAAGAGACACAGCAAAAGGGAGTGTGGCATTCGTTAATGCCATGGTCGAAGTGAGTGGTACGGCTCCCGGCATATTGGCAACGCAGTAGTGGATAATTCCATCCACCTCATAAATGGGATCCTTATGGGTGGTCGCCTTTGAAGTTTCAAAACATCCTCCCTGGTCGATGGCAACATCTACAATCACCGCTCCTGGTTTCATGGTTCCGAGCATTTCCCTGGTGATAAGCTTAGGGGCCTTGGCACCATGGAGGAGAACCGCACCGACAACAACGTCGGCCTGCGCAATAAGCTCACGAACCTTTGCTGGAGATGACATCATAAGGACACAATTTTTGGGCATAACTTCTGAGAGATAACGAAGTCGAGGAAGGTTGGTATCAAGGAGGTACACCTTCGCACCAAGCCCACAGGCCATCTGAGCAGCATGGGTTCCAACAACTCCACCACCAATAACAACAACAGTCCCCGGATCAACCCCAGGAACCCCACCAAGAAGAAGCCCACGTCCCCCATGGGCACGTTCTACATATTTTGCAGCCTCCTGAACCGCCATCCTTCCAGCAACCTCACTCATGGGTGTGAGAAGGGGAAGGCTGCCATCACTGTCCTTGATTGTTTCATAGGCGACGCAAACAGCTTTCCGCTCAATCATTGCTCTGGTCAATTCCTCTGAAGCGGCAAAATGGAAATAGGTAAAGAGTATTTGCCCCTCTCTGATCATTTCATATTCCTGGGGCTGTGGTTCCTTAACATGCATGATCATATCAGCCCACGCATACACATCCGCTGGACTCTCTCCAATTTCAGCACCCGCAGCAATATACTCTTCATCTGAAAAGCCACTGCCTATACCAGCATTTTTTTCAACCAGGACCGCATGATCGTTTTGCACCATGACTTCAACACCAGCAGGAGTCATGCAGACTCTACTCTCTTCAACTTTGATTTCTTTTAAAATTCCAACGTTCATATCACGTCTCCTTTTGATTTTGATTGGTTCATATTTTATCTTTTTTCCTATGAAGGTACTAACGCTATCCAATTTCCATTGAAATTTGATTGCTTTCTTTACCAATTTCACGTTTATATTGACGGATAATTCTAAAATAGAGATAAATGTATGCAGAAAATGCCACAACTTCGCATTGACGAGATTGATCAATCCATTTTATTAGCATTACAACTGGATGCCAGACTGTCCAATGTTCAGCTGGCTCAAAAAGTAGGGCTCTCAGAGTCAGCCTGTCTAAGGAGGGTCAAAGCCCTTCAAGGAAGCGCTGTTATCGATCGATTTGTTCTCCTGCTCAACCAGAGTACACTCGGTTTTTCGGGAACGGTCTTTGTTCGTGTTACGTTACGAGAGCAGCAGCAGGAAACGCTAAAAAAGTTTGAAGAGGCCGTCGTTGGAATCGAACAGGTAATGGAATGTTACTTAATGTCAGGAGAGGCTGATTATATGCTTCGGGTTATTTACAAGGACAACGAGGACTATAAAAGAATTCATTTAAAACTCACGAATCTTCCGGGAGTCCAAAGGCTTCACTCTTCCTTTACCCTAGATACAGTTATAAACAAAACAGTGCTCCCCGTGGCAATTACCACTCCATAAGAGCATATTCCTGTCATATTTACTGAGCAGGAAAACACCCTGGAACTCTGGGGACACCATTTTGAGCAAATTTCTCTTGGCACGGTGAAGTATCGGAGGGAATAAGTGCACTGACACTCTCTACTCACCGCCCCTTATAAAAACCATTCGATTTTTTCTTCTCAGGCATAGTTGATATCTGTATTAACCGAGATCTCATTACTGATAGTAAAGATATCATCCAGATTCAAGTCATGGATGTTTTGGCGACCATTCACTCGGGCTAAGGCTCGAAGCTCCTCGGTTGTAGCCTGACAAAAGTTACCGAATCGGTCAGCTGAGGCGGGGATGGAAAATCGTTTTCGCAGTTCAGGATCCTGGGTAGCAATGCCCACAGGACATTTCCCGGTATTACAGATGCGATATTGTTGGCAACCGATGGCCAGTAGAGAGCTAGTAGCAAGGGCCACGGCATCGGCTCCAAGGGCTATGGCTTTAGCAATATCGGTGGAATCGCGAAACCCTCCAGTAATACAAAAGGTCACCTTTGAGCGGGTCTGGTCAAGATATTTACGAACTCTGCGAATGGTATAAATTGCAGGCAGACAGATATGGTCACGAATGAAATTGGGTGCTGCTCCGGTGGCCCCGCCGCGGCAGTCAACTGTTATGAAATCAGGATTTGCCTGAAGTACAAATTTGAGATCTTCTTCAATATGTCCGGCGGTGAATTTAATACCAACCGGTTTGCCGCCAGTGGTTTTGCGAATGCTACTCACCAGCTCAAGCAGATCTTCAGGTCGCTTCACACCCGATTGCGAATTCGGCGATATAAAATCCTCACCCACTGGAATACCGCGTATTGCTGCAATCTCAGCTGTGACTTTAGAGCCGGGTAAATGCCCGCCCATTCCAGGTTTCGCAGCTTGTCCAAATTTAATTTCCACAGCTTCACACTGTTGCATCGACTCGCTATTTCGACCGTAGAGGGCTGTACCTACTTCGTAAATTAATTTATCTACATTTTGACGTTCTTCTGGTAATAACCCTCCTTCTCCAGTTCCGGTGGCGGTTCCGGCCCGTGCGGCACCAATGGCTAGAGCAATCTTGGCCTCCTTTGATAAAGCACCAAATGACATATGGGAAACAAAATATGGTATATCCAGAACTAAAGGATGTTTGGCTTCTGGCCCTATAACCGTTGTGGTGTTTACCTGTTGGTCTTCATCAAGGGGGAAGCGATGAAACTGGCTGCCGCGAAAGAGGATTGTTTCAAGGCCGGGAAAGGTTTTTCTGGTCCCCATGGGGGAAATCTCACTTTTACCGGATTTGGATATCTTCTGGATGATAGAAAATTTTTCTTCTGATTCGTACTCTTCACGGCTCCATTCACTTAAATACTCGTTGAGTGATGGGGCACTATCTTCCTCGGAGGTGGAAGGCTGGAGAGTGCTCAATTTTATAAATTTATCGCGGCTAGCTGCACAGATTGGACATTTTTCTGGTGGTTGTTGTTTATCTGTCTCGTGTTGGCAAATACTGCAGCGATAAGTGGCTTTAGACATGAAGTTGGTTTCCTCTGTTGGGGAGTTATTAGTAGTATTTTATCAGCATGAGCTTAATAAAAAAGAAACATAGAAACGAAATGTGTAGTGGTGAAGCGTTTTGTATCCACATCCATCCCCCATCACACGCACTTCTTGGATGAATTATGTTCGCAATAAAGAGGCAACTTCACTCATACGTCTACCAAGATTCCTTGCTGTCTTGATACCTACTTCATCACCTTCGTAGCCATCGGGATGGCTTCCCCAGGCAGCACCGCCAAAATGATCACCATCACCCACAATAATCATGTCGTGAATCATCATTGCCGCATGAACACCTTGAATAGTTAGCTCCTGACCGCCATTTCGTGATCCCCCCACAGCAATCACGCCTCCGAGCATGTTTTTAAACATAAAACCGTTTCTTCTAAAAAGAACCGACCGATCAAGAAAGGCTTTTGCCTGAGCAGACATGGAGCCCATATACACAGGAGTTGCCAGAACTATTCCCACGATTTCAGGATCGGCGAATTTGGAAATCAAAGACTGAAAATCATCCTCCTGACTGCACAAAACACCTTTCTTACATTTTCCACAGGCAATACAGCCAGAAAACTTCAATGGAGCAAGATTGACCAGTTCAATATCAATTGTTTTTCCAAGTGTCTCTGCGGTATCTTTTACTTCGCCCAGACACTGTTCCAACAGGAACTGAGTGGACTTATTTTCTCTAGCACTTGCCGATACACCAATAATTTTCATTTTCAGATATCCCTTTCTTTGTATTCTTTTGTTTATTAAATCTTTAATTTTTCAAGTCGGTTACAGGCGTCCTCAAGCACATCAAACTCTTTGGCAAAACAAAAACGGACAAGATTTCTGCCACTTTCATCGTGATAAAAGGCACGCCCCGGTACACTGGCAACTCCTATTTTCTCTAGAATATAAAGAGCCTTCTCCCGATCATCATTTCCTGGGATAGCAGATACATCGGCCATTACATAGTAGCTGCCCTGCGGTATGGCTGGCTTTAAACCGATATTTTCCAGCACGCCGCAAAAACGATTACGTTTTTCCTCATGTTCCCGAGCTATCTCCTGGTAAAATTCTCTAGGAAGTTCAGCCAAACCTGCTGCAACCCCAAGCTGCAATGGGGCTGGCGCACAGACATATACCAGGTCATTAAACTGAGCTGCCACTTCTATAACTTCGGGTGGTGCAAGAACATATCCAAGTCGCCAACCCGTCACGCTGAATATTTTTGAAAAGCCGGATATTGTCACGGTTCTTTCACGCATACCAGCCAGGGTAACCGGCGGTATATGCCTATGGCCATCGTATATAAAATGTTCGTAAATTTCATCTGAGAATAGGATCAGATCATGTTCCACACAGATATCACGCAACATCTCAAGCTCTGCCAGTGAAAAGACTTTTCCTGAGGGATTGGAAGGGTTACTGATCATAATCGCCCGGGTTTTATTGCCAAGGGCATGTTCGAGCAGTTCACGTGTCAGCTGCCACTCAGGAGGATCAAGCCGAACATAACGCAGCCCGCATCCCAAAGCAGTTAACGTAGCAGCGTGATATCCATAATAGGGTTCCAGCAGAATAACCTCATCCCCCTCATCGAGCAGGGCCTGGGCTGTGGTGTAAAAGGCACCGGTGGCTCCCTGGCTTATAAGCACTTCATTGACGGAGACATCAAGTTTGTAAAACTGTGCCATCTTCTCAACGATGGCCTGTCGCGGCTCGGGAAGTCCCTCTGAAGCGGTATATATATTATAGCCGCTGTCCATGGCCAGTTTTGCACCGTCAAGCACAGATTTTGGTACGGGCAGATCACATACGCCCTGTGCCATATTAATTCCCTGAAGACGTGTACATTCACGACTCATGGAACGAATTTCTGATTGGGAAATATGTTTTCCACGCTGACTGAGTTTTAGTGTCATAATGATAACTCTTTTTTTTAAGATATACATTTTTCTTGGATTACTCGATGAAATCGGCATTTCACCGTTCCACAAGAGCTTTAATACAACAATTTTCATTCAACCATATTTGCTGCTTTTTCAACACTCCAAAATAGTACGCTTACATATTCAGGCCCAGCATGTCAGCAAGCCTTCCTGTATGTCATATTGAACCTTCTGACCGCCTGAAAAGTCCCATAAGAAAGCCTGATTATGCACAGAGGAGTGGCCACAACTAGATCACCGCCTCCGCGGGGATGACATCACTATACCCTCCTATGATTCTTTCGTTTTATCGGCTTATTATGCCTTTACTATATGAAGTTGGCTGAGTTTCCTACGTAATCAGAAAAGAAATACTTCTTCTGTTTGACTTGTTCCCGCAAAAATGCTTATTGTTGGTTCCAATCATTTTAAGAAACGAATTCCACATCAAGCAATACAACATCCCCTCAAGGAGAAAACCTGTATGAAGAGTATGCTCATTTTCCTATTCCTGCTGTTTCCCTTTACAGCTATGGCTCAGAATCAAACCGCAAACGGAATTGATCCTGCAAACATAATGCAACTCATGCAACAGGTACAACAATGCATGGCTCAAGTTGACCAGTCTGAAATGGCTAAATTTAAAGAAGGAATCGAAAAGTTTGAGGTGGAACTGGACACTCTTTGTAGCCAGGGAAAACGAAAACAAGCACAGAAGAAAGCTATCGCTTTTGGTAAACAATCTCTGAAGAATCCTGCGATACTACAGATGAAAAAATGTGGGGAAATCACCAAAGGACTTCTCCCACAGGAGGCTGGTCCCTCTTTTGATGATACCTTTGACTTTTCTGAAGGCCACGTATGTGACGAGTAAGGTTCTGACAGCGTATTCGACGAAACAGTCTTCAAGCAAGTCTTTTTACAGCACAGGGAGCCACGTATGAAATCAGCAAATATTCTGAAAAATATTACCTTCAACGAAAAAAAACCGGCCATCTCAGTATTAATGGAAACGGCAACGTCTAAAGAAATCCGTATCGTCTTTGTTGCAGATCAGCAGATGAAAGAGCATCAAACCCCTCATCCGATTACCGTTGAAATGGTGGAGGGAAATTTGGATTTTGGAGTGGAAGGCAAGGTCCTTCAGCTGGAACGCGGGGATATCCTCAGTCTTGATGGAGGCGTTCCCCATGATTTGCGTGCTAAAAGCAAATGCATAGTACGTTTGACTCTGAGTCTAGCAGATAGTCTGCAGCGGGTGGAGGATGTTCTGAAATTGTAAGAAATGATAGCAACCTGAAATAAATCTAAGTCAACACTCTTTAAAAAACTTAACTTCGCACGAACTTGCAATGAACAATTGGTTACTCTTTATCTTAGCCGTCCTTTTAGGCAGTTATCTTCTGGAACAGACCCTCTCCTATCTCAACATCAAGGCTCTTAACAATACAGTACCGGAAGAATTTCAGGATGTTTTTAAGGCAAAGGAATATGACAAGTCTCAGGATTACACCAGAGTCACCGGAAGATTTGGTATGGTGGAGTCTTCCTTCAGTATAATTGTATTGCTTATTTTTCTCCTGACAGGCGGGTTTAATACCGTGGATATTTTTATCCGCAGTTTTCAATTTGGCGCAGTGACAACCGGGGTACTCTATATCGGCCTGCTCCTTCTTCTCAGCTCCATACTCAGTTTTCCCTTCACCCTCTATTCAACCTTTATCATTGAAGAAAAGTTCGGTTTTAACAATACTACTCTTAAAACCTTCTGGACCGATCTTATCAAAGGTATTTTCCTGAGTATTCTTATTGGCGTTCCAATCCTCTATCTTATACTCTGGTTTTTTGAAACAACCGGGGAGATTGCCTGGCTTTACTGCTGGGGAGGTCTCACCCTTATCACTCTGTTACTGCAATTTCTTGCTCCAGTGCTGATAATGCCCCTGTTCAATAAATTCACCCCCTTGGAAGATGGAGCACTAAAGGAAAAAGTACTCGCTTTTGCCGAAGATGCATCGTTTAGCATTCAAGGGATTTACACCATGGATGGCTCCAAGAGATCCAGTAAACTAAACGCCTTTTTCACCGGATTTGGCAGGTTCAGAAAGATTGTTTTTTACGATACTCTCCTTGAGAAACTTAACGATGATGAGCTTGTGGCAGTACTTGCTCATGAAATGGGCCATTTTAAACATCGGCATATTTTTAAAATGATGGCGATTTCCACCTGCTATACAGGGCTGCTCTTCTTTCTGCTGTCACTTTTTCTCGGCAATGCCAACCTGTTTGCCGCATTTCAGATGGAAAACATTTCAATCTACGGGAGCCTTATCTTTTTTTCTTTTATCTTTTCCCCCTTGAGCCTTCTGCTAGGAATCGCCATAAATATCCTATCACGCAAACATGAGTTTGAAGCGGATCGCTATGCCGCAAATTCTACGGGTCAGACGAGTTCCCTAATCAGCGGATTGAAAAAACTCTCCGTTGCCAACCTCTCAAACTTGACCCCCCATCCGGCCATGGTCTTCTTCCATTACAGCCACCCACCAATTCTGGTAAGAATAGACGCCTTACGAAAAGTTTTTACTACAAACCAGACCCAATAAACTTTCTAATTACCCACAAAACTCAGTGTGGTGTCAAACGATCTCGTCGGCCAATATCAATACTCTTGATCTAAATGGCAGCGACCGTGCTTTCGTTCCTTGACCTTCTTTTGCACCTCTGAAGATCAGCAAACATAGTGCTATCTTTATTCACGTCGCCTAGATACCCTTCTATATGACTATTAGGTTGTGTCGGAAACAAAAACAGGTGTATTCAACGATCAGCAACTGATCATTGAATACACCTGTTTTATATCACTTATGGAGAACTTCTCTGTTACCGTGTTACTCCTACCAGTGTCTGCTGTTTACCTTACCCAAACCCGGCGGTAGTAGGTTCTGCGATATACACGACGGTAGCGAATAACTCTACGATAGTAGCGAACATAGGTTCTGGTGTAACGCCTGGTTACCCAGT
>Ga0222693_100101_pt1 | contig 34871 bp, 33 predicted proteins | sample AntAcemetage1331_FD_179840 | JGI IMG/M metagenome (GOLD analysis project Ga0222693, IMG submission 179840) | Saline water microbial communities from Ace Lake, Antarctica - #1331 | ecosystem: Environmental > Aquatic > Non-marine Saline and Alkaline > Saline | place: Antarctica: Ace Lake... | reverse complement strand
GCAAACTTGAGCAGAACCCGGGCAAGTGAATTCATAGCCCCAGTTTTATCAAGCCCTGCACCGATAATAATAACGGCAATAATCGAAACAACGGCATTACTTGAAAGTCCGCTTATGGCCTCTTTTGGCGTAACTAGGCCAAGTAGGGGCAGAATAATCATCATGATGATGCCGACCACATCGACACGAACCCATTCAAAAATAAAGAGTAAAATCGCCAGGCATAAAACAGCCATGACTAGTATTATAGGGAGAGTCATTTTTTTTCCTTAATATCCTTTGTTGGTGTTGTTGATGTCCGCTGCACGAGCAGGACATCTTTTGGTAACTACGGGTTGAGATGCCATCACTTTCAATAGTGATGGCGGACCGGTGGCATAATGACACCCCGATATGGGCATCTGGAAAACAGTCGCTTTCTCCTTTTCTTTCTTTGTTTGTGTTTTCATCTTTCTCCTCCTCAAAAGAACGTGATTCGTTTACACGATTTGCTGTTTCAATATGCAACCTGTATGCCGTTTTGCATCGAAGGGAATGAAATTTTTCTGCGGGGTCTGTTCCCTGATTTGAGTGAATCGAGAAAATGACGGGAACATAAGGCTGTTGCAGGCTGTAATGATTTGTGCGAAGAAAAAAATCATCCGTATCAGGGAAATAGTATTGGGAATAAAAGGAGATATAGTTTTCGGTTTAATAGTGACTGTTGCGTAGACGCAACATTGCAGCTTGCAACAGTGTTGCGTATGTGTAACAGTTGGTGGGGGAAGCACCGCAAGAATTATACCGAAGCAAGTCGCTCTGCACTCAACAAAAATGGGAGAATTGAGAAAATCGTGTTTTATTCTATAGCTGGTCTCAAATTTGCTTCTACCGGAACAGGAAACACAATTAGTAACTATTCAGCGAGGGGGACTAATTACCCTTAACTCTGAACGCGCCCCGAAGGAAGTACTCTTGGGGTGTAACTGTTTAGCAGGTAAGCGAAGACTCCGGGTAAGCGAAGACTCCGGGTAAGCGAAGACTCCGGGGAAGCGCAGACTCCGTGCTTCAAATTCGTTTATTTTGGTCTCCGAAGCATACTAATGCTATTCGAGGAGGCTAAAATGGACGTAGATGGAGTGCTGCTGAATAGTTACCACAATTATTCTTTTAATTATTGGTGACAAATGAACCGGTTCTTTTTTGCTATCGTGAAAACGAGAGTTCTTCCATACAAGTTACACAGGAGTAAGATGCAATGTTCTCTCTAAATCTACGCCAGAAGATGATTGGCTGTTTTTGTCTGCATCTCTTTTTCTACGTTGTTGTCGGGGTCACATTCTTAAAAGATTTTGATTTGTTCAAGGATGATATAACCCTGCTCATGCACGCCAGCAACCTGAGCAATATCAGTCTTGAAATACGACGTTACGAGAAGAACTATATCATTCGCCATGACGATGCCGATTTTCAAAAAGTCCTTGAATATATAAATAAGGCACAGAAGTTTGTTCCACAGGTCATTGATGATTTACAAATCATGCCACAACCAACACATCTGGAAAATCTTACTTCTAAACTGACAGAATATGAGGAAGCCTTTTATGATTTCAGGGAATTATGTCAAGTTACACAGGAGGCAGCTGTCTGTCCTTGGCGTGAAAAAGTTCGTACTTTAGGGCAGGATCTTGTCAAGATTACGGAAGATTTGGTTCTCTTTGAACAGAATAAGATGAGCGCTTTTATCAAAACATTCACCGCAGAAATTATAAAGGCAATATTCTTTTTTGTGTTTCTATCTATTTTCACCATTACGCTTCTTTACACCTCTATTGTCAAGCCTCTAAAAAAGGTTGAAAATGCTGCCATTGATGTTGCGAATGGTACATTTTCTCTGCTGCCCGTTGATAACAAAAAAGGCGAAGTTCGCAGTGTCCTTCGCGCCTTTAATAAAATGGTTACAGAACTGGAAGAGCAACAGGAACAGCTTTTTCAAGCCAAAAAGCTCTCTTCAATCGGCACGCTGGCTTCAGGAACGGCTCATCAAATAAATAATCCGCTCAATAACATTTCTACCTCCTGCCAGCTGGCCCTTGCTGATTTGGATGATAAAAAAGACTCATTTGTGAAAAAAATGCTTACAACCATCGATCAGGAAACGCAGCGGGCAGGAGAAATTGTCCGCGGCTTGCTGGAATTTTCTAGGGCACAGACCTTTTCTCCACAGAACTATCCGTTAACAAAAATTGTGGACAAGGTACAGCGTCTGGTGGCCAGTGAAATCCCTGCAGGTGTCACCGTAGAGGCTGAAATTCCGGAAGATATAATCCTCTATGTGGATGTACAAAAAATGATTGAAGCTCTGTTAAATCTGACGATTAATGGTATTCAGGCCATCCCTGAATCACCGGGAAGCGTATTTATTGGAGCAGAAAAGGACACGGAGCAGAAAAATGCTCTTATCACCGTCACTGACACGGGAAGCGGAATCGACAAGGAAAATCTTACCAAAGTTTTTGACCCGTTTTTCACTACTAAAAATGCTGAAAATGGTACGGGGCTTGGCTTGGCAGTTGTCTACGGAATTATACAAAAACAGAAAGGATTGATTAGGGTTGAGTCAACAAAGGGAAAAGGAACCAGCTTTATCATTACCTTACCGCTTCCATCGGTTACTGATAACCCAGAGTTATTCAGCAAGAATTCACTCTCCAGAGGGACCAATGTCTGAAAAAAATAATATCGCAATCCTGCTGGTTGATGATGAGGAAATAAATGTCCAGAATGTCGGTCATTTCCTTAAGCACCAGGGATTTCTTGTAACAACTGCAACAAGCGGCAATGAGGCCTTGGAGCTACTCGCCCAATCGCATTTTGACCTGGTTATAACAGATCTGAAAATGGGTGATGTTGGTGGTGTCCAGGTTATGAATGCTGCCAAAGAACTTCATCCAGAAATCGAAGTGATCATTGTCACCGGCTATGCAACTGTGGACTCTGCTGTGGATGCCATGGCCCATGGTGCATTTTATTACCTCCCCAAGCCGATCAAATTAAAGGAACTGCATGATCTTGTTCTGAAGGCCACTGAGAAAACTCTGCTGCGTCGGGAGATAGGTCGCCTGAAACAACGTATCGTGGCACAGGAGGGAACCACACAGTTTATTGGTAAAAACCCAGCAATTCTTGCGCTTAAGGATTCCATAGCCCATTTTGCCCAACTTGACTGCAATATTTTGATTACCGGTGAAACCGGTACTGGTAAAGAGCTGGTGGCCAAAACCATTTATGAACTGAGCCCCAGGTTCGATAAACGTTTCCTCCCCATCAACTGTGGAGTCATGACTGAAGAGTTGATGGCAAACGAACTTTTCGGCCATGAAAAAGATGCTTACACCGATGCCGGTAAGATGCGTAACGGGCTTCTTGAGTCCGCCAATGGTGGTGTTGTTCTTTTCGACGAAATAGGGGAAATGCCCCTTACTATGCAGGTGAAATTATTACGGGTATTACAGGAGAAAAAAATTATCAGGGTGGGGGGAACCACAGAAATCCCCATTGATGTTCGATTGCTGGCTGCCACCAACCGTGATCTTAAGGAAGAGGTGGAAAAGGGAACATTCCGTCAAGATCTCTACTATCGTTTGAATGTAATCAATCTTCATATTCCACCACTGAGAGAGAGAAAAGATGATATCCCTCTGTTGGTAAACTATTTTATGGCTAAATTTTCCTTACCAAACGGAAAGGATAAGAATGTTTCGCCGGAGGCACTCCATAGATTGCAGGATTACGATTATCCCGGCAATGCAAGAGAGCTTGAAAATATCATTGAACGTTCTCTGGCCCTTTGTGATGATTCTGAGATACAACCACACCATCTCCCGGCAGATCTCAGCAAGACTCAGCCCTTCCAGCTGCCAATTATTCAGCCAGACCAACCAAACAGGAGTCTTGAAGAAAACGAACGAGAATATATTCTTTCTATTCTGAGAAGTGTTGCTGGTAATAAGACAAAGGCTGCTAAAATCATAGGAATTGACAGAGTCTCTCTGTGGCGAAAACTGAAAAAATATGAAAAAAATGGAATGAAAACAGAGTAGTTGGTTTATTTTTTATTGGGAGTCAATGGTAAGTCCTCATCTTCAAGTTCAATGGTATAGAAGATGTCAGCAGCGTTACTGTTGGCACCCGTTGTTGTCTGAACGTGGAATTTACGGCTTAAGCGATAACGGGCAACGAACTCACTTTCACCGGTCTTTACATCGGTACCCACTGAAACAGAAAGCTTGTTGTTGAGCTGCCTGCCAATGGAGAGTTTTGTTCCCTGTCCTGCCTTATCTGGTGACGATCCCGTAAGCAAGTAGGATATTACACTGCTCTCTGACATCGGCGGATTGGAAAATGTGGTGAGTCGCGGTTTGCTGGCAGGGCCAATGGCATAGATCCCGGCAACTACATTTCCAACTGTTCGGGTTGCACGAAGGTTGATACCCGGTTTACTCAAAGGGCCGCCGGGAAAAGAGATAACCCCTGTTTCAATATCCAGATTCTGACCATAGGCCCGGTAACTTCCCTGTTTAATCTGAAAAGCACCGCTGCCAATCAGTTGCTCTTCCGGTTCTGATAATATGGTTAATTGGCCGTCAATAAAAGTGTTGAGGCCAAATCCAGCAAAGTGCACATTGTCCCCCAATGTTATCTTAAGCAGCATATGGAGGGGGGAACTGGGGGCTTCTTCTTTGCTTTCCTGAATAATAACCATATCAGGAGAAGCAGACTGGCTGCCAGGAGGTAGTTGCCGCAGTAGTATATCTGCCTTTGGAATAGTGGCTTCTCCGGTGAGACTCATAAGGCCATCTTTTTTCTCAAAGAGGATATCAGAGGAGAGAAAGACCTTGATTTCAGGCAGGTTGACCAGTCTGAAATTATGTCCCTTAAGGCTTGCGCTTGCTGGCCATCCCTGAGCGCTGTCAAGACTTGCATTGCCTGCAAGTAACATGGAGCCTTCAGGCGAGTTAAACTGGCCATGAAGAGATATCTCTTTGTCCTTGGCAACAATATCGAGTGCTGTGTCTGTAAGATCAAGTCCAATTACAGGAATAAGGACGTGACCGATATTGACCTCTCCTTTTCCGTTAATATCAGGTTCTGCAAGAGTCCCAAGGATTTTGAAATGAACGTCTATTGCTCCCTTTAAATTCATCACATCTGGAACAAGCGTTTCGACTAGATCGAATTTTTCTGCCTTAACAATGAATGTACCATCAAGCTTTGCCTTCGATCCAATATCTTTTTGGAGGACGTCGGGTAACTGGACGTGTCCACTCAGAATATTTGAATCAACGCTGAGCCGAAAGTCCGCATCAAGTGCCTCATCTTGGACTTGGAGCTTGAGTTGCAATCCTTCATGGGGGAAAATGCCCCGTTTTGTATCTGTAATATAGGCGATATCCCCAGGTGTTATCTCAGCTGTTACATCTGCTGAAAGTTTGTTCTGTATGGTGGCCGTGGCCTTTGCCGAAAAGAGCCCGGTTACGTCTTCCAGCGTCTCTGGAAACCATGGTGAGAGCCAGGACAAGGGGATTGCTTTAATTTGCACATCTCCCCCGGTGTTTTTGCCATCGGCATCCCATGTACCCTTGACACAGAGGTCTGAACTCTCTCTGCTGAGACAGAGTGTGTCGAGTGAAGCGGCAGTTACTGCAGCAGAAATGTCTGCGGCCTGCTGGAGCTTCCAGGTACCAAAATTCTTGGAGAAAATAGAGAAGGTATCCATCACTCCCTGCCATTGTTCCTCGGCGTAACCACCGTTCAGTTCTAGCTTGATATCTGCTAAATCGTGGTTTGCTGAAAGTTTGAGCGAGTGTTTATCTCTGCTGCCTTTGCCAACAACTCTTAGAGTCTTAATCAGGTTCTTTCCCGATTGGAGAGCATTGGCTGCAATAGTGATGGAAAATGGATTGGACCAGCTTAAATCCAGGGCAGCATCAGCAGTAATCTGTTCAAGACTTAGGTCACTATAGAGTATGGATGATCCTAAGAGTTTGAAAGCTACTAGTGGCTCTTTCATGTTTTTTAGTACAGTACCCGTTGCTTCGAGCGTGCCACCAGCTTTTGGCAAGAGGTCGGAAAAATCTGCAATATCAGCCTGCCACTGAAGATTTGAATCTTCTCCAAGTTTTCCGTTGGCGGTGACCACTGCACTGCCGGAGGCTAGGCGTACATTCTGTACCTGGATATCTTCGGGAGCTATTATGATGGTTCCGGTTCCACTGATTGGAAGGTCCCGTAAATTTCCCTGGAGGGTCTCAATCTTTATATTGGAAGTAAGGGTGTCATTTTCAATAATACCATCGGTTAGGATCTTCCAGTCAAGTTTTCCTGGCCAGTCACCGTAGTGAACTCCGGGATTGATATGGCTGCCATTACTTTCTATTGTCCATTTTACGACTGGTGCCCACCCAACATTGCCAAGTAATTCTACTTCTCCATCGAGTAAAGCAACGCTCAGTTTGATGTTTTTCAATTCTTTTGTGCTGCCATCGGTCTCGAGCTGGATAGTTCCCTCTGGAAGTTCACTTCCGGTTACGTCTGCTGTTAACAGCAAATGAAAGGCATCGAGAGTTCCTTGAAGCGTGGCGTTGCCTTTTGCAGAGCCGTAGTCAGCATCTCCGCGGATCGGCCACTGCAACTGTTGCCACTGGAGTTCTATATCCAGGTTTTGTTCAAGATCAGCAATACCGCTGAGTTCGATTATTGTCGGAGTTTCGGCATGTTTGAGGCTGAGCTGTTTGATATCAAAAATAAGATTTTCAATATCCGTAGTAAGGCTTAGCTTGGCGTCCCAGTTCACATCGGCGGCAGTTTTATCTCGGATGCTGAGAGTTGCATTCAGCTCTGCCTGTTTGATGTCTCCATTGCCTATTATCTCTCCGGACAGGGTACCAGGGATATCGGGCGCAAAAATTGCAGGAAGGAGTTCTGTAATATTAATATCTCCCTGCCAGGTAAGATCAGTCAGGAGCGTATGCAGGGTCATGCTGATATCTGCACGTATATCGCCACTTATATCCTCTTGAATATGTAAATTCTGGAGGTCACCCTTATAGGCACCCTCTATAGTGAGCGCGGGGAGGTCTGGGCTTAGGAGTTTTAGAGTGCTAGTAAGCTTTAGTGGATAGTTTCCGGTTGGATTGACTGCCCCCGTGAGATGAAGTGTTGCAATATCATCCATTGCTACATCAAACGTGCTGATCTTAATACCACTTTTATCCCATGAAAATGCAAGTCCAGCTTCGCGAACAGTGAGGGCTTCGGCTTCGGGGGTGGAGGAAAAAAGAAAATGAGTAATGCTTAGTTGTTCAACGTCTATGCTGATTGGTAGCGTGAGTTCCGGTAACGTGAATGGAGTGTTGTTTTCCGCGGTTTCTTTCTGCTCTTGAGGTATGGCACTGTACGAGACGTTGTCTGCACTGAGTTCAAGAATATGAAGGTGAAGACTTAGCAACGCACTGCTTTTCCAGTCGAGGACCAGATGGCCCACCTTTGCACTTCCCGCCGGACTGTTAAAAACTATGTCGGAGATTTCCAGACGATCAAGCAGTGTCCCACTGCTTGTTCCTATCTGCAGACTCTCCCCCATAAGATTTTCAGCCTGGGAGACAATAAATCTAGCACCGTTTTCAGTGCCGAGCAGATAAGCTAAGCCAATAACAAGGAGCAGGAAAAGGCTAAAGGAGATTGCCACTATACGAATAAACCATTTTTTCACAGTGTTGCCCCAAAGCCGATATGTATTCTAAAGTCATCGAGTTCTGGCTCTTCACTTACTGGATAGGCAATGTCAACACGCAGTGAGCCAAAGGGTGCTAGCCAGCGAAATCCGACACCTGCTCCAACGTAGAGTGTGTCGATTGTATCGTTATAGGCATTTCCAGCATCAACAAATGCCGAAAGAACCCAGGAGTGAGCGAGCCGATGATCATATTCAAAGCTGCCTGTTACAATATTCTTACCACCAACACTTACTCCATTATCATTGACTGGTCCCAGAGATTCATATCGATAACCACGGACCGAATTGTCACCACCGGCAAAGAATCTTAGGGACGTCGGGTACATATCGAAGTCTTCCACCCAGGAGGTTCCTATCTCGAGGGATGTGTCTATACGGCCATTTTCTCCAAGGCCAAGCATATACCTGTTTTTGAGGTGCAAGCGTGCATAGGACGTATCGGAAAGCAATGCCTCCGAGGCACCGCGAAGATCTGAAAAAAAGTAATGTCCGGATTGTGGAAACAGTGATTCTTCCATTTCGGCAAAACGAAAGGTTCCACCAATACTGAAGAGAATGGTTTCTTCGTCCTGTTCACCTTCAACACTGAACGCTTCAACTGAGGCAAGAAGGAACCCTTTATAGAAAAAAGTATCGCTGAGATTTCTTCGTACAAAGGCGGTCTCGGTTTCAAATGTAGTACTCTTGGTGTCCGATGTCTGGTCATATTCAAAACTGGTCGAGGAGACCCAGCGATCGGTGAGAGGTCTTACAACAGGAATATTATATTGGGCCCGAAGGACGCCTTCTGTTTCCGCGAGCTCCATCCGGACTTCTGAATGGTGGCCATAACGATTGATTAGTCGATCGTCCCAACGGGCAGAACCGCGTACTCCCGTATCCGAGTCATATCCTATGCCAAATGCAAACTTATGCGGAGATATGGGTTTTAAGATAACATCCAGTGGTAATTGCTGATCTATTGCTTTGTTGTAGAGTGGAGCAATGGTGACTTCTTTTGCATAGTTGCTTGCGAGGAGGTTTTGTTGAAAGTCGAGCAGGGTATCATAGGAATAGGGGGTACCTTTTTTAATGGTGTTATATTTCTCAAGCAGGTCAGGGTCCAGAAAGTCCTGTTTGAATGTGATATCTCCAAAATAATAAAGAGGGCCCGTATCCATATGAAGTGTTAAATCGGCACTGTTTGTGTCCAGATCGATCAGCCATTCGGTTTTAAGGAATTTTGCTTTTGGGTAGCCGCTGGAAAGAGCCATATTCATAAATGCATTTTTGGCCGCTTCATGTTCCGTATGAACAAGTATGGCTCCTGCGCCTGCGAGGTATTCTTTAATGCTCTGCTGAAATGGGGCCTGATCGCTTCCCTCCCCGAACCACTGTACATCTCTATTCCTGATTCTTACGGGTTCCCCTTTCTTAATCGTGTAGGTAGCTGTCCAGTCACCATTTTTTTCAACTAATTCCGATTGTATATCAGGGATATAATATCCGTATGGCTGCAGGGCTTCCCGGATTTCTTGTGGCGCCTGCTTATGCAAACGCTTGACACCATGAATGGTGAGTTCTTTATCACCTTTCATTCGGGAAATATCAAGAAACTGCAAAACATTATTCTGCAGATGTTCTTCAGCTCCGCTGAATCCGACAATATTGATGGAGAGGGGGACTTGTGCCAGGACAGGAAAGGGAAAAAGGAGTGGGAACAAAACCAACAGCAGGATAATCCGTAAAACACCATAAGCCTGGAGAATGGTGGGGAACGATAAGAGGGGATTATGTTTCATAGCAAGAGTAAGGCTACTGCTCTGGAAGGGACTGTTTGCCTGTCATGCTTTCTATTGATAATTGGATAACAGCGGTAGCCTCTAACATCGTGTCTGGGAAAGTAAATTCCTTGTCACTGTACTGCGCCATGATGACAGTAAGAGCGTTCTTTTTTTCTTCCTTACTCTGTAAGAAAGATGCTGTTCCATATCCAATAATGGATTGAAATTTCATACTCCAGTTACATGCTTTTTCGGACTTGACTGTTCCCATGATATGATCAAATTCAAAACAGACATTGGGGTTTGCTGTGATCATATCAATCTTTCGCCCTTTTTTAGCACCGTGCAAAAAAAGTGCATTGTTATGATATCCAAATGAGAGGGGGACAATATAGGGTATACCTTTATCCACCATGCCCAACCTGCAGACACTAGACTTTCTAATAATGGCTTCAAGCTCGCCATGATCTGTAATTTCTTTTTCTTTTTTGCGCATGTTGATTTGATTTCTCTGAAAGAGGTGATGGAAATCCCCTTTTCATATATCAGGAAACAGTGTTTGTGGGATATGAAAAGGGGAAATGTGAAGTGAAACAGTCAGGCGTTATTCGTAACTGATACACTCAGCGGGGCAGGATCCCATAGCTTCCTCGATGCAGTCTTCATCTCCACCTTCTTCCTGAATAACGTAGGCTTTGTTTTCATCATCATTGAAGGCAAAGATATCCTTGCAAAGTTCAACACAGGTTTCACAACCGATACATTCTTCTTCATCAATTTTTACTTGTTTGGACATTTGCTTATTCCCTTAATTGTTATTATTTTAAAGAGTTGCCATGTTAAATGGCTGCGACAAAGAATAGTTCTTTCTGCTGAGAAGTTCTATCAAATAATATAGGATATGTAAATTCATTTATGGGATGCTTCACCTGTTTGTACTGTCTATTTACGACTGTCTCCCAGGAAAATCTGTTTGAGCAACGTTGGAAGGGGGGATAGTCTGACTCACGTTGAATTGTAGAAGACGATCTGTTTTTAGGGGGAGGAAAATGGAGAAGAAAAATGAGAGTCGCTGCTTACTCTTTTACTAAAATAGCGCATCCGGCAGTGATCATAACAGCACCCGCGCATCTGTTTGTGAGTTGCAGTGCTTTTGTGCTTTTAAAGAGCTGACCTGCGCGGGATGCAACACCTGCGTAACAGAGAAGGACAGTACCAAGGACCACGGTAACCACAAGACTGATAGCAAGAATATCAATATGGTTAAGGCTTGCAAGATCCACAAAAGTGGGCAGGAACCCAAGATAAAAGAGGATAACCTTTGGATTGGCAAGGGTAATAAGTAAGCCGCTTATAAAGTTCTTTTTCCATGAGCGCTCTTTTGCCCCTTCAATGGACACCGGTTCCGGTTTTGATCGCCAGATTGTAATGCCCAGCCAGAGCAGGTAAAGCCCACCCCCATATTTCACAAAGACAAAGAAACTGCCAAGTATTTCTGCCATGGCAGAAAGTCCATACACGGCGAGCAGCAGGAAGATAATATCTCCGCTGATAATCCCAAGCACCAGAATAGCCGCGTGGGCAAAACCATCCGAGAGGGCACGGGCCACGGTGGCAAAAACACCGGGCCCGGGAGATGCTGCCAGAAGAAACATGGCAGCAGCGAAGGGAAGCAGGGTCATTACGGTCATGATTCTGCTATAATGCTTTTGCCTTGTCTATGGCGCGTTTAAAGGCGTCGGCAGATCTTGCTATAACGTCGTCACCAACACAGAAGGCGAGTCTGAAATAGCCTGGCGCTCCAAAGCCCTGACCGGGAACGGCAAGGATTTTCTCTTCCTGAAGGATTGCACAGAATTTCACATCGTCTTCAATGGGTGCTTTTGGGAATACATAGAAGGCACCCTTGGGTGGAATAAAATCGTATCCGGCATCAGCTAGCAGCTTACAAAATGTCTCACGTCGTTTGACGTAGATAGAGTTGTCAACACTTGCATCTTGAAGTTCTGCAACAACGCGCTGCATAAGAGCTGGCGCATTGACAAAACCAAGAATACGATTGGCAAGAGTCATGGCATCGAGCAGGGCAGCCTTATCTGTAATATCAGGGTGAACTGCCAGATAGCCGATTCTTTCTCCCGGGAGGGAGAGGTCCTTTGAGTAGGAAGAGAGAACAATGGAGTTTTTGGTGGCCTGAAAAACACTACCCACAATATTATTATCAAAGACAATTTTCCGGTAGGGTTCATCGGCAAGCAGGTAAATAGTAGTTTTAAACTCAGATCCCTTTTTGTCCAGCATCGCACCGAGAGCATTCAGGGCTTCCTGGGAGTATATCTGGCCGGTGGGATTGTTAGGGGAGTTGGTGATTACCACCTTTGTTTTCGCTGTAATCGCAGCTTCAATGGCTGCCAGGTCAAGGTTGAATTCACTGTCGGTCTGAACAATTTTACTGACGCCACCATGGTTATCCACGTAGAAATTGTACTCAACAAAATAAGGGGCAAGAAGGATTACCTCTTCACCCGGGTTCAGCAGGGATTTCATAACAACATTTAAAGCTCCCGCTGCGCCACAGGTCATCAGCATATCACCATGAAAAATATCGATCCCCTGTTCTTTTGACATTTTTCCAGCAAGCGCCTCACGTACCCATGGATAACCGCCATTTGGCATATAGGCATGGACCATTGGGCTTTCATCTTGGACAATCTCCAGGATGGCTTTATTGTACTCCGGTGGTGGTGGTACATCAGGGTTACCAAGGCTGAAATCAAAAACATTCTCGGCGCCATATTGAGCCTTCATCTTGGCCCCTTCTTCAAACATTTTACGAATCCATGAAGATTTTTCTGCAAAATTACGCATCTTATTTGAGATAGTCATTTGTAATTACTCCTTTATATGTCTTGTTGATTATTTATGTTTGAAAAAATCATATGCTGCATTGATCTCTTTCATTTTCTCTTCTGCCACGGCACGAAACTCCTGGCCCAGGTGGTTTACCTTGTCCGGATGATATTTCATGCTGAGTTTTCTATACGCTTTTTTGATCTCATCTTTGTCGGCACCTGGCTTGAGCCCAAGCACTGCATAATATTGATCCGATGACCCTTGAGTGCCAGGCCCACTCTGCTGCTGTCTGCCATATTTATATTTTGCTTCGATGGTGCGTTTATCATACTCTTTGATCTGCAGGTAGTCTGCAATATCACGGGCAATTTTGAGCTCCGCATCGGGAACCTGTGCCTTGGTATAGAGCACCTGATAAATAAGTTCCAGCAGAATAAGGCGCGGTTCGTAGGCAAATGTATTGCGAAACTCAAGCAGCAGGCTTTCCATGGATTGTGTTGAGTCCACGGCTTCTTTGATCAGATCCTTAACCCAGTACATTTTGGTCTGGTCATACCGAAGGTTCTGCTGAAAGAATCGCTGGATGGTGGAAATTTCTTCCTTGCTGACGACGCCATCTATTTTGGCGATGGATATCAGAATTTGGACAAGAAGCCAAACAAAGCGGTTATGGCTTTCTGACTGTGAGGCTTCATAGGTGGAAACTTTTTTCTTGATCCAGTAGCTGAAACCCCAGAAAATTCCTATAAAGATAAGGACAGCAGCAATACCTGAGTAGAGAAGGAAGCCGAGAAAGTTGAAGAGGCCGGAAAAGCCTCCGGTGAGCAGGCTGAAAAGAAGCAGGAGAAGGAGGCATCCTCCACATCCTGGTTGGTCATGTCGTTGGTATTGCATGGTATATCAAACACTCAAAAGTATGTAAATTTATTGTTCGTCTGTCTCATCGCCAAAAAGGGCATTGATAAAGTCGTCCGGGTTAAAATCCCGTAAATCATCGATCTGCTCACCGATACCGATAAATCGAATTGGTATGGCAAGTTCACGGCAAATGCAGGCAACGATTCCACCCTTTGCTGTGCCGTCCAGTTTGGTGAGGGCCAGACCGGTTATTCCAACGGCCTCATTAAAAAGTTTTGCCTGGGATACCGCATTTTGTCCCGTTGTGGCATCGAGTACCAGTAGGATTTCGTGGGGTGCCTCAGCAAGCCTTTTTCCAATAACCCGCTTGATTTTTTTTAACTCCTCCATCAAGTTGACCTGGGTATGAAGTCGTCCGGCGGTATCAACAATAACCACGTCATATTTTTCTGCAATGGCCAAGTCCATAGCATCAAAAGCCACGGCAGACGGGTCGGTCCCTTCATCCTGATGAACCACGGGAACATCATTGCGTTCGCCCCAGATTTTCAACTGAGCCACGGCGGCTGCACGAAAGGTATCGGCAGCAACAAGTAATACCGATTGACCAGCCCGTTTGAATTTCTTGGTGATTTTTCCAATTGTTGTGGTTTTTCCGACTCCGTTTACTCCAACAACCATGATTACAAATGGTCCGGACTCCGGCATTACCAGCTCTGCTGGTTGGTCAGACTCCATAACAAAGGAACGTAACTTATCTTTTAATATGGCTTTTAATTCTTTAGGATCGGAGAGTGAGCCACGTTTTACACGTTTTCTGGCATCATCGAGCAGCTCCATGGTGGTGTTGACACCAAGATCGGCAGTAATCAGAATTTCCTCGAGTTCATCAAAGAGATCGGCATCTATCTCTTTCTTTCCAAGAAAGAGGCTATCCATACGGTAGACAAGTGATTCCTTTGTCTTGTTCAGACGGCTGGAGAGGCGCTGGAACATCGATTCCATGCCCGATGCCTCGTCTGGCGTGTCGTTTTGCCCTATGGATTCAGGAGATTCCGGCTGTTGTTGCTTTTTTGGGGGGCTTGTGACAACGACTGCATCGTCCGGACTGTTTTTAGAAACCTGTGAAGTTTCGGTGTTTTCGACTTGCGCAACAGTCTCGTCGTTTTTTGAAAATTTCTTTTTGAACCAACCTAGCATATATGAAATTCCTTATGATAACGAATTAAATTTGAAAAAAAGTGGGTGAGAAAACTTTCCATATTACGGCCAGATCAAGAAGAAAGCAATAAAAACAGACACTGTTGGTTAGTGTCCGTCCAGAAATAAGATTGTTTTCTCTCAATCGAGGCGAGAAGAGAAATTTAGCGAAGGCATATAATTGATATTTCGACGAATAATTTTTCACAGCAACGAAGAGTTAGAGGCAAAGGGACACCTAAAGAGAGGCGCTAGTTATCATCTTGCTATAATAATCTGGCGCAGTGGAAAATATTTGCTTTTCCGGAGAACAGCATTACTGTATTCCAAGGTTACGACCTGCTTAAGCAAATTGTTGATTAGCTTGTTGCGGGAAGAAAGTGTAGTTAAGGAAAAACATATAATTACGTTTTATAAAATTTATATATTGTAATAGGAGAATGTTATGTCTAGTTCATGTGGATCAGGTAGTTCATGCTCAAGCGATTCCTGCGGAAGTAATACCCAAGAGTCTCAGCAGGCTAAAATGGCGCAGCAGGACAACGCCATCACCCGCTCACTCGGGAAGATCAAAAATAAAATTCTGGTAATGAGTGGAAAGGGTGGTGTTGGCAAATCCACCGTCTCTGTAAATTTGGCACTTGGACTTGCAGCAAGGGGTCATAAGGTTGGTCTGATGGATGTTGATCTTCATGGCCCGGATGTTATCCGGATGCTTAACTTGAAAGGAAGCCTTGAAGCACCAGAGAACCCAAATGATCTTGTTGCTCCTCTTCAGTACAACGACAATCTGAAAGTCGTTTCCCTTGAATATATGATGAAGGATCGAGACGAGGCCATTATCTGGCGCGGACCTTTGAAAATTCAGGCTATTCGTCAGTTTGTCGCAGATATGGATTGGGGTGAGCTTGATTACCTGATCATTGATGCTCCTCCGGGTACTGGTGATGAGCCTCTCTCCATTGCTCAGACTATTCCTCATGTAAAGGCAGTGGTTGTGACCACTCCTCAGAAGGTTGCGCTTGCGGATGTGCGTAAATCGTTGAACTTCTGTAAAACGGTGGAAATGGAAGTGGTTGGGATTGTCGAAAATATGTCCGGATTTGTTTGTCCTGAATGTAATACCACCGTGGATATCTTCAAGACCGGTGGTGGTGAAGAGCTTTCCCGCGAATTCGATCTGCCATTCCTTGGTGCTGTTCCTATGGATCCCAAGGTTGTTATTGCTGGTGATGATGGTGTCCCCTATCTTTCATCCGATGCCAAGAGTCCTGCCACCGAGGCATTCTTGAAGGTGATTAATGCGGTAGAGCTTCGTTTACCTCCCGTTGCTGCTCCTGCTCCATTGAATATGGCATCCACTGACTCCGGTTCAAGCGATTGTGGTTGTGGCGGAAGCTGTAACCCAACCACCTGTGATTGTTAATTTGCAGTAAAAAATTCATAGGTACTCGTTCCTGCTGTCCCATATAACGAAAACTTATATGGGACACAGGATCGAACAGATGTGAAACACTGCTCAACTGTTTTTTCCTGAGTAGTAGAATAGTGGCAAAAGATTTGAAAGAGATTTACTCCCTTTGGTCTTCAGCCTTCAACCTTTTTTGACCTGACCCCATGTTTCTAAAACAAATTACTGTAGGATCAATGGGAGTATGCTGTTATATCGTCGGCTGCTCAAAAACCTCACTCTGCGCCGTGATCGATCCAGGCGGGGATGAAGATAAAATCCTGCAGGAAGTAAAAGATGCAGGGCTTACCATCGATTCTATTATTGCCACCCACGGCCATCCTGACCATGTATGCGGCAACAGGATATTGAAAGAGGCAAGTGGCGCTGACATTATTATGCACGAAGCTGATTCTGAGTTTTTTGCAAAACCGGAAACACAGAATTATTTCTCCATGCTTGGCCTTGAGGCTTCGCCTCCAGCCGATCGCACCGTTAAAGATGGTGATGTGATCACTGTTGGTGAAGAGGAACTGCTCGTTATTCACACCCCCGGACATACTCCAGGTGGAATGTGTCTCTACTGTGCACCTAATCTTATCACCGGCGATTCTCTCTTTGTCGGGGGCATTGGTAGAACGGATTTTCCAGGCGGTTCCCACGATGAGCTTATCACCGCCATTAAAGAACGACTATTAACTTTGCCTCCTGAAACGGTGGTGTGGCCAGGTCACGGCTATGGTGGCTCCCGGTCTACCATTGAAGAAGAGGCTCGTTCAAACCCATATCTTTAGTAACTCCTTTCTATGCGTGAAATTGTTCTAGGTACAGCCGGCCATGTTGATCATGGTAAAACCAGTTTTGTTCGTGCCCTTACCGGAATTGAGACGGATCGTCTTAAGGAAGAAAAGAAGCGCGGCATAACCATTGAACTTGGTTTTGCCTACCTTGATCTTCCCTGTGGTCACCGGCTTGGAATTGTGGATGTGCCGGGGCATGAAAAGTTTGTTAAGAACATGGTCTCCGGTGTCTCCGGCATGGATCTTGTCGCCTTTATTATTGCTGCGGATGAGGGGATTATGCCTCAGACCCAGGAGCATTTTGAGATCTGCCGCCTGCTTGGAGTCAAGCAGGGAATCATCGTTATTACCAAGAAAGATATGGTGGATGAAGAGTGGCTTGAAATGGTCACCGAAGAGGTAAAAGAGTATTGTGAGGGCAGCTTTCTTGAAGATGCACCTCTGGTTCATGTCTCTTCTGTAACGGGGGATGGCATAGATGGTATACGTGATCTGCTTGACACCTTTGTTGCTGCCCAGCAATTTAAAGAGATTCACGGCCCCTTTCGTCTTCCAGTCGATCGCATATTTGCCATAAAAGGCTTTGGCTCTGTTATTACCGGAACTTCCATGTCCGGAAGAGTAGCCATTGGTGATGATCTCTGCTTTTATCCAACAGATATGGTTGCAAAGGTTCGAGGTATTCAGGTCCATTCTGCGGATGTAGAGAACGTGGAGGCCGGGCATCGAACGGCGATTAATCTGCAGGGGGTTGATACCGCTGCCGTTTCGCGCGGGATGGTCGCCGCTACTCCAGGAAGTCTCCAGCCAGGGTATATGCTGGATTGCGAATTCCTCTATCTTGCATCCAATGCAAAACCCTTAAAACATAGAGCCCGGGTTCGTGTTCATCTTGGTACGGCAGAAATCATGGGCAGAATTTCACTGCTTGATCGAGATGTCCTGCAGCCGGGAGACACCGCTGGGGTTCAGCTTCTCCTCGAAGAAGCAGTTGCCGTTTGGCCTGGTGATCACTATGTGGTGCGCTCCTATTCGCCGGTTGGTACCATCGGCGGTGGCGAAATCCTTGGGAATATGCCACCCCGTAAACGCAAACGTCTCACCGAGCGTGATCAGAACGCAAATAGTAAGAGCTTTGCTGTTTTACGTGGTGATGATGTTGAAGAGAAAATTCTGCTGTTTTTGCAGGAACGCGGAACCCTGGGACTCACCTTTGATGAGCTTGCGGTGCGTCTTGGTACATTTGGCAAACAGCTTAAAAAACTTATCTCTGCCCCCTTGTCTTCGAGAAAAATCGTAGTGGTGGATTCGTCTAGCCAGCGCTATCTCGTAAAAACTACAAGTGATATGGTGGAACAGTCTCTGCTTACAAACCTTGCAGCGTATCATGCTGACAATCCGCTGCAGCTTGGTTTGTCTAAGGAAGAGTTACGATCGGGACTTGGGGCTAGTGTGGATCAGAAGGTGTTTCACTTCTGTCTGACCGAACTGCAGAAAAGGGAACTCGTGGTTCAGGAAGAATCATCCGTACGACTTGCCTCCCATCAGGTGGCTCTTCAGGCCGATGAAAAGAAACTGCAGAGAGATCTTGAAAGTTGGTATCGTGAAAAGGGCTTGCGTACTCCTACCATGCGGGAGAGTATGGATGCGTTTTCTGAATATCCAGAATCTCTGGTGAAAGAGGTTTTTGCTCTTCTCCTGCGGGAGAGAAAACTGGTGAAGGTGAGTGAAACCCTCTATTATGACGCTTCAGCGATTGATACTTTGCAGGATCAAGTGACAAGCTTTATGCAAAAAGAAGGAGAGATTGATGCCCCACGGTTTAAGAATCTTACAGGGCTGACACGAAAATTTTCCATTCCGCTGCTTGAATACTTCGATCGTATCAAACTTACTATTCGGGTGGGTGATAAACGGCTGCTCAGGAAACAGAGTTAGATTTTGATGGATTCGTAAAACTCTCCATCTTCTTCGTTGTGCGCCCGACAGGAAGTACCCTTGGGGTACAAAATTCACATCATTTCAACGTACTCTAGTACGCCGAAATGATATCAATTTTGCGCGCCTCGAATATGAATCTTTTCGAAGTCTGCGCTTATCTACAAATCCATCTTAGATGATACCTTTTTACGAGTCCATCAGATTATTACATTTTCTGTTTTACGTCGTTCCCTATTGAAGCAGATCCTGTAGCAATGTTTTAAAGTGCTTCAGATCCACCGGTAGAATCTCAATTTCCACCTGGGTTAGGTCGTAAAACTCCATTATTTCCTCATCACTCAGTAGATCCACCCCGGTATCCAGAATAATAATTTTGTTATACCAGCCAAGGTTTAATCTGGCGTCGGTGACAGTCCACTGGCCATCCTGAATAGACTGGTTGATCATTCGAATCCAGGCTGGAGTCATCAGGGAGGTGCGGTTTTTCTGCAATTCATTGGTGAGTGTACTTCCAATCAACATATCAATGCAGTTTCTTGCCTGAGGGATTTTCCCGCCACAATCCTTCACCACGTCCTTAATGTCTCGTTTTCCTTTGCAATGCTTGCCCACAAGAAAACGAACTTCTCCTCCTGTCTTCGAAGCTTTCTCAACACCTGCCTGTAACTCCTGTTCCATTTTTAAGGGGTTATTATGGATGCTGTAATGCATGTAGTTGATGCGGGGAGCCAGGTTTAATTCAGTAAGGATACTTTCCAGTTCTTTGCGAAATATTGGACAGGCGATAAGAGAGGTGGGTTCATCCTTCGGGGTTGTGCATTCCGGAAGGGTTTGGTCACTTGTCATGTTTTTACAAAGAGAGTTTTGCATATGAATAATCTACCTTGAGAGAAGAATTAATAGTTATCTATAAATACCATTGTCATCCAATGGAAACAAATCAATAGTTTAGATAGGATTGTTCATTTAGAAGAATGATATTTTTGACTAAAACATCCTATAGCTCGTCATCCCCGAGTGTAGTTATCGGGAATCGAGTCCTTTTGAAAAGGATTGGAGTCTATGATTTATTCCCGATAACTACACTCGGGAATGAAGGTGTTTTTCGCAATTATTTGAATGAAAAGATAATCTGCTAATTCACAAAAACATAGTTACTCCGTGAGAATTCTTTAGGAAACCTGCCATTGAAAGCGAAGTACCTGTTCTGTTTTTTCAGTAACACGATAATCATGGTCAATGCGCATTCCCAAAATCATCAGCACCTTTTCCTCTGTAAGAATAAGAGGATATGAATCTCTTTTCATGGCAGGAACTTTATGATCTGAAAGAAAACGAGAGATTTTCTTTTTTCCGGGAGCACCAAGTGGATAGAACCATTCACTTTCTTTAGCCTGACGAAGTAGGAATGGGAAGGATACAGTTTCTGCGTCAATAATCAGGCTGTCCCGGGTACCTTGCAATCCGTGAGCAAATGGCAGTTTTTGAACAAGAAGTGTTCGATCAAGTTCGCTTACAGGATAAATTCCAGTCTCGGAAATAGAAATGGGAGTAAACGTTTTTTTTATAATCCCTGCCCCCCTGTATCCTTTTTGTGAAGAAGGACGATGGAAGGTGAGTCTCTCCTCTTCCCGCATGGCACGCAATCCACCACTGAGATGAAGCTCTTTGTGATTTGTAGATTCTGCCATCACAAGCAGACTCTGTATCTTTTTGTAAGACGGTTTTGATTCCATCGTCCAGCAGATTCTGTCAAGGATTCGTCTCTGTATAGCGATGGGTTCCAGTAAAAAATAGGGTAGAGAAAGAGAGAGTGTCTCCTGATTTTTACTCGTACATTTCTGGTATGCAGTGAGGCTGATTTTTTCCAGAAGCTTGTCTTCACCATCTAGAATAGTTGCCGTTTGCAGAAGGGTTTTGCGTATCGATGGATTATATTTTGTTTCGAGTTCGGGCAGGAGTTCAAGACGGATTCTGTTTCGCAGGAAGCGCGGATCCAGATTTGAACTGTCTTCACAATAAGGAATCTGCTGTTCTTTTAAATAATGAAGCAGAGTTTCTTTTGTTTCACCAAGCAGTGGACGAACGATACAGCCATGCTGAAGATTCATTCCGCTCAGCCCTGTACTGCCACTTCCTCTGATTAAGCGCAGAAGTACTTCTTCTGCCTGATCATCGGCGGTGTGTCCAACGGCAATAACAGCTGCACTATGTGAGGCTCTGATATTCTCTAGTGCCTGATAGCGTAATATGCGAGCGGCTTCTTCAAGAGAGCATTTTTTCGCCTGCTGTTCAGCTTTGACATCGACTGTCACACTTTCGAAATGGGCTGAGCAGAGATGGGCCTGTTTCCGCACCAGTTCTTTTTCTGATTGCGTTTCAAGTGGGCGTAATTCATGATCCACATAGACGGCGATACGCGTGGTGGATGGATAAATGGCTGAGAGAAGATGTAACAGGCTTATGGAATCAGCACCTCCTGAAACAGCGATAATAATTGGTTTATCGCAGTTGAATAGTGATGTTGAACTGATAAGATCCTTTACTCGTATTTGAAGGTTATCCATAAATGGTATTTACATTATTCACTACAATATGGCAAATCTATGTTTTTCATTTGAATATTCCATGCATTCGTATAGCATAGGATTATCAGAAATTCTAAAATTTAATGGAAGCAATATGAAAATTCTAATTGCAGAAGATGCACCTGTTAATCAGGTCCTGCTTACCAGCTTTCTCTCGCCATACGGCGAATGCCATGTGGTGAGTGATGGTGATGCAGCCATTGAGGCCTTTGAAAAGAGTCTGGATCTTGATATCCTCGATTTTGATCTTGTTTGTCTTGATATTATGATGCCAAAACGTGATGGCCAGGCCGTATTACAAAAGATCAGAGAAATGGAAAGGGAAAGAGGGATAGGTAGCGGGCAGCAGGTAAAGGTATTAATGATTACAGCACTTGATGATTCTGAAAACATTATGGAAGCTCTGGTAAAGGGGCAGTGTGAAGGGTATCTGACAAAACCTGTCAGCAGGGTTACCCTGCAGAATCAGTTAGGGATGTTAGGTATTAGCTAATGGCGGAGCAGCCTGGAAAAATGTCGCAACAATCCCTCTTGGATCAGATGCAAAGCTATGTCAGTAGACATTACCAGCTACCAGTTGAAAAAGTTACGCTGATGTTGCCAAGCTTTCTTGATGTTCTTAGAAATCATTTGAACGATCTTGAGAATGTACTTGCCGATGAGGATCCACTTCCGCTTGGAAGGGTGGGGCATACCTTAAAAGGGGCTTTATTGAATATGGGGCTTGCCGATCTTGCAGAGATTGCCGCAGATATTGAAGTAGAAGGAAAGGCCGGTAATCAGAATTTTAACTATGCGGGATTGGTGAGAAAGTTGAGAGAAGGGCTAAGCGAGATACTCTAGCTTGTGTCTGAGCCCGGGGATCCGGGTACAGAAGAATAAAAAAAGGCGACTTGAGAAAATCTCAAGCCGCCTTTTTTTATGAAAAAGAAAAACCTATTCTCTTATTGCTGAAAGTAACTTCTGAATTGAATCCTTGGCATCACCAAAGAGCATCATAGTATTGTCCTTAAAGAACAATTCATTTTCAATTCCTGCAAAACCAACATTCATAGAACGTTTCAGAACGACAACGGTTCGTGCATCTTCAACATTGAGTACTGGCATGCCATAGATGGGGCTGCTTGGGTTCGTCTTAGCGGCAGGATTTACAACATCATTGGCACCGATAACAAGTACAACGTCGGTGGTGGAGAAATCGTCGTTGATATCCTCCATGGCATAGAGCTGATCGTAGGAGACATCAGCTTCAGCAAGTAAAACATTCATATGTCCAGGCATACGGCCGGCAACGGAATGGATTGCGTAACGAACCTCAATACCCTCTTCTCCGAGGTAATCACCAAGCTCACGGGTAACGTGCTGTGCTTGAGCAGCAGCCATACCATAGCCTGGAACGATAATAACAGATTCAGCATTCTCAACGGCAATGGCAACATCTTCAATGTCAAATCCTTTCATGGAACCGGCAGGACCTTCGCCATCATCTACAACGGAATCATCAATGGCTCCAAATGCGCCAAAAAGAACATTGGCAAGGGAGCGGTTCATGGCGTCACACATGATTTTTGTAAGGAAGAGACCGGAGGCACCAACGAGAGAACCAACAATGATAAGCGCGTTGTTGTTGAGGGCAAAACCAGTCATGGAAACCGCAAGTCCCGAATAGGAGTTCAGCAGTGAAACAATAACCGGCATATCTGCGCCGCCAATTGGGATAACAGCAAGCACACCAAGAACCAGAGCCAGAACAATAATAAGAACAAAGGCGACAGTATTGGCAGGGTTCTGGAAAACCAGGTAGGCAAGGAAAATTGTTAACACAACAATACCGGCATTAACAATCTGCTGGAATGGATAGGTTATGGGGCGAGTTGAAATGATTCCCTGCAGTTTGGTGTAGGCAATGATTGAACCGGTAAAGGTGAGACCACCAATAATAACGGAGAGGAGCAGGGTAATCATGGTAAATCCTGCAAATGCTTCGGTATGACCAGTAAACTCTGCCATGGCAACAAGCGCTGAAGCAGCACCACCACAACCGTTAAACAGGGCAACCATCTCGGGCATCGAGGTCATTTCGACCTTCACTGCGGCATATCCACCAATGGAGGCACCAATGGCAATGGCAATAATGATCATGGTGTAGCCGAACATGTCAGGGGAGGCAAGTGTGGCAGCAATAGCCACAAGCATTCCAGCCATGGACAGCTTATTTCCGTATTTCGCCGTGGCTGGAGAACTTAGATTTTTGATACCGAGCATGAATAGTACAGCTGATATCAGATATACAAAATCAATAATATTAACAGTAGACATAACTTAACTCTCTGGTTGTACTATTCTTTTTTCTTCCGCTTCTTTTTCTTGAACATCTGAAGCATTCTGTCCGTGACCATATATCCGCCAACCACATTTACGGTGGCAAATACAACAGCACAGAATCCAAGTATGGATTCTGCATTAATGGACTCCGGTCGTCCCGTGGCAAGTAAAGCACCAAGAATGGCGACACCGGAAATAGCATTCGATGCGGACATAAGTGGGGTGTGTAGAGTTTGAGGCACTTTTGAGATAAGCTCGGCTCCTGCAAAGCAGGCCAGTACAAAAATGGTCAAACCGATAATGATTGTTCCTGTATCCATTTTTTTCTCCTTAGGCGGCCATGAGTGACTTGGTCAGTTCGTGAATGACGTCGCCGTCTTTAGTGACCAGTGATCCGCTGGTGATTTCGTCTTCCATATCCATCTTGAAACCGTTCTCGTCACAGAGATGGAAAAGGAATTTTTCTATATTCTTGGAAAACATCTGTGAGGCATGGAAGGACATGGTGGAAGGCAGATTGGCATGACCAATAATCTGAACACCATGAACCACTGTGTTCTCGCCAGGTGTGGTAACTGCACAGTTTCCGCCCATTTCAGCAGCAAGATCGACAATAACAGATCCGGGCTTCATGGATTTTACCTGCTCTTCACTTATCAGGATGGGTGCTTTTTTACCAGGAATCAGAGCAGTTGGAATAACGACATCGGATTTGGCAATATGCTTTGAAATAAGTTCAGCCTGCTTCTGTTTGTATTCATCGGACATCTCTTTTGCATATCCGCCGCCACCTGAGCCATCCTCTTTGATCGGTACTTCAACAAACTTTGCCCCAACTGAGTTGACCTGTTCTTTTACTTCAGGGCGTACATCAAATGCTTCAACTACACCGCCAAGACGTTTTGCCGTTGCACAGGCCATAAGTCCTGCCACACCAGCTCCGAGTACAAGCACTTTAGCAGGAGCAACGGTTCCCGCAGCGGTCATAAGCATGGGGAAAAATCTGTTAATGTTATCGGCTGCAAGAAGTACCGCCTTATACCCTGAAATGGTACTCATGGAAGAAAGAACATCCATGGATTGGGCAAGGGTTGTTCGCGGAATAATATCAAGGCCAAAGGCGGTGATTTTCTTTTCCTGGAACTTTTTGACAAGGTCGTGGCGCAGGGTGGACTGAACTATGGAAATATAGAAAGACCCGTCTTTGAGGGTCTCTGCTTCTTCCATGGAAGGCGGCCGAACTTTCACAATACAGTCACCTTGACTGATAAGTTCTGCTGCAGAGCCTACGATTGTGGCTCCCTTATCCGTGTAGTCCTGGTCGCTATGTCCGGATGTCAGGCCAGCGCCTGTTTCAATCAAAACGTCAAAGCCATGATTGCTCAGTCGCTTGATGGAATCCGGGATGATAGCAACCCTGTTTTCGCCCTCTTCAATCTCTTTTAAAACAGCGAGTTTCATAGTGGGTCCTCTCTATAAAAATATAATAAACTTTGTCGAATCTATGGATTTCGCAGGTGGTGCGAATAAGATTTGAGCAGTGAAATGAATGAGCGCTCAATAGTACGGTATATTACTGGAATGGTCAAGAAATTAGCGGAAAAACCAGTCAGGAAAACGGTACTGCTCTTTTAAACAGATTGCAGTCTTGTCAGGAGTCTGGTGTGGATATTGTCAAAGGCACCATTGGAAAGTATGGCTACCACATCGTTCGGTTGCAGGATGGGGAGTAAGGTATCCAGAATAGTATCCGTATCCGGACATGACTCTGCCTCAGCTCCTCTGGCCCTCAGGTCTTTGGCAAGTGTAGCAGCGGAGAAAAGTTCGCTTGCAGCTACATTTTCAAGGGGCACAGGCTCACGAATAAAGGTGATATCTGCCGAGTCAAAACAGCTTACATAGTCTTGTTGGAAAATAGCGCGTCGTGATGAGTTGGTACGTGGTTCGAACACGGTAATCAGGCGTTGTCCTGCATAGGCATCTTTTAATGCCTTTAATGTTTCTTTAACCGCCGTGGGATGGTGTGCAAAATCATCTATAACAGTCACCTTATTGATAATGCCCCGTACTTCCTGGCGTCGTTTAATACCGCCAAACTGAAGCAGGCCCGTGTTGATGGTATCGGGTGCAACACCTATCCGGTGCAATACTGCAGCAACGGCAAGGCTGTTTAAGCAGTTGTGGGTGCCAGGGAGTTGTACGGAAAAATCAGCCCACTCTTTGCCCAGCCGGCTGACTTTGAAATGTGTTATCCCTCCATCGGCGCGAACATCTGACAGAGACCAGTCAAGCTCTTTACTCTGTCCGTATCCCTGTACTTCACAGGGGGCGTCCCGAACAACTTCAACCACATTCGGATCGTCAAGATGGGCGATAATCAGGCCATCTTTAGGCAGGAGTGAAACGAATTTCTTAAAGGAGCGTTTAATGGCATCAAGGTCATCAAAGATATCAGCATGATCAAATTCCACCGAGGTGATAATGGCAATATCGGGTCGATAGTGGAGAAATTTAGATTCCTTATCAAAAAAAGCGGTGTCATACTCATCCCCTTCGGAGACAAAATGTTTGCCATGTCCAAGACGAAAGTTTGCATCAAACTCACGGACGATACCGCCAATCATAAAGGTGGGATCAAGTTCTGCCTGATTGAGGCAGGAGGCAAGAATTGAGGAAGTCGTCGTTTTGCCGTGTGTTCCGGTGACAACAAGGGAGACACGTGACTGAATGAAAAAATGGGCAAGTGCCTGCGGGAAAGAGAGGTATGGAATTTGGGCTTCAGCTAGAGCGCATGCTTCGGGATTGATCCTGGTGATGACATTTCCCACTATAACGAGATCGGGACGAGGTTCTAAATTCTGTTTTCCGTAGCCATCGCATGTTGTAATCCCCATTGCTTCAAGAAAGACGGACATGGGTGGATAGACGGCTTTGTCAGATCCCGTGATCTCAAAGCCGGAACTCTTCAGCATACCTGCAAGGGCGGCCATTCCAGTGCCGCAGATGCCCATAATATGAATGTGGCTGATATTCTTCGGTGCATAATTGAGCTCTGGGAGAATGTCCATTACTGTTTTTCCACGGTTGTTTTGATAGTTTTAAAGATATTGGAAAATCCGGTTTCGAAGGTTGCCGGGGTAAGCCTGCCCACTTCAATAAATTTAATGGCTATTTCTTTTGAGACCTTCAAAAGTATTTCATCTGTGATTTTTTTCTCAGTGCTGTCCATGGTTGTATCCAAGTTTATTTTAATTTTTGGAAGTCTTACAAGCGTTTCTATCCTGCAGTGGGAAGGAATTCCTCGCTACTTTAGAACCGCCCCTGCTGTTGTGAAGAAGGCCAATTCTATTGAAACAACAGGGACGGAATTCCAGCAGAAATAACCGATTAAGCCATCCCTGTGAAAATTATTATACTCTGATCCTTAAGGGAGAACAGCCAATCCTTTTAAATCGATGGCTTTAGCGTAACTTAAAAAATCGTCCCGGGTTACATTTTTTCCCTTTAAGGTAACTAGGAAACGGTTGTTTATAATAATACTGATGTCGCCACCGCTGTTCTGATAGTTAACGATCCCCTTGTAGCCGTTAATCAACTCAAACTTTCCGGCAGAGGAAGCAAAGATAGGGTTGGAAAACATCATCATCATGGACTGTATCATGGGAGAGTCTGTAACAACGGAAATTTTGATTACAGAAGAATCTTTAGTGTATGTTCGGTCAGCCGTGAGGCCACCTCCAAAAAGAGATACCGCTGTAACCGTGGATTTTCCATCATCAGCCTTCCATCCGGGAAGTGCTTCGGGGAGCATCTTACTTAAAGCATCCCCTTTTTTCTGGCGGATTAACTGGCTTGCGTAATCAAGACTGCTTGCTGCATTGCTGAAGTCCTTGTTTTTATATTCATCAAGAGCTTTCTCAATGGTTTGGATGACCGGATCTTTTTCTGCGCTTTGCACAAGTGACGGGACGCAGATAAAAAGGCAGAATAAGAGAATTTGAGTTTTTCTGGTCATTACTGACTCCTGAATTGAAACGTTAATGTTACGAATTCTGCTATTTTAATAATGTTCTGAGATTCTAACAAGAACTTATCAACCAGTGGGTGCATTTTAAGGGTAAACAAAAAAAAAGAAAATTCAATTGGCAGAAATTATATCGTGAATCAAAAAAGGATAGCGGAAGGGATGAAATGGATAAAACAAAAAAAGCGGTCAGGCTGAAAAACAACCTAACCGCTTCTTATGATTGGCTGGGGAACAAGGATTCGAACCTTGATAGACGGAGTCAGAGTCCGTTCCTGGTAACTTTCACTAGCTTTCATGTTTTGTCACATACCTATGTTAAGGCTTTGACATACGGCTGTTTAGCTGCTAATCTATCTTCATAAACAATCACAATGTTGCACTCTATGTACTTGGAAAAGTTGGTACAGGATTGGTACAACTTTTGTTGAGGTGGGAAATGGCACACAAATGGATACCAACAAAATTTAAGGGGATCAGGTATCGGGAACATTTATCCCGTATGCACGGACGTCAGCGCGATAGGTACTTTAATGTGAGATTTCGAGTTGCCGGTGCATCAGTCAATGAAGGGTATGGTTGGGCCAGTGAAGGCATGTCTGCGTCAAAAGCAGCTTTGTTGGTAGTTGAGCTAAAAGATGAATTAAGAACAGGCAAAGGTACTGGTAAATTATCTGATCGACGAAAAGCAAAGCAGGCTGAAATTGAGAAGGTCGAGCAAGCCGAAATCTTAGAGAAGCAGAAAGCGATTACATACAAACAGTTTTTCTACGAACACTATCTCCCTACTATCATGGGAAAGAAAACCACAACATTGGCCAGAGAGAAAAGTCTTCATAAGTTATGGATTCTTCCTGTACTTGGTTCTCTACCGATCACAGATATACGAGAGTTGAATATCCTGAAAGTAAAAAGGGGAATGGAAAAGAAGAACCTGGCACCAAGGACTATTCAATATGCTTTTACCTGTATTCAAATGGCCATATCCTATGCTATCAAGTCAGGGTATTACAGTACTGTGAATCCTGTAATTGCATTGCCTAAAAATAGTAAGCCGAAGTTCGATAATCGTAAAACCCGTTTCTTCTCTCATGAAGACGCTTTCAATCTTTTAGAAAAGTTGGAGTTAAGGAGTAAACAGGTCCATGATATGACATTGCTAAGTCTGCATTGTGGATTGCGGTTTGGTGAGATTGCATCTCTGAAATGGGGTGATATTGATTTAGTTCATGGATTTATCACCTTACGTGACACCAAAAGTGGGAATGATAGAACTGTAACAATGACGAGCGAAGTATCCGGGTTGTTTGAGGGGGGGAGTGGTGGACATAGTGCTCTAGTCTTTCCCTGCAGGACCGGTAAACCACAACGAATGCTATCAAGAACTTTTGCTCGAACAGTAGACGAGCTTGGCTTTAATGATGGTGTAGAAGCTAATGACCGAAAACAGAGGCTCACATTTCACTCGTGTAGGCACACATGTGCTAGTTGGTTGGTGATGGCAGGAGTCCCCCTATACACTGTTCAGAAAATCCTAGGTCATTCCACTATTGCTATGACTGAGCGATATGCTCACCTTGCCCCTAAAGAGTTTAAGGCTGCAGCTAATCTGATGGAACAAGGGATAGCAGAAAGTAGGACAAAACGTGAAGAAAGGGACATCAAAGTTGTTTCTATCGGGGGGGATGTTCAGTGAACACTATAGACAGAGAAGCCGCAGCACGCAAGGTTGCGGCAAGATATTCAACCCATTTAGATATGGCCACCCATCAGTACATGATAATCACAGGATTACTAGACAAAGCACCAAAGATTTTTCAAGATGAAATTGAGCATTGTTTTGACGAAATAAACGAACTTGCAGAAACAACAAATAACCAATTATCACTCGACAATGCCGATTATTGCTATCCTTTAATGATTACTTGCGCCCCACCGTTTGTTGAAGCGCAGAAGGAAATGTTAGGATTAATACCAGGATATAGACATCCCGTTAAAAGCCTTCTTTTGGAACAAGGTTTTTTTGGGGGTACTCTTGCAGAGTTATACGAAGACAAAATAATTGTTCCTCCTAGTTGGATACAGGATCTTCACCAACTACCCGAACCATTGAAGCAAAAAATAGTAACGTTTGTAAACGAAGCAGAATTGATTCAACGGCAACTCAACAATGTGCAGAAGGAAAGAGACAGGCTACAAAAATTATTAACTGACGTGACTAAGGCATACAAGAAAAAAAAGAAAGGAGAGCGTATAAATCATAGGAATACAAGAGTTACTGAGGTATTAGGCTTGAGCAAGGGGAGAGGAAATACTCCATCCTTAGATCATCATGCAGCTTACTACAAATATGTTTACTTAGTTCGACACCAAGGGAAGAAAAGAATAGATGCTTTAGAAATACTTATGGAGGAATTCCGGTACAAAAGTTTGAGTCATGTAAGAAAAGAACTGAATACAGTCCTTAATATAGTAAAAAAAGACTGGAAAGAAATAAACAAAGATCAATTTTACGATGTAGATGACAAAGACATCGAAAAATATTGGAAAGGACTCATACCTCAAATAAGATAAAAAAGGAAATATTTTTTTTCCACCTCTCCCCCTACCACTAAAAGATCTACGCAAAACTACCATCAACAATCACGAATAAAACGTTTTATCTGTAACGTGTAATACTCCCACCCAGATTTACTTTCTCTGTATCATCACAGTTCATCTGTGCACACAAAAAACACTACAGAGGAGTCTCGCAAATGTCAACAAGTGTAATAACACCACCAATCAACTTAGGATCACTCGCCACGGCATGGGGTTCCCCCTTTGTCGAACGCTCACAGGTCGCAAAATTCTCAGGTGGCATTCTTCATAGCCGCACAATGGCCAACATGGATGCGTCTGGGCGAGGGATAGAAGGGAGAATCAAAATCGGACGCAAAGTCGCCTATCCTGTTAAAGAATTAATAGCCTGGATGGAAGCAAGAGCAAAACACCCAGGCCATCCAGGGAAAGTGGGTAGTTACCCACGGGAGGCTACTCGTGCAAAATAGCAATCAGGAGAAACAAAACCAGCCAAACCATCCAGCAGAGACCGGTTCTGTTAGCCAAGCTTATGTGGATGTGAATACCTTAGATAATACCCCAAGCTCTGATTTATCAAAACAGAACCCACGAGAAATTGCCAGGCAACAACTGAAGTATCTATTTAAACCAGACGATGTTTTTGAGATCTGTGCGATTGGTCCCAAGTGGCAAAAACATGCATCTTGGTCAGGGTTTGCAGGGGGCAAAAAAGCCATAGTTGCTGGCTGGTTTGATGATATTGAAAAAGTCTTAGATGTTGTTGCTGCAGTGACCGAAACTGATCCAACAGCAATCTACTGTACATTGAACCCTGTCAATCCAGCATTAATGGCAAGGGGCAATAACCGCCTTCAAGCGGGAATAGCACGAACTCAAGACAAAGAGATTAAAGAAATTAGGCACCTTCTAATAGATGCAGACCCTGTTCGCCCTGCTGGTATCTCTAGCACTGATCAGGAAAAAGAAGCTGCTCTTGAATTATTAAGGATTGTTTATAGTGTTTTGAAAATTCTTGGTTGGGCAGAGCCTTTGATTGGAGATTCCGGCAATGGTGGCCACCTGATATACAAACTAGAAGGTGATTGCGCTGGTATGGTTCCTGGTTTTCTCAAAGTTCTTGACCACAAATACTCAACCGATACGGTCAATATAGATACAACCGTTGGGAACCCTGCAAGACTTGTCAAGCTATACGGTACGTATACACGAAAAGGTGATTCCACGATAGATCGTCCTCACCGCCGAGCAACAATATTAAGTTTACCTAAGGAGGTGAAATGATGGGAATCACAGCAATGCAGTTACAAAATGTAATTGAGCTTTACCCAGTGGAACAAATGGGCAAGAAAGCAGTCCCACTAAGCAAACCGTCATTACATAAGAAACTAAAATCACGGACGTTAGACGTCCCAACTTATCTAGCTAAATATGGCATTGAGTGTGTGGGAGAGAAACAGTATGGAGATAGCACTTTGCATTTACTTGCTGAATGTATTTTTGATTCGTCACACTCAGAAAAAGAAGCTGCTATTGGACAAACTCTTGATGGCAAACTGTTTTATCAATGCTTTCACGATAGCTGTAAAGATCATAAATGGAGTGAGGCTCGGCAGCGTATTTCGGGCGATGATAAACTCTTTGATGGGCATACTCAGCAAATTCAACCCGACGAAGAAGGAAGGGATAACCCAGATAGTCCCCTGACATTAGTTAAGAGCAATGAAGAATCACAACCGTTTCCGTTCGACGCACTTGGTACAACCATGGCGGCTGCCTGTGTAATGATCCAGAGCGCCGTAAAGGCACCGGATGGAATAATTGCACAGTCTGTCTTGGGAGCAGTCAACTTGGCTATACAAGGGTTGGCAAATGTTATTATTGATGGACGTGTATTCCCGCTGTCACTTTTCTTGTTGTCAATTGCAGGTACTGGAGAACGTAAAAGTGCAGTTGACAGTGTCGCTCTTGCCAAACATCGTGAAATTGAGAAGGAAAACATTAGCAAGTTAGCAAGTGAGCAGGGGGTGTATGAAATAAATAGTGCAACCTATGAGCATGAGAAAAATATCCTAATCAAGGATAAAAAGAAAAGTCTTGAAGAAAAGCAGATACACATCAAACAGTTGCAGGCACAGCAACCTATTGAGCCACTCGATCAAACAATTCTAGTCACTGACTTCACTTTTGAAGGTTTGTTTAAGTTGTTTCAAATAGGTGTCCCTGGGAAGGGGTTGTTTGCCGATGAGGGTGGGCAAGTAACAGGTGGACATGGCATGAAGAGTGAATCTATATTGGCCACGGCTGCAGGTTTATCAAAATTCTGGGACGGTTCACGAGTTGATCGTATCCGAGTTGTGGATGGATCTTCTCATCTTTACGGGAGACGATTATCAGTTCACTTGATGATGCAGGAAAATGTAGGGCTCGGATTTTATACTAATGACATCTTGACTGACCAAGGACTTATTTCCAGATTTTTAGTAGTATGGCCAACCAGCACTGTCGGGAGTCGCACATATAGTTCTGTTAGCGTTAAGGACACGGACCCTTTGATTTCTTTCTATTACAAGATAGGTGAGGTTATGGGAAAAAACCTTCAATATAAAGAGGATAGCAATAACCAGGAACTTGATCCGCCTTTATTACCATTGAGCCCTGAGGCAAAACAAAAGTGGGAACAATGTTACAACAGCATCGAGATCCAGTCTGCAAAAAAACAACCGCTTGCTCCTATTCGTGGCCTTGCAAACAAAGCTGCGGAACACGCTGCACGTATCGCTGGAACCATCCAATTATTTGAGGAGCCAGGCTCCACCGAGATTAAAGCTGAAGCCATGCAGTGTGGGATCACTGCTATCGAATGGTATCTTGATGAAGCACTGCGCATTGCCGGTTCTTTTTCTCCAGAGTCATATCTACTGCGCGCAAAAGAAGTACTCCGTTGGATACACGACAACAAGTTAGAGGTAGTCCCGTTACCTGATATTTATCAGTTCTCACCGGTCAGATCTGCTCTTCAAGCACGGAAAGTTGTTGAAGTTCTTATTGCACATAATCATCTGCTGGGGCCATTTCGCTCACCTGAGGGTGAGCCAAGAAATTCTATCGAAACCAAAAGTGGCAAAACGAGCAGAGAGTGGTGGTGTGTGCACCCTGAGTCCAACAGGAGGTTTTGTGATGAGTAAAATTGTATTTTATACAGTGCGTATGGCTAACATTGCTAATCTGCTAACCTCGTTGTTTCCACAGAGATTGCAACGAAAAATGCAATTCTAACCTTTGCTAACGTAAGGGACGAAATGAAAAGAAAACGATTCAAGTTACACAACATTAGCAATGTTAGTACAGGGTTAGATCGCAGCAACTCCTGCAATAACAAGAAGGTTAGTAACATTAGCGGCACTAGCAGTGGGACAAGCAAAAAGATAGTTTTTGCGCACACTGTACAATCGAACACTCAGAACGAAAAACCATATATCCAGGATGGCAGTGAATTGGTAGTTCCTGCAAATACTTCCGACAAATATCGATGGTGGGCAGGCGGACAATCGATATTTGAGACATTACTGGAACTAAACGCACCTGACGGACTGATTGATAAGCATATTGGAGAGCTTGGTAGCCCGAAAAGTTATCGAGTCTGGCAAAGAATTTTGGACAAGAGGATAGCTAATAACGCACCGTCACTTATGGAATTATTTGAGGCTTTAAAACCGAAAGACGTGCTGTAAAAATAACCTAACGAAATTCACTACAAATAACCTAACAATTCAGGAGAAATACAATGGGACGGAAAAAGCAGTTCAGTGATACGGATTTGAATAAAGCTCTGGGCGATGGACTCACCAATATACAGATGTTCGAGATATCGTTTAACGAGGTCGCTGGATTTACTGAAAATATAGTAACTGCACAGTCTATTTTCCCAGTGTTCCTGAATCCCCACCTGATGAGTGAAAAAACATTTGAGGTATCTAAAAATTCAGGAGACATCCTGAAGGAGCTTGAACGAATGGTACCCTCAGTGGCTGCCATAGCCTATCGCTGTTCGTGTTTGTGGCGGCGAACAGCGTTGTATGTTGATACTAAACTGGCACCACCACCTAACTATATGAGTATATGAATACAGAAGAACTACTAACTGTTCTACATTTTCATCTTGAGACTGGAGTTTTCAAGGATGTACCTGTGCTGTCACCGTCCCAGCAAAGAATCGAATTTGAAATGATTCAGATCTCCAGGCTGATGGGCAGCTACACAGCTCAGCAGATCGCTTGGAAGCTAAAAATAAGCCGCCGCACTGTACTAAGACGCATTGCGAAGATAAAAGCAGACAGCGTTGATACCGTATGGTTACCTGGCTACCTAGAGGCGCTGTTACCTTAATGGATACGACCAACATCATACTGCACATGAGGAGTCAGCGAACAACCTACAAGGCGATTGGGAAGTTGCTTGGTCTAACTGCTGCTAGAGTCAGCCAGTTGTACAAAGAAAACTGGTTTAGGGATATCGATGTCGCTGCAGCTGAACATGAAACCCAGGCATTGAGGATTCTAGTGGCTGAAGTTGATCGGGTTAATCCTGGGCAGAAACCGTGGACGAAGCGCTTAACCGGCAATGCTGTTGCTGGTAATTTACTGGAAAGATATGAGCAGACTGGTGATCTTGCGATAGCATCCGCAATTACTGAGTTGATCAGTGTACGC
>Ga0222693_100097_pt1 | contig 36548 bp, 36 predicted proteins | sample AntAcemetage1331_FD_179840 | JGI IMG/M metagenome (GOLD analysis project Ga0222693, IMG submission 179840) | Saline water microbial communities from Ace Lake, Antarctica - #1331 | ecosystem: Environmental > Aquatic > Non-marine Saline and Alkaline > Saline | place: Antarctica: Ace Lake... | reverse complement strand
GACTGTTGTGACAAGTGGCGCCCCAAAACTATTTTTTGAGATCTATTTCGTGTTCAAAGGTAATTTGAAATAGTACTTCAGGATTAGTAGAAATGAATGTTAACTTATGGAGAGAAACTGAAGCTCAGGTTCCAGCGTTTTGACACGACTCTCCCAAAGGGGGCATTGTTTTCGAATACATTCCTTGTTTCTTTTATACTGTGAACAATGAAGTGGTGCTTCTGCCACCATGGGAACCAACAACATTTCCGCAGACAACCGTGCTGTTTCAGTGAGTGCCAGCCAGGTTTCCCGCTGGCAACAGCGGCCACCGCGATACTCTGCGATTCCCTTTAAAATTTTTGCACTGAAAGCCTGGGCCGTCTGTCTGGGTGCCGGGGTAAGAGGTGTAGCTGCAAAAATAGTTGAAACGGCTATTCCTGCACCAATGGCGGCCCCGCACGCACCCCAGAACCCACACACTCCACCGGGGATATCAGCACCACGGTTGATGCCCGTAAGGATTGCTTCTTCTTTGATATCTCCCCCGGAGTTTCGATAGCAGGCAAGGATAATTCCAGGGATCATGGCATGATGTTCAGGACCATGCATGGGGATTGCCGGATGGCTACGGATTAATTGCAGCAGAGCTATCATATCACGCTCTTCTGTTCCACTACAGATGGTTTTAATCACCTCAATCCCATTTTCCCGATGGCAGGAGTCACAGACAAAGTGTTCCTGATCGCAGCATCCATTGGCCGGAAAGTTTCGTCCGCAGTAGCTGCAGGACATCTCCCGAACATCCGTGAAATAATGAAGATCACTGCCACAGACCATACACCCCTCTGTTTTTCGTGCTGTTGCAGCAGCATCATCTTCGGAGTCATCACAACAACTACTCCCTTCCGAACTACAACAACTGCTCTCCATATCGCTGATTTCAGCTTGAGGAGAACAGCATGAATTTTCCATCACGATATTGGTCACAGCTCCCACCTGATCGAGAACAAAAACAGAACCATCGAGCAAAGCCACTTCCTGACGGGAAATGGCTGTGCGACGTCCCTTCACCAGAAGAGTACCAGACTCGCTATAGACTGCGCCAAAAGGACCGCGATAAATCACATCCACCACTTCATCCAGTACAAGAACAGGGCGGAACGCTTCGTAGGTAAGAGAATAAAAGTCCATATTCTCGACCCGACGGTAGGGAAAACGTTTTACAAAGCGAATGGCAGAAAATCCTGCTGCCTCCATCATGGCAACGAGCTCTTCCTGCTGCATGGCTCCACCAAGGCATTCACCACGATACCGTACATTATTTTTCAGAGTGGCAGGAATTGCCGTATCGGTCACAATATCAGAGACCACTAGCCGCCCACCCGGTTTTAACACACGCAGGATCTCCTGGTAGGTCATGCGTTTATCTGGACTCAAATTAATCACACAGTTGGAGATCACCACATCAGCTATTCCATCATCCAGTGGAATTTGCTCAAGAAATCCTTTTTTGAATTCCACATTACTGAATCCAAGCCGCTCCGCGACCTCAGCCCGTGAATCATTGGCAAGTTTCAGCATTTCATCTGTCATATCAATACCGTAGACCTGACCACTTTTGCCAACGGAGGCTGAAGCCATAAAACATTCAATGCCGGAACCGGAGCCAAGATCCACCAGGGTTTCCCCCTCTCTAGGAGCACCATCGGTCACCGGACTACCGCACCCGTAGGAGTGCTTTTTCGTCTTCTCGGATATAAAATCCGCCTCCGCCTGAGCTGGAGCCAGTGGATTATGGATATCTTCCTTCGCAACAAGTGCCGCTTCACCGTAAAACTCACGTACAGAGGCGTGCCCTGTATCAGAAGCGAGCGAAATAAGACAGTTGCAATGGGTGAGAGCGACCTCAGTCCCCTCATCCTCTCCATCCGGACAGTCGTAACGGACATCTCCCATTCGTAACAGGATCCCCTGCTCGTCTGGCCGCTTATAGATGCGACTCTGTTCCTTAATCAACTGCAGAGCTATGCTGTTATAAATGGGTACATAGGGATCATGCCCTACCCAGTCACGCCCTGACATAAAACTATGATCAATATCCCCCCCTCCCACCAGAAATTTCAGGGGATTATCTGAGTACTCAGGAGAATCAATCAAGCTAGCCCGACGCAAGCCATTAAGAACAGAACTTGTTTTCCACACTTCCTCCAGTCCCTGCGTCAGATTCCCGCAGGCAGCATCTTTCATAGCCACCAGAGCAGGAGAAGGATACACGATGCCATCCGGCCCCACTGCTACGGATTCCCAACCAGTGTTAGAGAGATCATAGCGAGTACCGGGAGTCGAAAAGACTTGGCTGCGCAGACTCTCCACATTATCCACGGTAAGCCCTAGTTCAGAAGCCCGCTGCCAGGCAGCAAGTAGGTGTGGAAAAATAATATCAGGAGTAATAAACTGCTCCTGGCTCCCCTTTCCCCGAACAAAATGATAGAGAAGGTGAATGGACGCAGCACCAAGTTCGGATGCAAGCTCAACAAGACGCAGCAGATCATCTATGTTTTCACGGCTGATTGCCACGGAAAGAGTAAAGGCAACACCTGCAGCCTTCAGGCTCTTCAGGTTCTGCAGTAGTTTATGATAACTACCCTTTCCCCGAATTCTATCATGGCTTTTTTCCAAGCCGTCAAGACTGACCTGAATATGAAGTCTGTCAAGAGTGCTGAGTTCTGCCGCAAACGGCTCCAGTAGCATACCATTGGTCAATACAGCCGCATGTACATCTTTATTTTGGTTCAAGAGTTGAGACAGAAAAGGCAGGAAATCAGGATAGAGAAAAGGCTCTCCTCCGGTAAAAGAAAACAGGCGACAACCAAGTTCAATCGCCTCTCCCACTGCACTCTCTAGAAGCTCCGGTGCAAGCATCCGTGTTTTAGCAGGAGATGCAGCAAAGAGGCAATGACGACAACTGAGATTGCAGTTATCCGTGATATGAAACCAGCACTCCTTCAGCTGCCCTAGACTAAGTGCCGAGTCCCGACCAGCATAAGGATGCAGCGGTTCCACCCCAAAAGCAGATTCAAGCAAATTCTTTCGATAGAACTGTGTGGCACCTACCGTTTCAGAACAGAGCAACTGATCCGTTTCTCTTGAAACAACGATCCAGTCAGGAATCTCCGGCTGCACATACAGCACATGTTCCTCAAGTACAATCCGTTGCCATCCCTCTATTGCTCTCTGCTTTTGAGTGTCCATCTTCAATCACCAATCACACTTCACTACCGGGAAGCGGTGGAGGTCCCTGTTCTATAGCAACCTTTCCATTCTGCATCCGTTCCTCATAGACGGCAAGTAGTAAAAAGGTAGCAAGAGGCTGGGCGAAAAGAATTGCCAGAGGAATGGAACCGCCAACTGACATAATCACCAGATAGAGAACCATCAAGACGATTTGATCTCCCAACGGCTTGCTCACAGCCATTTTCCACGATTCTTTTATCGCCTCAAAAAGCCCCATTTCCCTATCTGTCATCAGAGGAATCATATAAATAGTCGCAAATATCAGAAAGGCAATCACCAGAAGGCCTGGAAGTATCAGCAGCAGAAAGCCAAAGAATGTGGCAAGAGCCGCCAAAATACCAAAGGCGAGCAGTGGAAAAAAGAGACGCATATGCGAAAAGAGATCACCGATCTTCGGTTCACGGCCATCACGCAACGCCAGAAGCAGAGAGTAGGTAAAACCTGCGGTGGTTACGGGTGCCAAAATACCAAGACTCAGAGTCACTGCAACCATCTGCACAAGTGTCAGTAAAATAACCGGTACAATAAACTGCAGAGTTGTTTCCCACGCCGTTTTTAAATGCTCCTTAAAATCCATGCTTATTCCTTTTATTTTTAGTGATTTTCAGAACGATTCCAACGTACTCCCAAGATCGTTCCTGATTAGAGCGACAGCTTCATTTAGATTTTGAAATGCAGCTATCTGTGAATACTTCTCAAAAGGTATATTGTTTTAATACAAAGCTTCCAGAGCTTCAACCAAACTCGACACCGCTACAATTTCAAGTCCCTTAATCGAACGCTGTGGAGCATTTGCCTTAGGGATCACGGCCCGGCGGAACCCATGCTTTGCCGCCTCCTTCAATCGAGCCTCTCCATTGGCCACCGGACGTATTTCACCGGAAAGCCCAATTTCACCAAAAAAGAGTGCATCCTGTGGAATAACTCTATCCTGGAGGCTGGAAACTATCCCAACCATTGCTGCAAGATCGGAACTCGTCTCATAGACCCGAATACCACCCACCACATTGACGTATACCTCGTCACTGGCCGTAGCCAATCCGCCATGCTTAGCGAGCACAGCAAGCAACATGGCAATCCTGTTCTGATCCATTCCAACTGCCAGACGTCTTGGATTTCCCGACTGACACTCGGTGACCAGCGCCTGAATCTCAACCAGCAAGGGACGGGTCCCCTCCCAGACAACGGTTACCGCGCTCCCTGACGAGGGCGTTCCTGATCGTGAAAGAAACATAGCCGACGGATTTTTCACCTCTTTTAATCCCCGGTCGGTCATGGCAAAAAATCCAAGTTCGCCCACACTGCCAAAGCGATTTTTATCGGCTCGTAAAATACGATACCTAGCATCATCGGTTGAAGAGAGAACCACCTGAGCATCCACAATATGGCTCAGAGTCATGGGGCCAGCAAGAGAATGATCCTTGGTTACATGGCCAACCATAAAGACTGAGGTATTTGTCTCTTTAGCGTACCGGGTAAGGATTGCAGCTGATTCACGTACCTGGGAAATAGAGCCTGGAGCCGAATCGGAGGAACTGGAGTGGACAACCTGGATGGAATCAATAACCACCAGTTGCGGCTCTTCATTATCCATCACCTTACAAATCTCTTCAACGGAGGTTTCAGCAAGCATCTTGATATTATCCGCAGGCAGTTCAAGCCTGTCTGCACGCTCTGCTATCTGCTGTGGAGATTCCTCGCCGGAAACATAGAGTACAGGAACCCCAGCCAGTGCACTTTTGGCGAGCGCCTGCAAAAGAAGAGTTGATTTACCAGCTCCGGGAGCACCGCCAATCAGGACCACCGATCCGCACACTACCCCCTGGCCGAGTACACGATCAAATTCGGAAATGCCGGTTGAAAGCCGCTCCGCCCTGCTTCGATCCACCTCTGAAAGGAGCTGTACCGTAGATCGTTTCCCGCTGTATCCAGTGGCTCGCCTTCCCACGGGACTCTTTCCCAGGCGTACCTCTTTAACGGTATTCCACTCCTTGCAAGCACTGCATTGACCTAACCAGCGACTGAAATCAGCACCACAATCGGTGCACACATATGCTGTTTCCTTTTTTTTAGCCATTTTTTCCCCACTACTGATCACGATATTTTACACTGAGAGGACTTTAGCACAGTCCAGTCATATAAAAAACCTGATTTCGTGAACATTTGATGCCTTGTAGCCCGCCGTCATAAAAACAAATGTTTCGTTATGGAATCAGGGAAAAGAGGAGATCCCCCTTTACTCAAGCCGTTAGAAGTCCTATTATCTGCTCCATGAAAAAAAATACAACAGCTGTTACCAAATGGATTCCACTTTCTTATTCTCTGGCATTTCTTCTGCGCTCTAAACGATTAATGGCCTGGAGTGCCATTCTTATTCTAGTCACCATAGTCTTTACCTGGGGCGGGTACCTTTTAACCGTCGACTTTGTGGACGGCTTGACCGGAAACTTCTTTTTAAGTCAACCGGAAGCTGTTGGTATATGGGGATGGACAAAATATCTGGGATGGGAAATTGTGCACTGGGGCTTTCTTATTATTAGCAGGGTCGTGTCATTCTATCTGGCATTTTTAATTGCCTACAGTCTCTCGGCCCCGGGATATGTTTTTCTCTCCACTGCGACGGAAAAGAAACACGCAGGAGAATATTTTGAACCCGACGCAGCTCTGAACATCAAAGGATTACTCATTGATCTGTGGGAAGGAATAAAAATTGGAATGTTCGGGGTACTTGTTACCATTGCAGCCCTATCGGCCAATATACTCCCGGGAATAGGACAGGTGATTGCACTGCTGCTTTACAGCTATTATTCGGCACTGATGTTTGTGGATTACCCAAGTTCCCGCAAACGCTGGAGCCTTAAACAAAAAATTAACTGGATCAAAACACATAATCGTCAATCACTTCGTCTGGGAATTTTTCCGGCACTGATCAGCCTGATACCAATATTGAATATTTTCCTTATCGCCATGATTTTTCCGTTGATGACGGTGCACACGACGCTTAACTTTGCCGCTATCGAAAAGGATAGAAAGGATAGAAAAGATGTAACTATTCAGCGAGGGTGACAATTTACCCTTAGCACTGAACGCGCGCCGAAGGAAGTACTCTTGAGCTGTAACTGTTCAATAGTTACAAAAGAATAACGGGATCAGCAGGCACCCTGAGCTACAGGCATAGCAGGAACAGGAATAGTACGTTTTGGTTTTGCAAGCTTAACCGTCCTGCCTCCCTGGGCAACGAGTGTATAACAGGCAAGCGGTTCCATACGATTTTTCATTTTTAACTCTTGTCTGGTATTGCTGGGTAATTTTTTGGGAAGGTGGAGACAGGTTCTCTCACCAATAACGATCTCTTGTCCGGCTGCATGAGCCTCCAACCGTGCGGCAGTGTTCACAGTGTCGCCAATAACCGTATAATCCTGTCTGTTTTCAGATCCCACACTGGCCAAAATTGCACTTCCGGTATTGATTCCAATCCCAATCTTAAAAACAGGCAAGCCCTCTTGGGCACGTTTCTTCATAAGCACCCTGGTGGCCTTCTGCATCTCAAGTGCGGCTCGTACAGCTGATCTTGCGCCATTTCGCTCATTGGAAATATGGCCAAATACAGCCATAATTTGATCTCCGACAAACTTATCGAGCATTCCGTTATGTTTAAACAGAATATCAATCATAATAGAGAAATATTCATTAAGCATGGCAACCACATCTTCGGGTTCCATATGCTCGGACAGTGCAGTAAAAAAACGGATATCAGCAAACATTATGGTGACATCTTTTCTCTCATTCTTTAACAACTGACCATCCCGCGAAACCATTAATTTTTCAACAAGATCTTTTCCCACGTAGCGGCACAGCTGGTTACGCAGCCGGTTTTCTTGCTCCAGATGTTCATAGGATTCCGACAGATCACTGGCAAATGCCTGAAGCTGAAAACTCCGACTCTGTATGTCACGATTGGCACGATTCAGCTGTTCTACAACCGTATTAAAGTTCGTGGCAATATCGTGCAGCTCCCCTTCAACATTAATATCGAGGGGCCCAGGAAGTTCCCCGGACTCTGGTATTGCAGTCTTTTGGGCCAATGTCTGCATCTGATCGGAAGATTTTCGCAACATGGTAAAGCCCATAAGCATACTCATAAGAACAAGAGCGGCACCAAAAATGATCAATGTGGGAGGAACCGTCGCCTGAATTGTAAAGAGGTAGACGGCTGAAAGAAACGGAAGGATGCCAATTAAAGCCAGGCTCACTTTAATTTTTCTGTAAAAACTAATATTTTTATTTTTCAATGTCTTCATTTTTATCACTGACAAACATTTCCCAACAGGACTCCAGATTCTTTCGGATATCACAAAAATAGACTCCTCTTAATAGTAAGGTCACGTCCGAAAAACAAGTTAAAAATAATTCGTCAAAGACTCTCTCGACCGAATCAACTGCAAAATTAAATCAATTCCTCCAGTTGATTCCTGACAATCTGGGTGTTCACAAAAGAGACTCGCTAGGACGGAAAATAATCAGAAGGGAAACTTTGGTTTATTAAGTAATTTCTTTGATTGTTCCTTCCTTCCTTCCATAATTTTTTGAAGCTGGATACCTTCCGCTTTTGCCTGACGCAGCTGATCCTTCAACTGCTCCTGGTCCACTACTTTTTCCGCCTCCTGCAGCTGTTTCTCAAGTCCTTCTATTTCTTTCTGGCTTTTATATAAATCTCTGGCTAATGCTGGTAAATACATTGTAAGTCCCTATTTCAATTTAGAAAAACACTTGCGTTTTTATTAAACATATGTTCACTATACTAGTGACGGTTCTATATTCTTTCCATAATTTCATCCTCAGAAGGAGATACCATGGCTGACTATCTATTTATTTTGCATACCGACGACAATGAAAAAGCAACGCGCTGCTTTCAGTTTTCAAAGATTGCCCATGAAAAAGGGCATACGGTCAACATTTTTTTGGTGGACGATGGCGTTGAATGGGCTGTGAAAACAAAGGATGGAACAGTTAAAACCACCACGGGTGATTGTGCAGCAGACTATATCCCCTACCTTGAAGAAAATGGAGTGACCAGCGGTGTTTGTACTCCATGTGCAAAGGGAAGAAGTCTTGATGGAACCACATTCCTTGGCAATATGAAGATGGATACAGGTGGCAACCTGATTGATATGGCAGCAACTGCCAGTGTCTTTAACTTCTGATACCGCGATTTTTAAAGAGCAATGCTTCCATAATTCACAAAACTGGAATCATTGCTCTTTGAGTGACTCCACCATCTGAGGCGCCCAGAAAACGACTGCGCGCGTCTCAACTTCATGCCAGAACCCGGGACCATCCCACTCTTTTACCTGATCGTTATAGCCCTGATGCATAATTTTAAGGGTTATTTTATCCGCATCCTCCAGCTGACTTTCTTCAAACTGGCGGGCTCCCTGTACGGGAGTCTGGCCCAGATAGACCCATTTCCCCTGACAGGGAATATCTTCACCAATCACCTGGTAAAGCACATGGGCTCCCTTGGGTATAGAGTTGATCTTAAAATTAACAGTTTTCTTATTTGAACAGCCAGATAAAAAAGCAAGTGCAATACATACAACCGCCAGGCAATACAAATTTCCAATCCTTATTCCCTGCATCTTTTAGTTCCTTTTTTTGAGTTCAATCGTTATAGGCTGTGGTTCCTGAGTTGCATCATCCTTTGTTTTATGACGTAACTGAACCCAGAATGAGGTAATCTCTTCAACATACCCAATCTTACGCAACTCCACCGTCGCATTCTTCACTTCTTCATCCTTACTCTGCCAAGTGACCAGAAGAGGAGTCATACCGAGATGGGTGTCATCCTTCAGGTTGATTACTTCCGCCCCTGGAGGTATGGAATCAATCTTCACAACTCCATATTTTGTCTGGCTACATGCTGTTAGTGATCCCAATGCCAGTAAAACTCCAAGATGTAAAACATACTTCCGAATAGAACGGGCATAGATCATATTTTTCTCACTTTTTTTATCAATTATGAATGATTCCTTCCTGAACAACGGAAAAGGTCCTGTCTATATCACTTTATTATTACCTTTTCAAATGCTAACGGGTCAAGGTAAATCGGATTTTACTCACCAAAGCTTGGTCCACGAACGCAGTCTGTTTCTTCCATCTCCCTCCGACCACTGAAAAAGCAAATAAATCTATTTATATGCCTGCATAATTATTTCTTTCTCTCAAGAGTTCCATTCCCCCCTGTGCGTATGAGTAAAAAGGTGAGTTTTTATTTACAAGCGATATGTTTTAGTGTACATAACGAGAATGGGACGCAAGGGAAAAAACAAAAAAGTATCTCCTCCTGGCTGGTATGGCCGTATCTGGCTTGAAGGTGGAGAGGGTACATTTATCGGTTTTGGCCGGGCGGTACTTCTTGAAAAAATCAGGGATCACGGCTCAATCAGTAAGGCTGCCAAAGAGATGGAAATGTCCTACAAACATGCCTGGAAACTGGTGGAATCCATGAACCGCCAGGCTGGCAGTCCGGTTGTTGTGACAAGTCGTGGAGGTAGTAATGGAGGAGGAACAGTGATTACAGAGACCGGTATTGAACTCCTTGCCCTATTCTGGCGGGTGCAGGTAAAACTTGAGCAATTCCTCGACGAAGAGAGCCGTAACTGGCTAAAAAGCAGACCATGAGTAGCGCATTGGTATCCATTGCACTCATTGTGCTGCTTAATTTCCTTCCCGGCATATCCGGAGCGACACAAGAGAACCTCTTTATTGCATCCGCTACTAATTTTATTCGTCCTCTAGAAGAACTGACAGAATACTATACCGAACATCACGGTACTACTGTTACACTGAGCTATGGATCTTCGGGGAAACTCTATGCCCAGTTACTCCATGGTGCCCCCTATGACATCTTTCTTTCTGCAGACAAAAAGCGCCCAGCCCTTCTTTATAAACAGGGTGTATGTGAAGCCCCTTTCAAGTATGCAACGGGACGTGTGGTACTCTGGAGTGCCACGCATAAAAAGAACAAAACAAAGAACTGGAAGGAGGTTCTGACTCAAACGAAGGGGAAGGTTGCCATCAGCAATACAGAAACTGCTCCCTACGGAGAAGTCCCGCTTCGAGCGCTGCAGAGCAGTGGTTTACTGCAAGCGCTGCAATCACGTCTTATTTTTGGGCAATCCGTGGGCCAAACCTTCCTCTTTATTCGATCTGGTGCAGCTCCTCTTGGATTTATTGCCCTCTCTCAGGCACTCTCCCCCGAAGGAATGCAGGGAACCTACTGGCCCATAACTGAAAGCGACAGCATTGAACAGTGGGGCTGTGTCCCGCACTCCGCCAGCAACAAACAGGAAAGTCATAATTTACAGGAATATCTGACAGGACAGCAAGCTCAAACGATTATCCACAAACATGGGTACCGGTAAATGGACTACACGCCGCTTCTTCTCTCCCTACAACTTGCTGCTGTTACAACATTTTTCCTTCTGATCTTCGCCGCACCTCTTGCCTATATACTGGTTTTTCATCCCATGCGGGGGGTAAGCTTTGTCGAATCATTCGTAGGTCTTCCCTTGGTCCTCCCTCCCACGGTTTTTGGATTTTTCCTACTTATTCTTATGGGACCCGAAGGTGTGATTGGACGGCTGCATCAGACTGCTCTTGGCACACCGTTGATATTTACCTTTGGCGGGATCGTGATCGCTGCCATGCTCCATGGAATCCCCTATGCGGTCCAACCGTTGAAAACCACATTTTCAAAACTTGATCGTAGACTCCTTGAATCCGCTGCTGTACTTGGCTGTTCCAGAACATCCTCTTTCTTCAGAGTGGTCCTCCCCAATTCCCTTCCCGGTATTGCTAGTGCTGCAATTCTCTGTTTTGCCCACACCATGGGAGAATTCGGGGTTATCCTTATGATTGGCGGTTCTATACCTGGTGAAACCAGGGTAGCCTCCATAGCCGTCTATGAATACGTGGAAGCCATGCGTTACAAGGAAGCCTGGCAACTCTCGATTGCTATGCTGGTTGTCAGTTATCTTATTTTGCTTGCAGTCAATCTGCTGGAACGAAAAAACCATGCTGCTTAAAGCTAATATCCGTAAAAGTCTTGAACACTTTACACTGGATATTCAACTCTCCTGTCCGGCTGGAAAACTTCTCTGTCTCACCGGCCCATCGGGATCCGGCAAAACAACACTTATCCGTATCCTGGCAGGGCTGGAATCTCCCGACTCCGGAAGCATACACCTTGGCCCTAAACTCCTTTATGACAGTGAACATAAGTGTAACCTCCCTCCCCGTAAAAGAAAACTGGGCTATGTCTTTCAGGAGGCAAGCCTGTTCCCCCATCTGCGAATTTATGACAATGTCGCCTTTGCCTGTGAGATCCCTTCAAAAGTAGATGCTCTCCTTTCGCTTCTTGGGATAGCACATCTGAGTGACAAAACACCGGCTCATATTTCAGGAGGTGAACGACAGAGGGCTGCATTTGCCCAAGCACTCGCATCAAACCCGGATTTTCTGCTCCTTGACGAACCCTTTTCAGCACTCGATATAAAAACCAGACAATCCCTGCAACAACAGTTTCTGGAAATAAAAGAGGGGCTGCAGATTCCTATTATTCTGGTCACCCATGACCTGCGGGAAGCAGCGTTACTCGCTGACCAAATAGTGGCAATTGAGGATGGAAAGCGAAACGACAAATGGCTGGATCATTTTCAAACAAGTTCCGCCATAACCACATTAGCAAAGACTCTTCCTTTTTGAGTCAGGAACAGATAATCAGTTCCCTGCTCAATCAGCTTGGCTGCGATCAGCGCTTGCAGAGTTTCTCCATAATAATCTACAACATCCTTTTCGTAGCGCTGACGAAGGGATAATAGCGATACTCCCCTGTTCATACGCAACCCCATAATAACTGTTTCCCGAAATGAGGCTTCACTCTCCAGGGTCTCCTCTTCGATAACAACCTGCCTCCCGGACTCGATAACTTCACAATAAAGTAACGGGTCCGCAATATTTCGTTTTCTGCAACCACCGACACATGAAACTGCCCCTGCTCCAAAACCATAGTATTCCGCATTTTCCCAGTAGGCTATATTGTGACGGCACTGAAAGCCTGTCTGTGCGTAATTCGATATTTCATACTGGAGTAACCCATTTTCAATGGTCAGCCCCCGGGTTATTTCATCCATTTCCACAAGTATGTCCTCATCGGGCAGCATTATCCTTCCCTCCACCACCATTTTGTGCATGGGAGTCTTTTCCTCCACCGTTAGCTGATAAAGCGAGAGATGCTTTACGCCTAGTGAGATGGCTGTTTCAAGACTCTGTCTCCAGCTCGCCTGAGTTTGTCCCGGTAACCCGTACATCAAATCAAGACTCACATTGTCAAAACCGGCACTCTGAGCCATGCCAATGGCCGCCATCGCCTCCTGCGATGAATGCATACGATTAATTTTTGCAAGTTCAGTATCAATAAATGACTGCACCCCAAAGGAAATTCTATTTATACCTGCACGTTTAAGACAATCCAGTTTTTCTAAATCCACGGTACCAGGATTTATTTCCATCGAGATTTCAGTAGACTGTTTACAGGGAAAGTAACGAGAAGAATGACCTAAAAGTTTGATCAATAGAGAAGCGGGCAAAACCGATGGTGTCCCGCCCCCCAGGAACATTGTGCACAAGGGCTCCACAGTGGCACCTGAGGCCACGCCTTCCATCTCAGCCAAGAGACACTCGACATAACGATCCTGCAACGCCTCCAGGCCAGCATAGGAGTTAAAAGAACAGTAACTGCACTTCGTCGCACAAAAGGGGATATGAATATAGAGAGAGTTTATCATGGGGTAGAGGAGAGTAAATCCTCCATGGTCTCACGACAGCGACTACTGATCTCAGTCATTAGGCCATTATCGGCAAAGGAAAAACTGCCATCACCAATGATTATATGATCAAGGAGTTGAATCTGCATCATACTTCCGAGCAGCGCCAGGGTTCTGGTCAGCTGCAGATCCTGTTCAGATGGATCAAGTGATCCCGATGGATGATTATGGGCAATAATGATTGCAGCAGCATTATGTTGTAAAGCTTTTTTTATAAGCTCCCGAGGATACACTGTATTGACATTAATTGTGCCCTCGGCCACTGTTTCCGTTTGGAGTATAGCGTGTGAGGAATCGAGATAAATAACGGTGAGAACTTCTTTTTTCAATCCACGTAGAGCATGAAGAAGATACTCTCGGACATCGGTTGAAGAGTGAAGATACCGTTTTCCCTGCAACCGGTCCTTCAAGTAACGCCTGGCCACAGCCTGAATAAAATGGACAGCAAATCCATTCTTGGGACCAATTCCCTTAATTTCCTGTAAACCTGTAGGGGACGTTTCGAGCACCAGAGCAAGTGTACCAAACTTTTCTATGGCTGTACGAGCGGCCAACTTACAATCACTTCTCGGGGTACCAAAGGAGAGTAGTAACTCCAGAATTTCAGCATCGGTAAAACCATCAAGACCACGTTCCAGAAAACGGTCCCGAAGACGCTGCCTGTGACCTGCACCTTTTTTCTGCCAATCTTCCTTTTCCATTGGCCCCCTACTAAAAACCTATTTGGATAGTTCCTTTAAAAATAACTCATTTGCAACCTTGGGGTTCGCCTTTCCCTTAGTCCCCTGCATCAACTGGCCCACAAAATAGCCCATAAGCTTAATTTTACCGTCTTTAAAATCAGCTACCTGATCTGGATTAGCAGTAATAATTTCCTGCACCATGGCTAGTAACTCTCCGGTATCTGACACCTGAAGCAGATTTTTTTCCTTCACCACAACTTCCGGGTTTTTGCCCGTTTCCATCATCTCCAGGAAAACCGTCTTCGCTATTTTCCCCGAGATAGTTCCATCCCCTACCATCTTGAGTAAAGAACCGAGTTGCTTTGCGCTCACCTTACATTCCGACACATCGGCGCCTTTCAACTCACGCAGCATTTCCGTCATTATCCAGTTCGATACTTTTTTGGAGTCGGCACCCTCCTTTACTGCGCCCTCAAAAAAATCCGCTAAATCTCGAGAACCCGTTACAATTGCAGCATCATACTCCGGAAGTTTATACTCATCTATAAATCGCGCTTTACGGGCGTCGGGGAGTTCAGGAAGTGTCTTTCTGATCTCTTCAATCCAACTCTCTTCAATCACAATTGGGATAAGATCAGGACAGGGAAAATAGCGATAATCGTGTGCCTCTTCCTTACTACGCATGGAGGACGTTCGATTTTTATCGGGATCCCACTGCAGTGTTGCCTGGACAACCTTCTCTCCATCAAGCAGTACATCACGCTGCCTCCGAACCTCATATTCAAGTGCTGCCTGCACATTTTTAAAGGAGTTCATATTCTTGAGCTCGGTGCGGGTTCCCAGCTCCTTCTGCCCCACTGGCCGTAATGAAATGTTTGCATCACAGCGAAAACTCCCCTCCTGCATATTCCCATCACAAATATCAAGATAACGTAGAATTGCATGAAGTTTCTTCAAGTATGCGTATGCCTCCTCAGGAGCTCGCATATCCGGCTCAGACACGATCTCAAGAAGCGCTGTTCCCGTACGGTTCAAATCAACATAGGAAACAGGTTCAAGCTCATCGTGAACGAGTTTTCCGGCGTCCTCTTCCATATGCATGCGAGTAATGCCGATGACCTTCTTCTTGCCATCCACTTCAATTTCAACTTTGCCAAACTCCACAATAGGAAGATCAAATTGGGACGTCTGATATCCTTTGGGTAAATCCGGATAAAAATAATTCTTACGGGCAAATTGATTAAAGGTGTTGATCTTGGAGTTAGTTGCCAGTCCCATCTTGATGGAGTATTCGACAACCTTTTTATTTAAAACTGGTAAAACTCCTGGCATCCCAAGACATATTGGACAGGTGTGCGTATTCGGGGGTGCACCAAATTTTGTAGAACAGCCACAAAATATTTTTGATTCTGTCTTCAGCTGAGCATGTATTTCCAGACCTATTACTGTTTCAAACTCCATAATTTACTCTTCTTTGCATATAAAAATAGTTTTGGTGAAAATCGACACGAAGATTAAGCCCTTTCAGCTTTATTGACCCACTCTCTAACCCTGAGCAGTTCATCACGCCAGCCATCACTGACACGTACCTCTAAAAATTGACGATAGAGGCCAAGTACTATACGGATAAGTTCCTCAAAGAGATAAATTCGTTCGAGTACCATCCCTTCCCGCTCTTCTGGATCATTATCGTTGCCCGACTCTCCACCGGTCTTCGGTAATTTTACATTCCTGAACTCCATTAAAGCAGCAGCCATGGTAAAATTCCACTCATAATCATTAAAAGCGAGTTGAATTCTAGCCTGTTCCAGCTTTTTCCCCATAACAAGCCCCGTGCGTGCTTCTTGCAATTCGGTTTGTAATCCTCTGCAGATAAGGCTCTCATTTGAGTCCCCCTCCCCATATTCAAGAAGCATATGCTTTTCAAATACGACTACAATATCCCCTTCTTCTGGCAAAGCTACAACCCCGCCACGTTCTTCACTTTTCCACCAGAGCCAGGTCAAAAATTCCTGCCCCAGAAATCGCTTTTCCGCTATAAGATCAACTAAATCCATTTTCTTTTACCCTATAATCCTATACAAAAACATCGGGAGTAATCCTTGCCATCTTCTCTGCATCTTCCTCAGCCAGAATCTGTTCACCGCAAATATATGGTATCTGCTGAATCAAAGAAAGACCGAAGCTTTCCCTAAAAAGATCCTCCAGCATCGCTTGTGCTTTTTTATTTGTCGAGAAAAAAAGAAGAGTTGAATTCTCAAGATTCCAACACAAATCAAACACCGATGGCATAGGAAGAGCCTTTCGCATCAACTCATTCTGAATACGCTCTTTTATCTCAACGCGCATACTTCTTGAGACTTTAGGAATCTGTTTCTCCTTTTTAATCCGCTCTTCTTCCTTTTGAGCAAACTTTTTCACAATCGCCGCTGATACCTTTCTTTCATCGAGACGCATGGAAAGAGTGACGTAATTCCCGGCTGCATAGGAGGCAAATTCAAAATCCGTATCAAACATATTTGTTACAGAGACCCATCCTATCGAATCCTCATCATAGGTCTCATCAATATCCTTGAAGGCAAATGTAACCACACGATCGGCTATAAAATCCCAAATATTTTCAGGAAGCTCACCCTCGACCCCAAAGCGAACATAACTGGCAGTTCCTTTAATAAATCCCATTCATATCACCATTTAAAAATACTTAATTTTAAAAAAAGATAACATACTCTATTCGAGTACCATGGTCACATCAATTTTAGCGGTTAGCCTACCAACCTGACCTGCAGCCCCTCGTCAATTTGATATGGACATTATTTTTTTTTCCACGATATCCTTTTTACACCTTTTTTCCTTGACACAAGAAAAACAAATTTGTATATAGAGGCGCTTCATGGGTCGTTAACTCAGCTGGTAGAGTATCTGACTTTTAATCAGAGAGTCGCGCGTTCGAGCCGCGCACGACCCACCATGAATATATTGGACTTTGTCCCCATCGTCTAGTCAGGTCCAGGACACTGGGTTTTCATCCCAGCAACGCCGGTTCGAATCCGACTGGGGACGCCATATAAAAAAAGGTTCACTTGAGTATTACTCAAGTGAACCTTTTTTTTTGTTTTACTCTTTTTTCAATTTTTAAAGCTGTGTATGGGGGCCGGAATCCTACCACCCCATGCTATAAAACGACCAGATTTATTCACGTTCCTCACTTCCATTATTGGGCTCTTCCCAAACAACCCCCCAAAGCTCACTATTTCACCGGCCTTTTTTCCTGGAACCGGTATAAGCCGAACTGCAGTCGTTTTATTATTTATCATCCCTATTGCCATCTCATCTGCAATTATCGCCGAAATAGTTCCAGCATCAACATCCCCTGGTATAGGAACCATATCCAATCCAACCGAACAGACACAGGTCATGGCTTCAAGTTTTTCTATTGTCAGTGCTCCCTTTTCTACTGCCTCAGCTAAAACAGCGTCCTCCATCACAGGAATAAAGGCTCCACTTAATCCCCCCACTGCCTTTGAAGCAAAGATACCACCTTTCTTAACAGCATCATTCAGAAGTGCCACAATAGCCGTTGAACCTGGTGCCCCCACATCGTCCACACCAATAATCTGTAAAATCTCTCCAACCGAATCCCCTATTTTTGGCGTTGGGGCGAGCGACAGATCTACCACACCAAATTCAACACCAAGTTCTTTTGAAACCTGTCGCCCTATGAGCTCTCCACAGCGTGTCACCCTAAATGTTATTTGCTTTATTTCTTCGGCAATATCATCGAGTTTTAAATTTTCTCTTCCGACTCTATTAATGGTTCTCTCAAGAGAACGTGCGATCACCCCTGGTCCGGATACCCCGACATTTAAAACGACATCAGCTTCCTCAACCCCATGTATAGCACCCGCCATAAATGGATTATCTCCCGGTTGATTACAAAACACTACGAACTTTGCCGCTCCAAAACCACCACTTTCAGCTGTCTGCTCGGCCAGATCCTTCACAGTCTTGCCAACAAGGGCCACAGCGTCCATATTGATCCCTTTATGGCTTGAACCCACGTTTATGGACGCACACAGCCTGCTCGTAACCGCCAATGCCTGCGGCAAGGAATCTATAAAATTCCTATCGCTTTTCGTCATCCCCTTTTCAACATGGGCTGTGAACCCGCCCAAAATATCAACACCAACTTTTTTCGCTGAATTATCAAGGCTTTGCGCAAGTAAAATAAATTCTTCTTTAGTAAAACCTGCTCCTACCAATGCTGCAGGGGTCACTGAAATCCGTTTATTGATGACAGGTATTCCATATTTTACTGCCACCTCTTCACAGGTATCCACAAAATTTTCTGCATATTCAGTGATTTTTTCTTCCACACATTTACATGTTTCCGCTGCGGTTCCTTTTCGACAGTCGAGTAAATTTATTCCCATGGTAACTGTTCGAACGTCAAGGTTCTCTTTCTGCACCATTTCAACGGTCGCCATTATCTGCTCTGAACGAAGCATCTTATCTCCTACTTATTTCGTATAGATACATCTAGTGACATCCCAACTTCATTGGTCGCCATATAGATATCATTATGTTGTAAAACAACTTCCAAAGTTTCGAATTTTGCTAAAAGGTCCAGCTCCTCTCGTAAAACTTTCATCGAAGCTACTTCAGTCAGATCCACCTGGAAAATCATGGTATATCTTTCGTTTAGTTTTGTCGTCACCAAGTCCAACACATTAATATTACGTTTAAAAAAGAAATCACCCAAAACCTTTACCAGGCCTTTTCGATTATCTCCCTGGGCTGTTAATATATACGTTTCAGCTGGTAAAATTTGAACTAATACCTCAGAATCCAAATCAATTTCTTTAACTATCGCCTCAATAGTCGTTTCCGATTCTATTGCACCAAATTCATCCATAAGTATCTTTTTAGAAACTTTTTTATCAAATTCCGCGATAAGGATCATAGTGAAGTATCCACCTAGCACGGACTGATTAAGGTCCGCAAGATCCCCACCTAACCCATATATTACCGTTGCGATATCTGCGATAATCCCTGGTCTGTCCTTAGACATTACAGAAATAACAAACGTTTTGTTAATCATTTTTCCACTCCTCATTAAACACAATATCCGAACCACTATTCATATTTTTTCTTTTAAAAACTGTTCTTTGTACAGTATTGGACTTTTCTGGATAATCAACCACAAAGTGTAAGCCACGAGATTCCTTCCTATGTAAAGCTGACTGTATAATCATCAATGATATCAGTGATATATTTCTTAATTCGGTCATATTATGCGTAACATAAAACTCCCGATAATGCTCTTCAATTTCTTTATTAATAAACTCCATACGTTTTTTGGCAAGAATCAATCGTTTCGTTGACCTTACAATCCCTACGTAATTCCACATTGATCTTCGAATCGCGTCCCAGTTGTGATTAATCAAAATTTCTTCATTTAAATCACGTGCATTTCCACACTCCCACGAATCCACCTGAGGTTCTTCCAGTTCGCCTATATCCTGCCATGTCTTTTTACAATATTTCGAAGCCCTATCAGCGTACACTACTGCCTCCAACAAACTATTACTCGCCAATCTGTTCCCTCCATGCAAACCAGTACAGGAACTTTCACCCAATGCCATCAACCCCGATACAGATGATCGTCCATCTCGATCCACTCGTATTCCACCACACATATAATGTGCTGCTGGGACCACTGGAATGGGTTGTTTTGTTATATCTATTCCCCGGTGAAGACATCTTTCATATATAGTAGGAAACCTATTCTTGATAAACTCTGAATCCCGATGACTAATATCCAAAAAGACACAATCTTCTCCTGTTTGTTTTAACTCCTTATCGATCGCGCGTGCCACAGTATCTCTTGTTGCAAGATCTTTTCTCGGGTCATACCTCCCCATAAACTGTTCCCCATTCGCCCCAACCAGAACCCCACCTTCCCCCCTAACAGCCTCAGATATAAGGAAGTTTTTCTCATCTGGATGATACAAACACGTCGGGTGGAACTGCACAAACTCCATCCCCTCAATCTCGGCACCTGCACGAAAAGCCATCGCAACACCATCGCCAGTCGCTATATCAGGGTTCGTAGTATAGAGGTACACCTTCCCTACCCCACCACTACAAACCACCGTTACCTTGGCAGAATAGGCCTCAACATTACCATCAACCATTACATAAGCACCCACACAGCGACGTCCATCATCTCCACTCTCGACCATTAATAAATCGACCACCATATGCTCTTCAAGGAGTTGGATATTCGCATGATTTCGCACTCCACTCAACAGAGCCCGCTCAATTTCTCGCCCAGTCAAATCATTTGCATGAGCAACCCGCCTACAACTATGTCCACCTTCACGTCCCAGAGAATATCCCGATGAACTTTCCTCATCCCCGACAAAACCAACCCCAAGAGCAACCAACTCTTCAACTCTCTCCGGACCATCCTCCACCACCATGCGAACAACCGCCTCATCACACAATCCAGCACCCGCCCCCAACGTGTCACCGATATGTGACTCAAAGCTATCGTCTTTCTCTAAAACAGCAGCTATTCCGCCCTGCGCCAGATTTGTTGCCGTATCGACATCTCTTTTCTTGGTTACAACAACGACAGAGCCAAACTTTGCGCACTTCAACGCAAAAGACAAACCCGCAATCCCGCTCCCTATCACTAAAAAATCACAATCCATATTACCACCCCACCAATGTTTCACGTGAAACATTGCAGTTAAAATTGGCCAAACATCAAAACGACACTGTATCCGCAAGAAAGGAGAAAGGCAAGAAAAGGCTAGCACTAAACATATTAATCGGTGAGAAAAAAAACAAAAACGACGGTTATCAAGTAAAAAGATTGTGGTTAGGGGAGATATGGGATACAAAAACAATAAGTGTTGGATGGTTTTGGCTTTTGAAACAATATAGAGGGAAAATGCATGGGTCCAGGGAAAATCATTGCTATTGCAAATCAGAAAGGTGGAGTGGGGAAAACAACGTCGGCAGTTAGTCTATCGGCTGCTTTGGCTCGAAGAAAAAAAAAGGTTCTCTTAGTTGATTCTGATCCACAGGGGAATGCAACGACGGGTATTGGGGTAAATCTAAAGGATTGCAAGCACCACCTATACCATTGCTACACCCAGGATTTCCCAGTTCAGAAAATAACAGTTGTCCCTAACGAAAAGAAAAGCCTCTCAGTTTTGCCTTCCGGGATAGACCTTGCTGCTGCGGAAATGGAGTTGTTTCCGGTGGATGATCGTGAGTTTGTATTGAAAGAAATGCTTACTCCGTTAAAAGTCACCTATGACTATATAATAATTGACTGTCCCCCATCACTTGGGTTGTTAACAATAAACGGATTAACTGCCGCGGATTCGGTTCTAATACCGATGCAATGTGAGTATTTCGCCTTGGAAGGACTCTCGCAACTTATCACGACAATACGTTCTGTGAAGAAATCACTAAACAAGTCCCTGTATATTGAGGGCCTTTTACTAACAATGTTTGATAAACGAAACAGGCTAACCTTCCAAGTAGAGGATGAAATTAAAAAGCATTTCAAGGAGCAGGTATTTAAAACAGTTATCCCAAGAAATGTGCGTTTGAGTGAGTGTCCCAGTCATGGGCAGTCAATTATAGAATATGATGTCAAATCCACAGGTGCTCAGGCATACATCAAATTGGCAAATGAATTTCTGAGACGACAAAAATAGGGAAAGAAAATGGTAAAAATGAAAGGATTGGGAAGAGGGGTAGATCTCCTCTTCAACCATGAGGAAGAGGAAGAAAAATATTTTTTATGCGATGTTACCAAAATTGCTCCAAACCAATATCAACCTAGAACTCATTTTGATAAGGAAAAACTAACGGAACTCGCAGAGTCGATAAGAGAGAATGGTATTATTCAGCCTCTTGTTGTCGCTATGAACAGCAATGGAACGTACAACCTTGTAGCTGGAGAAAGACGACTGCGTGCATCAAAGCTCATCGGTCTAGAAGAAGTTCCGGTTGTTGTAAGGGAAATTAATGGTGATGATGAGCTACTTGAACTTGCTTTAATTGAAAATGTTCAGCGCCAAGATTTAAACCCCATTGAAGAGGCAGAGGCGTATGAAAAACTCATTAAAATATTCTCCTACACCCAAGAACAAGCGGCAGAAAAAGTTGGAAAAAAAAGGACAACAGTTACTAACAGGCTGAGATTATTACAGTTACCTGAATACATCAAGGATGATATTGCACAAAAAAAACTCACTGAAGGACACGCAAGAGCACTGTTACGACTTGCTGATGATTCTACTGCGATCAAGAAGGCAAGAGATCAGGTTGTAAGCAAGGCACTGTCGGTGAGACAGACGGAAAAGTTAACATCTCGCATAAAGCAAGAAGGAGCTGTCGCAAGGGACAGAGTACAAAAAGAGACCTCTACCATGATTCCTAAGGAGTTCTCCCACTCACTTCTCAATAGAGTAAGCAACAAATTGCAATCCAAGGTGAAGCTGTTACAAAATGGCAGAAGAGGAAAGCTAGAGATTGAATATTACTCCCTGGAAGATCTAGAACGTCTGGTTGATCTTATTGAAGGTGAATAGTGAAAATAGGTTTCGTTATTTCCTCATGAAAAACTATTATTAATGAAAAATCTGGTGATATTTATGGCTTTATTACAGCTAACCATGATCCCAATGGGAGAAGGTATATCCGTTGCTGATCATGTTGCGAAAATTCAAGAAAGGTTGATTAGAGAACAGGCAAATTTTCAATTGAACGATATGGGAACTTTGATTGAAGGTGATATCCAGCACCTCCTGACCATACTCGGTAAAATATATGAAGTTCCTTTTGAAAATGGTGCTGTGCGTGTGGTAACAAATATCACAATTGATGACAGACGCGATAAAAAAATCCATATCGGAGATAAAACAAACTCCGTATTAAAGAAAATAACCGGCGTAAATAGATGAAAAAAATCGCGAATAAAGCCAAAACAAATCGTGTGACAATATTTCTCTTGTTTCTATTTCTTTCTCTATTCTTGTTTGGGATCAATGCAAATGAACCAGGTCGTGTCCTGGAACAAGCTAAGAACATATGCCTTGATTGTATTGGGATAGGATAGCAATTTTATCACCTCCCCTAAATTTACCGGAATCTGACCTATGGAAACGATGCGTAAGATTGTTCAATTTATAGCGACTCTTTTGAGTAATGGATATTACCTCTTTCCCCAAACAAAAAATATCTATACTGGACCATTAAAAGTACTCTGTTCACCAGGATTAAACTGTTACTCCTGCCCAGCATCAACGACTTATTGTCCAATTGGTGCAATTCAGCAACTTTTGTTGGGTGTCCGTTTTTCACTGGACACAGGTGCATACCTGTTTAGCTCCTATGTAGTTGGAACAATAGGACTTATAGCAACAACAACAGGAAGAATAACCTGCGGATGGCTATGCCCATTCGGTTTAATACAGGAACTACTTCACAAGATACCCTGTGGAACAAAAAGAGAGGTTTATAAGGGGCTCCGTTATATTAAATATTTTATGTTGGTAGGATTTGTTTTTCTCTTTCCACTCTTATTAACAAACGATTGGGGAATGGGAAAACCATGGTTTTGCAAATTCGTTTGCCCAGCAGGGACACTCGAAGCAGGACTTCCCATGTTACTGCTGCAGCCTGATTTACGGGCCACCCTCGGTTATTTATTTTACAATAAACTGTTTTGGATGATGGTATTTATAGTATGGAGTGTTTTCACCTCCAGACCATTTTGTAAAACAACCTGCCCACTTGGTGCCTTCTATGGATTATTCAATAAGTTCTCCCTCATTAAACTTAATCTCATTGAATCACGCTGTACTGATTGTGGGAAATGTGCTCAGGTGTGTCCAATGGGAATACAATTCAACGAATCAGTTGGGAGTTCAGAGTGTATAATGTGTATGCGGTGCATGCGAGAAGGGTGTGAATTTGGAGCCATTCACCTCACCATGGGGAACCTTTCCTTAACAGCAAATCAGCGCCTACCAAGGAACCTTAAAGCGACTAAAATATAAATTATATCCAGAATAACTCAAAACTGGTGGAAATGGCCCACAATGTAGGCTAGTTTAGTCAAAGTCAATCTACAAATGTGTTGTAACGCGAGCTCGCCCAGGTAAGTTTCAAATCCTGAGTAACATTTGTATATATATATTTTATAATCAACTTTAATACGGATAAATATAATGCAGATGGTACACCGTAAAATAAACCTTATCGTTCCATTTCTCATTCTTAGTTTCTTTTTTGCAACTGTCTCGGTTGCTAAAATGAGAAGTATTGATGGAAATAATGTGCAACTCCGTTCTGGACCTGGAACCAAATACGCTGCCAAATGGGAATATGGAGATGGTTTGCCCGTAAAAGTTTTAACCCAAAAAGGAAGTTGGGTGAAAGTTAAAGATTTTGAAAATGATACGGGTTGGATTTTTAATAAATATTTATCAAAGACTCCGCATATGGTTGTGAAGGTCAACAAAGGAAAAAAGAAAAAAATCAATATACGAAGTGGCCCTGGGAAGAAATATAAAACAATTGGAAAGGCCTATTATGGGGTAGTTTTCAAAACCTTGACCCAGGAAAAAGGGTGGGCAAAAGTAAAACATGACTCCGGCCTTACTGGTTGGGTAAAAAGAAGCCTGTTGTGGGGATATTGATTCTAAGTAAATAATAGAATAAAAAAAAGGCCCTGTTTGCTAGTAGCAAACAGGGCCTTTTTATTTTGCGGAGAAGAAGGCCATAGAACGAGCAAGTAAATACACTACATATTAACAACATATTATCATGCCACAGAGCAAGCATGTACTAAGTACTATAAATACAAAATATGACAGCTTCAATTGAATGGCTGTGTTGTAGGTGCACGAAAACAATAATGAACCATGACCTGAAGTGTAATGTTTGTGGTGCATCAATTCCAGACAGTGAAAGGTAACAACACGAGGTTTGTGCTTGTAATCAAAGACGGACGGAGTCACCATCTCGACGACCATAGATGCCACCACTGTGCAAACTGTACCCCTCTTAAAATTGATGAAGTTACAGCTACCCACTGCGAGCACAATCTGCTGCCAGTGACGAATGCGTTCTTGATGACTTGGATATTTCGTTTAAGAGGTAACGTATCCACACAGGTACTTGGCGTTGGTGTATAGGTAGCAGTCACGCTTCCCCTGCTCCATGCTGACAAATGTCCACGTCGATGACATGCTACTGATACAGTGGATTCAAGAAGAAGGACAAATTGCAGGTTTGCTTAAACGGTTGACCTTGCAATTCCTTTTCTCTACCATTGCAAAAATATCAACTTAAATTACTATCGCTGGTTGTTGCTTTCATTAGTTTAGCTATCTTTCTTTCTGAGTTTATCCCGGAAAGAGCTCGGGCAGAAGTCGTCTTTCTGAAAACCTTGAAGATGGCAGTCTCACAAACCGATGGAATCTAGATGATAAGAAGCGTGCAGATGGTGTTGATTGGTCGGATGTTGTCAATGAAGGGTCTAGAATTACCTCAAGTTTGGTATGGGTGAAATATCGAATACGAGCCAACAAGAAAAACAACATTATGCTGTGGGAAATCGATGCATTAAGTGGGAAAATAAAATTCAGGTTATCGTGGCTTAAATATCTGTCTTGAATTGCCCTTAACGATAAGGAATAAGTGAAAATATGTCTGACAAACCAAATCCGGATCCGTTTTTTGATCTTATTATGGATGAAGACCTTGCTAAAAATCAATGGCCCGCCAAAATTGACCAATTTAAAAAGGACGAGACACATGTGTCTCTCATGGCACAGGCCATGACAAGAGAGAAGTTTGAGATACTGAAAAATCACAAAACAAAAACGGCCGGATGGACAATTGCTCGTGCTATGAATACCGGCACTTGTTATCCGTCTTCATCTGTTGGGTGCCATGCTGGCGACCATGAATCATATACCGATTTCGCTAAACTTTTTAAATCTGTCATTGAGTCCTATCATAAGGGATATAATCTAGATAAAGACAAACATGTAACTGATTTCGAAGTAACTAAGATCAGTGTAGATCTTAGTGAACAGGCCAGGAGTAAAATAATTTCAACCCGAATCAGAGTTGCAAGAAACCTAGATTTTTTTCCACTCAATCCTGGTGGAACGCAACAAAGCAGATTAGATATTATCAAATTGATTGAAGAGCTTGCTCTAACCTTGGAGGGCGATCTCAAAGGCGAGCTTTTTCGCCACACTACGATGACTCCTGAGCAAAATAGGAGACTTGTTGATGGTCACTTCCTTTTCAAAGGAAAAGATAAGATGCAGGCAGCATCGGGCCATCACGAGCGTTGGCCCATCGATAGAGGAATTTATCTGAGTGAGACAAAAGAATTTATTTTGTGGATAAATGAAGGCGACCACCTTCGAATCATATCAATGGAACAAGGGGGAGATGTTAAGCATGTTTTTGAACGCTTGGGCCGCGGAATTACGGCAATTGAAAACGGTCTAAAAAAAATAACCGGAAAAGATCCCGTATTCATGTCAGATGATACTCTGGGTATGATTACATGCTGTCCGTCAAATCTCGGAACGGCCCTGCGTGCAAGTGTCCATATTTGTCTTCCTAAACTTATTGCAAAAATGGGCCTAGAAGGAATCGATAAAATCGCTCGTGAAAGCTATTGCCAAGCCAGAGGCAGTGGCGGTGAACACTCTGAGGTTATTGACAGAGTCGATATCTCAAACTGGAGAAGACTGGGATTTAAAGAGTACGAACTGATTGAAGATATGATTAACTGTGTAAATGTGCTTGCTCTTATGGAAAACGATATACCATCCAGGTGACAAATAATTTATATCTTAAGAATATGGCAAAGACTACAGTTGAAAATAGTTAATTGGTTTCACATAAAGATTTAATAAACCAAAGAAAAGTAATCAGTATTACATTGCAGACATACGTTTTTTTGAGTATCAAGAGAGTCATCCGAAACATTATAATCGGGATAATGAGTAAAACGATTTGAGATGTAACTCTGCAGCAAAGAATCAAACTCTAGAGAAAATAAACACCATGGATCACACCCTTTACGAAGCAATAGACTTTTCAAAATTTATAATATAAATGAGCTGGTTTGCCAATAAAGAGAAACGTTCGTTCATTATTCAGCTAACGCTTGCCGGGATTCTTTTTTCTGTCGCATACCTCATCATTCAGAATGTTCGTGACAATCTTGCAGATGTTGGGATACGGCTTAGTTTTGGTTTTTTGAGCAGCGAAGCAGGGTTTGATGTCAATGAATCCCTGATTTCGTACTCAGCCTCTGACAGTTACGCACGTGTTCTGCTAGTAGGATTCCTGAATACCCTGGAACTATCCTTCGTTTGTATCGTTGGCTCCACGGTAATCGGTGTAGTGATGGGAATTATTCGTGCAGGCAGCAACTGGCTAGGCACTCGTTTGGCGCTGGCATACGTCGAGCTTTTAAGAAACCTCCCAAAATTGTTGATTCTTCTGGCTGTTTTCATTGTCATGGTAAATAGACTTCCCACCGTACGTCAGGCGTGGAATTTGTTTGATGGCATCTATATTAGCAATCGCGCATTTTATTATCCCAAATTGATTTGGGACGATGGGATGGTGTATGTGCTGATTGGTATTCTGTGCTGGCTCATTGCTGCTGTATTATGGAAAAAGTATGTTAAACGGAACCAGGACCTCACAGGCAGACAATTACCAGTGAAATGGCCTCTTATTGGAGTTTTGGCAATTACTTTGTTGTCGATCACCTTATTATTTAATATTCAATATCAGTTTTCCATCCCTGTTTTTAAAGGTTTTGATTTCAATGGCGGTTCACGATTTTCTGTTCAATTTGTGGCTCTGGCATTTACTCTTAGCATCTACCATGGTGGTCAAATTGCTGAACTGGTTCGGGGAGGGATTCAGTCAGTCCAGAAAGGACAAATTGAAGCCGCAGCATCGCTAGGTTTAAAAACGTCTCATGTAACACGCTTTGTGGTTTTACCACAGGCCCTGCGTATGATTATTCCCCCCCTGGGGAACCAATATCTCAATCTAATTAAGAATACATCCATAGCCCTGGCCATCGGCTATTCGGATCTAGTATCGGTGATGAGCACATCAATTAATCAGACTTTTCGACCTATTGAACTCATGTCCATTACGATGATGACGTATCTCGCTATCAGCCTATTGGTGACAGCTCTTCTCAACTGGTTTAATTTCCGAACTAAAATAGTGACCAATTAAATGATACACAGGAGTAATAACCATATCGGTACTCCCCCAGAAGCCGAATTCTGTGTGTTCGGGTGGATGAGAAAGAATTTATTTCGTAACACCTTTGATAGCATTGTCACCATCAGTGTGGTGTTGTTTTTGGTATGGATTGTGCCTGCTGTTTTCTCCTGGATGTTTCTCGATGCTGTCGGTTTTAGTGGTGACGAAGCACTTTGTAGGTCAAGTGATGGGGCCTGCTGGCCATTTATGCGGGAAAAGGCCAGGCTTATACTATTTGGTACATATCCATATGATCAACAATGGCGTGCTGCCCTTGCAAGCGTTCTCGTTATTGGACTTGTAGCCACTTTGATCTTTAAGCGGATGAGAGTAAAATGGATGGTTTTACTCTGGGCTGTGGGAGCTGCTGTTTTTGTCGGTCTGATGTTCGGTAATGTCATGGGACTACCCGCCGTGCAGACGGTGAAGTGGAATGGACTTCCGGTTTTCCTCCTGTTATCCGTATTTAGCCTTGCTGCTGCCTTTCCCCTTGGAATCCTATTGGCCTTGGCTCGTCATCAGAACAATTACCAGTTACTTAAAAATCTGGCTGCCGGTTATATTGAATTAATTCGAGGTGTCCCTCTGCTGATGGTCCTATTTATGGGCTTGTTCGTCCTTCCCATGGTCATGCCCCGAGGTTTTTTTCTTGAACCACTTTTTGCGATCCTCATTGCGTTGATGTTGTTTCACGCAGCCTATTTTGCCGAAGATATCAGGGGGGGACTTCAGACTTTGGAGTCAGGTCAGGTTGAAGCCGCAGATAGTCTCGGTTTAAGCTATTGGCCCAAAGTTTTACTGATTGTTTTACCACAGGCGATAAAACAATCATTGCCGGCGATCTTTAACACCCTAATAGGTGGTTACAAGGATACCTCACTGGTTATCATAGTTGGTATCCATGATATAATCTCGACCGCAAAGATGGCTTACAGCGATCCGGATTGGCAACGCTACGGCCTTGAGGCATATTTTTTCGTTGGTATCTGGTATTTTTGCTCCTGTTGGTGTTTATCGGCTTATGGCCGCCATCTTGAGAAAAAACAAGATAACTAAAAAAGAGATGTAGGTGATCCTGACACTGACTGGTATCAGGATATATGATATTATTTTTATAATGGAGATTTTGTATGAAACGCATTGCTACTTTGGCTTTTGGAATGTTTGCCATAACGACTGCTTTTGGATCGCAGGCTACGGCCGGTCCTGTTCTGGATGAGATAAAGGCATCTGGGAATATCATCTGTTTAGTGAATACAAACTCACCAGGGTTTTCATCTCCTGACAGCAAGGGGGTGTTCCAAGGGTTCAATACTGACTTTGGTCGAATGGCCGCCGCTGCTATTTTCGGGGATGCTTCTAAAGCTGACATCCGGGGTATTGGCTTTTCTGATAGTATGAAAACGATCGTAGCTCGCAAAGCCCACATGGCATCCCGTAGTATTACCAGTACCGGTACACGAGATGCAGATCCGGGATTGGTTTTCCCCGTTACTACATTCTACGATGGCCAGGGGTTCATGGTTGCAAATAAACTTAATGTTAAATCAGCCTCTGAATTATCCGGTGCTGTGGTTTGTGCCGAGGAAGGATCAACCACCTTGCTAAATATTGCAGATTGGTTCGGAAACCGTAAGATGGATTACAAGGTTGAGAATATTGGTGATAAAACAGCACGTCTACAGGCATTTTATGCAGGTAAGTGCGATGTTCTTGCAAGCGATTTTACAGCACTTCTATCGGATCGTCAGTTAGCATCCAATCCAGCTGATTACACAATTTTACCAGAAATTATTTCAAATGAGCCCTTAACCCTGGCATGCCAACCAGATCAAGAACTTGAAGCCATTCTTTTTTGGGGATTTCAGGTAATGCTCACAGCAGAACAGTACGGGGTAACATCACAAAATATTGACGCCATAATCAAAGATATCGACAAACAGCCCAAGGCAGTGAGACGTCTCTTTGGAGAAAAAGGTGCGACCAGCGATATGGCTGAGAAATTGCAAATTCCTGCGAATTGGGCCTATAATATTATCAAGCAAGTAGGTAATTATGGTGAAGTGTATGAACGTCACCTTGGTGAAAGCACAGTATTTAAACTCGTACGTAAAGGAACACCTAACGATTTGAGTTCACGCGGTGGGTTGATGTATGCTTATCCGATACGATAATCCGCTCTCTCCTTTTACCTCGGCATGGTCCCTTCATTGCTAATACCATTTGTAGAAAAACACCAGATCATTCCTTAGTGATCTGGTGTTTCCAATACCCCTCGTTTTACAAGGGTATTATTGCCATCTCGAGCCTCTTACCATTTTATATCACCTCATACTTCAGATAACTACTCCATTGCAACCCCACACCTTGTTTCTTTTCTTAAACACGCTATTCGATACAGGACAGTGCGCTTACTGATGCCGAGCTGCCTCGCTATTTACTGATGGGACTTCCCCTTGTTTTTAAGAAAAAAAATCCAAAGCTTGATACAGTACGGGATCAATACCGTTCTTGATTAATTTCTTAGCCGACATACGCTGTTCACGGGAATCTGCCAGGGAAACTTGAGGATAGGTGCTGATTGCAAAAGTCTTATAGTTACCGTGAATACTGTAATCGAGCCTCCAGTACCTCTTGTTGGTATCGGGTAGACACGGTAAAAAATAGCGTATGTCAACGGCACATAAGGGTGTGTAGCGGGTAAGAGATAAGAACAAAAAAAGCCCGTTGAACCTAATTTTAGTAGGGTTAACGGGCTTTAACTGTGTAAAACTTGGCGGAGAAGAAGGCCATCGAATCAGGCAGTTAACTCACTACTTTCTTACAATATATCATATCGCCACCGAACAAGTACTGTATTAAGTACTGTAAATAAATATTGTGACAACTTCTATTCGATGTCAATTACATCGCTGTTTGACGACAATTACACAGATCAAATTTCTGTTTTCCAAGCAATAACATTTCCCCTTCTAAAAAAACCTTATATCATCCAGTTAGAGAAGATTTTTTTAGAAGGGGAAAAGTGCCTTACGATACGCTTGTAATTGTCGCCAAGGCACTTTTAAATTGTCACCTAACAATTAGCAGGCGTCTCGAGGATGTTTTCGTGTATTATTGTGATCATTTATTATAAGAGCCAACAGGTCTGTTTACAGCTCACTCATAATCTCTTTGCGCTTGTCTTGATATTTGTCCTCGGTCATCAAGCCACTTTCATAGAGTTCTTGTATGTTTTGGAACCTTTTTTTCGTCGACATAACAGCTGCTTTACGATCTACAGTTGGTGTGACTGGTGGATTCGTTAATGCTAGCGCTAGCTGCTTTTGGTACTTACCGATTGTGAAACTCTCATCAGCCCTACGTATAAATGCTGATAAGTAGTCACGTTGTTGAAATGAGAACAGGGCTGGTTTAATTAACCATTCATCTTCAACATATTCAAAATAACCAATTTTGAACCGGACTCGTTCACCGGATGTTTTTGCATAAGCTTTAATCAAAATACAATAATCGTCTTTTGATTCTACGAAGATCCCAGTATAAAATTCTACCCCTGCTAAGATTTCTTTACCTGTTGTTATTGGATATTTCATTTTCGAGTAGTCAGGGACTACCATATGCCAATTATTCTCAGACAGTGTCTCTACGATAATACTCAGCCCTCTTTGCATATCACGACTTAGAAAACGATACCTCCTACTCTTTACGGACGTACTTTTGGTCGCCCCTTTATTTCCCCCCTCATAACCACTGCTTTCTTCAAAAGAAAATTCAAGGTTATCGCTAACGGATAACGTAAGACTTGGGAATTGTGACGAATAAAAGGTGTTGTCTTTGACGAATCTTTTAGTCTCAAAACTGATTCCAGCACATCCTGTCAAAAACATCCCACATAAAAAGAATAGTAGCAGTGTTTTCTTCATAAGAAACATATCTTTGTTTATCGGCTAGTTGCGGTTACATTGTTGGTGCTACACTATTATAACTCATCAAAAATGGACTGTCGCTTTTGCTCATATTCTTCTTTGGTTATTATACCTTCGTCATAAAGAGTTTTGAGTTCGATGAGCCGTTCTTTAGAACCTGATATTGCCTCAATAGGTGTTTTATTAAACACCTCCCTATCAATGGTGGCAGTTCTTGGATTTGCCACCACAGGAGACTCAACAAAATCAGGAAAAGATAACTGAATATCTGTTAAAAGATTTGCGTCACACTCCATTTTCTCAGCAGAAGATAGTTTTGCAGTAGAATAAAACTGTCTTATGTCGCCATAAAATATCTTAGCAAAATGCTTTCCGACAATAGCCAGGTCGTTTTGCATTTCATTCAAATCAGAAGATAACCTGTGTACATATTTCGAGGTTAACGGGGCTATGGCCTCAGCATAAGCCTTCCATATATTTTCGTCGAGAATCTCACGATTGACATCAAAACAGACCGTAAGGCTTGGCATACTAGTAGTCATGTTTTTAACGATAATATCGCTAAAAGCATCTACAACAATATCAAGCCTTTCTTCTTCATCAAAAACTAAATAATAACTTATTAATATACTAGAACAATTAGTATTGTTGCTTTGATATTCAGCATCTTCTTTTTTAAACATCTTATTCACATAACGAGATGTTCCACAAGCATCAAGCTCTTCAACCCATCTTGTTAAGTCAGATCCAACAGTAACCGTTTCGGGTAATTTTTGATCCAATTCCCATACACACTCCCAATACGCCCCTTCAAGCAAAGCCATCTTGATATCTTTATCTCCGGAGAAACAATCTAGATATTCAGGAGAGTTGCTTTCTATTGTATCCTGTAGACCTGAATCAATTTTTGACAGAAGGTTTTTGCGGAATTGTGCTTTATCAACGGCACAACCACCTAGCGCAAAAGCCAGCAAACAAAGTATCAACAGTAAAAAGTTAGACCATCTTCTCATTACATCTCTCCTGTGGACGTTTCGGTTTATTTTATCCTATTGAATTTGTTCACTGAACCTGCAATATTTTCTTTACTTTTTACACATGTCCCTGCAAGTGAGGCTTGTTTTTCTTAACTATGCGTGCATTCCTTGACGAAATTTAGAATCGGTTTGTCATTACAATTCACTCATTATCTTTTTACGTTTTGAATGGTATTCTTCTTCTGTCATTAAACCATCCCTATAAAGATCCTGTACAACTAGTAACCTATTTTTTATTGTTGGTAGAGTATCGTTTTTCTGTAGCACTACAGACATATCCGTGATGTTTTGCTTAAGGGTTACCCATTGTCTCTTGGTCTTGTATCCATCCTTTGAAATTTCCACATGATATTTACCATAAGCCAAGGTCATTTTTGCGCTGTACTTCGGTTTTATGTTAAGGATTCGAATTTTACTATCAGATGGGGTACTTATAATAGTCAACTTACTACGTTGTTTTCCGGAATCAGAATTGAGACTAACCAAATCTCTTTGTATTTCTGCGACTACAACCTGTGCCTGTCTTTTTTCTTCAATAGAGAATTTTTGCGCGATGTTATCTCTATATTGAACAGCATTATTGTTATTTTCCAGAACCAAAATTTCTAATAAAGCATATACGCTTATCATTTCTTCCAATGTCGCTTTATCGGTTGGTGTAAAAACATGACCTCGCATGTTTTGAGGCATTGTTCGAAACGATTCCCCAAACCACTTCACAGCATTTTTGTAATCTTTAGAATTGTAATATATTTCTGAAAGAGCGCCTTGTGCCATAAAATTTTTGATAAAGTTTTCATTTTTTGCCACTTTCAACAACCATTTGGTTGCTTTCCGTTCATCTTTCGAAACTCCGTACCCTCCTTGAAGATAGATACGTCCGACCATTGATTGTGCCCTTGCAAACCCTTTTTCAGCTGGAGCCTTTAACCACTTCAGTGCTTTTTGATAATCCCTAATTACACCTTGACCACTGAAGTACATTCCTCCTAGTGCGCCTTGAGCTTTAACATGTCCTTGGTCGGATGCTTTTTGCAAAAGTTCACTCGCCTTCTGAGAATCTTTAGGCACACCCGTTCCTTTGATATACATACCTGCTAAACGAAATTGAGCTGTAGCATCTCCTTGCTCAGCTGCTTTCTGAAGTTTCTGTGTTAAAGTGCTCGTATTATTATTTTCAACGCCCGCTCTCTTCTGTTCTATCTCTTTATCCCACGTAGACTTGGTAACACAGTTATTTTCATAACATTTAAGGTTACTGTCGCAATCAATATGGCGCCGACATGACTTGCCTAAACCTTGCTTTCGAGGGCTTGGATAGCTATTGGATTTTTTCTTCTTATTTTCAACTTGATAATACCCCTTGCTTTGCATGCACAATTTATACGCGACATCTGCATTGCTACCTCTTACAACGGCATCTGCCATATTACCTATATAATCTACCTCTTGTTTCGTCTTACTTGAGCTTGAATAGGTGCCTGTAGCCGGATCATAATAACCAGAGGAATTTGTTACTGACGCTCCTCCAGATGCGTATTGATAGCCGCGTGAATTATTATACGTCTCATTACTTTTCATTTTACAAAATGCATTATCCTGATCAAACCGCACTCTTGAAGTATGGTGATGAGATTTCCATCTTTTATTACTTGCACAACTACATAACAATATAGACAGAGTTAGCAATAGGATTAATAATTTCATTTCCCCTCTCCTTTAGATCGCACTTACTATTTTATCCGGTTAAATTTGTTCACAGAACCAGAAATATCTTCTTTATTATTTAAACTAAATTTCCCATGTTTCTGAGTCTCTACTCGAAGGTTTAAATTTGTAGTATCACGTATAATCCCACGGTCCATAAGACTTTTAATTTCTGGACTGGACAAAACCACAAAATCATTAAAATAACGTTTGTTATCGGATCGCCGCAAAACCAGAATATAGAAGATGCTTCCTGACGACTTTTGGTCAAACCTGTCTTTCTGGATTTTAAACTGAAACTTATTGGTATCGTTTTGACTGTTTGAGGTTTTTACTTGTATGTGAAAATACTGATTGCTTTTGCTCGCGACAATATCAATACCGTCATCCACGGTCATGATAGATGCATTAAAGCCATAAAATAGTAATTCGCTTAAGACAGCATGCTCTCCAGCTTTTCCTGTATATAAGCTAGTAACTATCGGCTGCAGAGGTAAGGCCGTTGATCGTCTTTTAATCTTTAATTTATACTTACCTCTTTGATGGCCTCCTTGCTTGTTTGATATTTTTCTAAAATCAGATCTAATTCCTTTATTCCTAATATCTTGTGAGATCACATTTGAAAATTGGCTTTTTAAAGTTTCCGCATCCTCTTGAACATATTTACCGAAATTTGTTAGTGCATATTCAGCCATCTGAATGGTAGTCATGATGCTCCCGCCATGATCTTCCATTATTTGTCTTGCTATCTCTATTTTTGTCATTTTTCTCTAGGGTATTGGTTTAGCTCCATGCTCCACTGGCTATAAGCTGATGGGCTTAATCTCTACAATGTGTAGTAAATACATTTAGAACCCAGGTAGTGTTTGTGCCTTATATTCTTTATTGAACACTAATTCTGGTCTTCTCCTAAGGATGCTAGCCAAAACTGATATGGCGTCAGCGGGGAGAATTTTGTAGTAAGTGCCTTTTGCTAGTATTTTTGCATTGGCCAATCTTTTGTTTTTCTGGATTTTCAATTGCTCTTTTTCACTGTTATTGCATCTAAAAATAGCTTCTGCTTTGAATTGGACTTTTTTCCCTTTGATTTGCCTGTTTAAGTCGCGCGTAGCTGTTTTAAAATCCTCTGGAGCATAAATGACCATCACAAGACCATTTTTATTTTTACTGGATAACACAATGAAACAGCCTGGGCTTTTGTCGAACACCATTGCTTGAACGTTACATTTTGAGCAATAAATAATAGTGGTCTTTTTCTTAAAAACTATTTCTTCTTTGTTGTTAGTCCCGCAGTTTGAGCAGGTAAATTTAGCAATAAACATATTTGGATCGGCTATATTCTCTTGAGGAAATTGTTATTAAAAATAGAAATGGGGATGCAACCCCCTTCCATGTCTCGATCGAGGTACCGCCAAGCACCCATCACTGAAACATGACTAAAGAGCCGCACCCCCAATTGGAGGTGCGTTCTCGTCAGTTTCGTTTCAGTGATTTGAAAAATTGGCGGTTTTCGATCGAAACGATTCTGCGTTAACGCAAAATTATAATATTGTGTTGCTAACCTGAAGTTTCCCGGAAACATTTCATGCCGCTATCCTCAATAACGTGGCTACAAACGAATTAATAACCGAGTTGCGTGGAATAGGGCAAAGTATAGTAAAATTATCATCCATG
>Ga0222693_100081_pt1 | contig 42080 bp, 35 predicted proteins | sample AntAcemetage1331_FD_179840 | JGI IMG/M metagenome (GOLD analysis project Ga0222693, IMG submission 179840) | Saline water microbial communities from Ace Lake, Antarctica - #1331 | ecosystem: Environmental > Aquatic > Non-marine Saline and Alkaline > Saline | place: Antarctica: Ace Lake... | reverse complement strand
ATAAATCACGAATCTAAAGTAATGAAGAAATAACAGCGTCGCTCCGCTCAAATCACCTGGCCGGAATCACTGGACTAGGTGGCCGGTTTCCCCCGGAATGAGTGGCCGGATTCAGTGGAATACGCAATTTTATTGCATTTGTTGTATCAAATGTTTTTTTCAATATCTGGTGGATAGTCAAAGAAGGTGATCAGGTTTGGCCAGTTATTGCGTCAGAACTTACTTATCTCAGGGTATTTGTCATCCCATTTTTCGGTAAAATGATCGAGTTCAGTGCACTCAAAGCCTGGGAGTGATAGGAATTACCTTTTCGTCTGGAAGGTACAAAGAAGGAAAAGGTGGTTCTTTTGAAAGGCACAGCGTCTCTTTGGTTAGGTTCTGCTTTAGCTTAGCAGGAGTTGTATGGAAAAGAATTTGCATAACGATCTTATTGATTATAACCTGAGTTCATAGGGGCTTTCATGTAATACTCAATGGTATGTTTGCTTCGCAAAAGCAATACCAACATATTTTGAAGATTATTAGGATTCTAACTTGAAGGATTCAATAAGAAAAAAGGTACTTTTATGCGGATAGTGATTGCGAGTCTTATTTTTTCGTTATTACTGACAAACTTTGCTTATTCGGCGTCGGAGATTTTATTAAAATCAGACACAGATGTTAAGTATAAGAATTTGTTGGTGTGTATTAAAGATAACAATAACGATATATCCTTTTGCATTGAACATTTCACATCTTATTTACAAGCTGAAAAAAAGTTACTTAGCCTAGCTGAAAACAACGAGAAATATAAAGATCGTCTTGTTAAAATGATCGACTATTTAAAAAAGAGTACAGACATTTTTGTTGCAAAAGCTGAAAAAAGCAATGAACCAAGTGACTGGAGTAAAGCAGCAAAGTGTGGATCTCTTTTGTCGAAATTATCAGCAAAATATAGTTCGTATAAAGATATTTCCACAAGATACAAAACAGCGCAGAAAGCATCTTCTGCTTCTAGTGCTTTAGAAGTATTGCTAAGTGAAATTTCAAAAATCCCATCACCAGATGGTGATTATGTAGAGAAATTCAAAAAATATACGGATTATGTATCGAAAGCGTATGCCAACTTGCCTTCTTCGTTGCAACAAGAATCTACCCAGTATGCTCAGCTGAAAATCAATCAATATATTGAGAATATTCTTGATAAGAGTAAGAAATACCTAGCAGAGCAAAATGTCTCTTTTGAAGACGCGTATTTCTGGCATAGTACCTATAATATTGCTACCAAAATGCCTGGAGTTGAGTCAAAGAAGTTGGAAGAAGAGAATATAAGAACAGCAATATGCAATAAAATTCCAGACTATGTTGAGCTGAGAAATAAAGCAGATGAAATAATTAATTCAGGACTGGAGTTATATTTAAATAATAGTGTTGAAAAACTGGGTGTTGTTATAGCAAATGGAAATGCTGTTCTTGGTACTGCTGAAATGGGTCTTATTGGGGCATCTTATCTTAGAAAAAGTTGCTCTAGCATACCATCGGATTCATCACCTCAAGTTAAACACCTAAGAGATTCCCTCACGTTTTTGAAAAATGTCCACGCTGGGTATTTGTTTGAAAATAAGAACGATCTTAAATCATCTGAAATCAGTTACTATCAGGCTCTAAAGGTGAATTCTGTAAGGAATGATGTTTTCAATTTGGCCCAGAAAAGACATACGAAAATTCTGGCTGCCCTGGTCAAAAACATTAAGCATGAGGTCTTAGAATCCATAAAGAACGAAACGCCATACGATCAAATTTTAACTCAACTGGATCGGAACATTTTAAACTCCTCTGGGGACCCTAGCTATCCAAAACAATTGTTTGAAATCCAAAGAAGTGTTGTTGCTGAATGGGGGACCGCCGTGCGAACAGGTAAAAAGAAGGTTGAATCTATTCAAGACGTAATCGTTGCTTATAAACCTTCAACCAACAAGTTAATGCTGATCAATCCTCCTCTGGATGGACCTAAAGATGACACTCAATTTTATGCCTGGCCTTGCAAATTAGATCAAAAAAGTAATCTGGGCTATGTCTGTTGGGATACAAAATGGATTTTTGAGGGTGGAGATATAGAAGGATTTATTTTTGATGATGTGAAGAGAAATTTTTCCGACTTACAGTTTAATACAACAGTGTTAGTTATTGGGAGGTATGTAAAAAATACCGACGTGACAATGATTTTGGGGAAAGTCAGGCCAATTCCTTATTTAACAGAGTCATACGTATTTCCATTAAACTTTTCTGGTTACTCTTGGAAAAAATTAGAAAAACTTTTTTAACCAAACAGAGGAAAAAGGAGGTTGATATGAAGAAGATGATATTTTTTACATTGGTTGCCATGTTGGCAACTTTAATGCTTACTTCCGTTGGTCAGTCAAAGCAGAGGCGTGACTGTAGTAAATCAGAACGGGAAGTTGACGCGTATCTGCAAAAAGTGGAAAAATCTTTACCTGTATTTGAAAAACAGGCAGAGGTACTTATCAAATTATTGAACAGTGATAAACATAGAGCGAAAATGATCAATGATTTAGATAAAATAATTGATAATTACTCTGCTCCAGGCGCTAGTACACATATTTATAAAGCCATGAAATCCTTCAAGCTCGAGAAAGAATTATTATTTGAGCTTGGGGATAGGACGGATATGCCTTTTTATAATACCGAATTTCTTAAATGGGTTGCTAGTGCTGGATGTTACCCGAGGTCATACGCAAACTCTCTGCAGGATATAACAACTGAGCAGTGGTTGAAGACAGCAGAACTCATGGATAAGATACTGGAAATTTTGAATCCTCTTAGAACGGTTGCTTCCGAAAAAATAAGTATGGATGATCTTGGTAGACTAGGTCAAGGGTCAGTTAGTTGTTCGAAAAGAAATCCCTCAGCTGTATGCTTGTATTCATTTTTGTATCCTGTGGGAAGATTAGATTCTGAAGCTTTTGGGCTTAGCAGCTATTCAAAATACCAAGTAGAAAAGATAACAAGAATTATAGAGGATGCTAAAACACCTCCGGCTCATCTCGAAATGATGAAAAATTACAGTACTTATTTGTCTGAATTGCCAAGCTATTATTCAGATAATGATTGGGGCGGTATCACAGCTAATATTGATGCAATCTTGAGTGATTTAGCTACGAGTGAAGGCATGTTTAGTGATCTTGGAGACGATAGTGCTGCACAAGATAGAAAGGCTCCTGGCAAAGAAGATAATGGTGATCTAAATTTTGATGATTTGAAATTGCCTGAATAGTTTTTGATTAGTATTGACTCTTAAACAAGCAAGAGGGCTTTTACCGCATTGTAGTGCTGTCTCATAAACTCATATCTGATTACGTATGAAACTTAGCCTACGTCACATATTTGAGGTGTAATGCGCTGATAAAACATATGAATTACAAGTGACCAGATGTGTCATCCCCGCGGAGGCGGGTATCCAGTTTCGTGCCACCCCACTAGATTCCCGCCTCCGCGGGATGACAGACAAAAATGGCTGAGGTTTGTATGTAATCAGAAACTCATAAGTACTCTTAGGCAAACAGAGGTTCGGATACTTCCTACAGTTATAATAATTGTTGCGGAATTACAAAAATAACAAGGATGGTCCGGGCCAGTGATTCAGGACATGAGTATTTTTACGCAACTGACTTCGTGTCGGAAAAGGAGATGTTTTCTAAATGACTAAAAATACATGTTACCTCTTTTTACTCCTTGCATGCATCACCATTTTGCTCTCTTCTTGCAAGCCAGCAGAACAACCTTTTGTCTGTAACGACACCATAGGTTGTGTGAGTATCGCCTCCAGTGAACCCATTAGATTGGGAGTATTGCAGAGCTTAAGTGGCAGCATGGCTCTTGTGGGCACTGGTCAGACCCGAGGAATCCAACTTGCCTTAGCGAACAGAAATAATCAGCTACTTGGTCACCCGATTGAGTTGCAGATTGAGGATGAACGATGCACATCCGAAGGGGGGACCATAGCCGCCATGAAGGTTGTTGCAGATCCCCGGATTGTGGCGACCCTTGGCACAACCTGCTCTGGAGCTGCCATCACCGCCGGCAAAGTGATATCTGATGCTGGTATGGTTATGGTTTCAGGACTGAACACCGCTCCTTCTTTGACAGCGTTTGCGGGAAAAAGAGGGGCTCACTTTCACCCTGGTTATTTCCGAATCGCTTCAAATGACGCAAATGAGGTACAGGCCGTAGCAGCATTTATTTTTCATGAACTGGGGGTGAGTAAAGTCGCCACCATTAACGATGGTGACCTTTACACTCGCAACCATGCAGAGGCACTGAAATGGGCGTTCACAGAGCTGGGTGGGGAGATCGTCCTGGCTGCCACAATTAACAAGGGGGATATGGATATGCGGCCAGTGCTGAGGGCTGTTGCCTTGTCTGGGGCAGAGCTTCTCTTCCTGCCTCTGTTCCAGCCGGAAGGAAACCTTATCGTTGAGCAATCCAGTGAGGTAGAGGGGGGACAGGCCTTAAAACTGCTGGCTACAGATCCCTTGTTTCGAGACAGTTTTATCAAATCCGTCGACACCGCTGCCCTGGGTATGTACTTTATTGCCAAGCTTGCCCCCAAAAGCCCTGCCTACGATGAGTTAGTCTCCAACTATAAAACAAAATACGGTGAGTTGCCCGAAAAACACAATTTTGCTTTTGCCTATGACGCCGCCAATATCCTCTTAAATGCTATTGAAAAGGTGGCCATACAAGGGACAAATGGAACCGACCATATTGGTCGGTACGCTCTGCGTGAGGAACTGCACAGTACCACTGCTTTTGATGGTATTATGGGGAGATTCACATGCGATGACTTTGGCGATTGCGGTTTGGGAAGTTTGAATATTGTCCGTTTTGATGAGGTAACCGCTGGGATTGAAGGCCTGAGTTCAAATGTAATATACACACAGATGCTGAAGTGACAGCCAAATAGAGGTAAACAACTCCCCTTGAAGAGAAGATTATGGTGAGACGATTGGATAGCTTTCATTACTGGCAGGGACTTACTATTAAAAAAAAGTTCCGGGTAGCTTTTGGCATCCTTATAGTTTTTCTTGCGCTGATGGCAGGAAGCAGCACAATGGTGTTAAATGTTCTCCAAAACAGAGCCATAAAAACCCTTGAGCTCAGTGGAGAGATTCAGTCCCTGGTAGAAGGGATGAACTTGAACCTCTACAAGGCCCGAAACCTGGAGAAAGATTTTTTCCTATGGTACCCGAGAACAGGCTATTCAACAGCACATCGAAAGTATGCACAAGCCGCAGCCGATCACACTGAAAATATAGAAAAACTGAGTCTCAAGTTGCAGAATCTTATTGCAAAATCTGATGTAAGTGATGCCTGGAATGAGAACCTGAGCAGTCTGAACCTGTTTATCTCATCGGCAAAGCGTCATGCACATACAGTACAAGAAACGGAAACACTCATCGCTATGCTGGCCGCTGATAAAACGGGTCTGCAGGATAAACTGGCAAGGATTTCCGCCATATTGGCAGAAACATTTAAGAGCACTGATGTCCGGGATGTCTTCCCCCTGTTTCAGCAAATACAACTCCTTGAAAAAGAGTATCTGGCAACCCGTCAGCGTCCTTACATGCAGTCTGCTTTTAATCTTGCTATCCCTTTGAAGGAAGCCATTACACTTGCACCCAGCCTTGAAGTAGCGCAAAAAAAAGAGCTGTTGCTGTCCTTGGACACCTATTTAAGCATAGCAGGGGAAATAGTTACTCTTGATGTTGCTATTCATAGTAAATTTAAAGAGTTTGACCTGGAATCAGAAGCCATAAATCCTGTCACGGAACAACTGTTTACCCTTGCCAATCTTGAAATTGAGCATGCCTATGCACAAACAGGCAAGAGAGGCCGGCTTTCAATCGTCGTTATACTTGCAACAACACTGCTTGGTCTGCTCCTGTCGAGTCTTATTGCCCTGATTCTTAGTAAAAGCATCACCGCGAATGTGCTCAAGTTAACAACAGCCACCAGGGACTTTCATGCTGGCAACCAAGAGGCTCGCACTCATATTCACTGTACTGATGAATTTGGTGAACTCGGGAAAAGTTTTAATGCGATGGCAGACAGCCTTCAAGCCCATGTCAAGAACCTGGAACAACAGGTAACAGAGCGAACTAGCCAGCTCACGACAGCAAACACCCAACTGAGTGAGGAAATAACAGAACGCAAGAATGCAGAGAATCAACTCCGCATGGAGAGAGATAAGCTGGAGGCCATTTTTGAGGGGATGACGGATGGTATTTATATTGTTAGCGAAGAGTATGAAATCTCCTATGTAAATCCCGTATTAGTAAAAGACTTCGGGGAATACGAGGGGAGAAAATGCTATGAATATTTCCACGATAGATCAGAACCATGCTCTTGGTGTAAAAAAGATAATGTCTTTGCCGGGGAAACCGTGCGCTGGGAATGGACCTCGGAAGAAAATGGAAAAATCTATGATATCATTGATACTCGAATAATAAATAGTGACAAAACCCTTTCCAAGCTTCAGATATTCAGGGATATCACTGAACAGGAAAAAATGAAGGAACAGCTGCTTTTGCATGAAAAACTGGTAACCATTGCCGGTCTGGCTGCCGGGGTTGCCCATGAAATAAATACACCCCTCTCAGCAATTCTTCAGGCGCACCAGCTTGTGGCGATGGGCCTTTCCCCGGAAGAAGAGTACAGTAAAGAAAAAGCAGCCGAATGTGGGGTTGACTTGGTGGCAGTACAGGATTATTTCAAGAAAAATGAACTGGATTTTTTCATGAATGGCATCCGGGAATCAGCTTTGATGGCCGGGAATATTATCAAAAGTCTCCTTGAGTTTAGTCGTCCCCATGAAGGGAGTTTTTCCACTGTAAACCTGCAGGATATTATAGAGAGTTCAGTACTCCTGTCTCTGGCTGATTTTGGCATGAAAAAGGAATACAGAATAGCTGATGTGCAGATTAGCAAAGAGTTTGGTCAAGGTTGTCCTTCCGTTGTATGCGTGGCCGCGGAGCTTGAACAAGTTATTCTGAACCTTATTAAAAATAGTGTTCTATCCATGGCAGCAGACGAACAGACGAAAAAACCATGCATCATTCTCCGCACTTTCACGACCACTGACAACGTTGTGATCGAAGTGGAAGACAATGGACCTGGTATTCCAGGAGAGATCCTCAACAATATTTTTGATCCATTTTTCACCACAAGGGAGGTGGGAAAAGGAACAGGCCTTGGGCTTTCTGTCGCTCATGCAATTATTGTAGACAAGCATAAGGGGAAAATCCGAGTGGAATCAGAGTCGGGACAAGGAGCAAAGTTTATTGTTGAGTTACCTCTACATCAGGCGTGATGTCGTTGAAATTTGTCTTGGCCGGATTGTTTGGATATTTGTTTACTCCAACGTAGCGAAACTACTGTTCGCCACTAATTTTGACTTTTTAGGGTGGCTGGCGTCGCTCAATCCTGAATTTTGAAAATAATTAGCAAGTACCATTTCAATTAATGCAAAAACTGTTTAAGGTTTGTTCTAGAAAATGTTCCATCTTTTCCCGAAAAATCAGCAGTTAAATAACAGCAACATTAGTCCACATAAAATTACAACAAGGAGAATAATCCAATGAACAAATCTGAACTTATCAATCAAATTGCAGAGTCTGCAGATATTAACAAAAAAGAAGCTGATGCAGCTCTCAATGCATTTATGGCTGCTATCGCAGAAACCTTAAAGAAAGACGACAAGGTATCATTAATTGGCTTTGGCACTTTCTCTCTTTCCAAGAGAGCAGCACGTGATGGACGTAATCCTCAAACAGGAAAAACAATAAAAATCGCAGCTAAGAATGTAGCAAAATTCAAGGTTGGAAAGAAGCTGGATGAAGTGATTCAGTAGGCAGCTAATATCTTGTCGGTGTTGATAGGACGGCAATTTATAAGCAAACACCACTCAATCTATAGTGATAACGATATACTTATACGCATATTGAAATCGTCTTGCAACATACCTGAATGGTAAGGTTAAATGTGAGCCGGCTCTGCGTATAGTTACGGAAATACATGTTTGGGTGAAAATATATTGCTATTTATAGTCACTTGTCTCTAAATTGAGGTGCGAAGAGAAAATTTACCGCAGGTGCCCCGCAGGAAATGCCCTTGGGGTGCATGTGAGTAAATACCCATATTCAGCCACACTCACCTTGTTGGAACTGGGATTAATGGCAGTGATTCTTACCCGGATGATTGCGGCAGAACGTATTATAGGTGTACGACAAAATGATGTTTTCCTGGTCTTTGGCCAGACATTAATGATGTGTTATATTGTCCATCGCCTGCTGCTGACTGGTTCCGGGGCTCACGGTGGGTTAGGTAATATCATCGACTTGCAAGCATGCTATCTGATTACCTCTGTTTTTCTTCTGTTACTCTATTCTTTTTGCCTCTGCTACAGAGGATGTGAATTTCGCCATGTAGCGTCTAGCTGGTGGCTGAAGTGTCTATAAAATCTACTAAATATACCGACATGATAACACTGTCTGAAGCAGCAATCATCAATAAGATCAAGGAACGTGAGATATTCGCAGCCACCATCGAAGGTGGGGGATTCAGTCTGAAAATTGATGCGTATCAGCCCACCCTTAGTACCGCAATTCATAATGGCACCATTATGCGTCAGGAACTGGTGGACAATTGTCTGCTTTCCCACGCTGAACGCTATCATGAAGAAGATCCTTTTACAGCCAGTTTGATTGACCAGCAGCCCATGACTCTTGTCGGGAACGATTCCCGTTATGAGTATGACCTCAATCGTCCCACTGCAGAATGTGTCTATGAAACGGCCTGGGGCAAGGATATTTGGAAGTCACCCCTTACAGTTGAAGCGATTGCCTCCAGTAAGGAGAAACATGCTCGGTTCTACCGCATTGTCACTGCCGTGATCGATGCTCTGGTGGAAGATTTTGGCCAATGCATTGTCTATGACATTCACTCCTATAACTTTCGCCGCTATGAGCGTACTGATTTGCCAGTTTTCAATATCGGTACTTCTACGGTAACAAATTCAAGTTGGCGCCCGGTAATAGAAACGTGGCTTGCTGGCCTGAAAAATATAGCGGTTGATGGTGTAGATATTACAGCTGCTGAGAATGATATCTTTTATGGCAAAGGATTTCTGGCTGGATTTTGTCACAGCAACTACGACAATGTGCTTGTTCTGGCTACTGAGGTTAAAAAAGTCTTTATGGATGAATTGACCGGGGAGGCTGATAGACAGGTGCTCCCAGCCTTGCAACAGATATTTAATAACACTGTTACAGCAAATACATCCACGTATGTGCAGGGACTGAAAGGAAAATTGAGCTAGTAGGCATCTGTAAAGGCTCTTCCTGTAATAATTGATAGAAAGGATATGTTTCCATGGCGGTTGTGAATTTATATAACAAATTAAGTCCATTTCAACGGGTCATCATTGCCCTTTTATTAGGCATTGTCGGTGGCATTGTGGTTGGCGAGCCTGCTGGTAATCTAGAGATTATCGGCAATGTCTATATTCGTCTCTTACAGATGACGGTACTGCCCTATGTGCTGGTTTCTATTGTCGGGGGCTTGGGACGTCTGGACAGTAGAATGGCGGCAAGTATCGGGTTGAAGGCCGTCCAGGTGATTCTTATTGTCTGGTTTGCCGTTATGTTGACCCTGCTGCTGATTCCCATTGCCTATCCCCATTGGGAAATGGCAGGTTTTTTGAGTATAAGTCTGGTAACTGAGGCCGTAGAATTTAATTTTATTGATCTCTACATCCCTGCCAATGTGTTCTCATCTCTGGCTAATACAGTCGTACCCGCTGTTGTCCTGTTTTCATTGTTAATGGGTGTTGCAGTCATATCCGTAAAAGATAAAGATACCCTGCTTACCTTAACCACCAATATAGGTGATGCTTTGATGGGGGGTACCTCCTTTGTTGCCAAACTGATACCTCTGGGATTTTTGCCATCTTTGTTTCGGTGGCCGGAACCCTGCAACTAGAAGAGTTAGGGCCGTTTGCAGTATTCCTCTGGGTTTATTTAACAGCGGCCCTCTTGCTGGCCTTTGTCCTTCTGCCCTGGCTCATCCACTGGGCCACCCCTTTTTTTCCTATTGTGAGATTCTCTCTGCTTCTGGTGAGGCGGTGATTACCGCTGTTACCACTGGCACGGTGCTGGTGGTTTTGGCCATGCTCATTGAGCGCTGCAAAGCGTTGTTGAAAGAACATGATATGGAGTGTGATGAGACGAGTTCTACAGTGGATGTCCTCGTCCCCACGGGCCTGGCTGCCCCTTATTGCGTTGTGGTTACGCTGTTGGTGGCTACAGCAGTGGTGCAGCGCTTTTAACAATGGTTGGGTGAGCCCAAGTTGTCGGGGGTACTGCTGGGGGGATGATTCTGCCCAATCTGATACTACCCAGCCTGATTCCCTACGAGTATAAGGGAGTGAAGACCTTTGAAGCCATGGATGCGCCTGCTTCTGTGCGCAAGCTGAAAAATGTGCCCCCCTTAAGTCATGCCGATAGAGATAAATCGCGCCTTACTGTAATGCGTGAGCGGGGCACCATACGGGTTGGGTACTTTGCTAACAACCTTCCCCTTGTCTTTCGAAATGGTGAAGACAAGTTAGTCGGTTTTGACATGGAAAAGTTGGCCGAGTTGGCCAATGATCTGGACCTCAAACTTGGGATGGTATTTATCAAGGAGCGCCAGAATAGCACGGAGATGTTGTCCGATGGGCGGTGGATATTCTTATTGGCGGTCATATCATACCCCCTGCGTGCCTTGGATATCACCTTCAGTGCACCATATACCCATTATACCGCCGCCTTTATAGCATTTTTTTGTTCGTGCAATTTAAGTAGGGAATAAAGTAACCTACTGTCCTGATGGCATTTTGACTGTATGCAATACTTTATTCTTTTGTTTTCTAGAAAACTATGAGAGATTTTTTTAAAATTCTTCTTATCTTTCAACTCCTGCTTGCGTTTCCATGTTCCGTTTATGGACTGCGTTTATACACGCATGAAGAATATAACGCAGCCAGAGAACGTGCAGTGCAAACTGCCAGGGACGGAGATCTTAACAGTGCAATAGTCAGCCTTGAACGTCTCCTCAAGCTGGAGCCGGATAACTACGGCGTCTTCAACGACTATATCACTATCCTGATCTGGGATAAACGGTACCAAACAGCCCTGCAGGAGTCACGCTTTCTGAATCTAAAAGAAACTCCGGAATACGTTTTACGCGCCCTGATAAGTGCAGCAGAAAAGGAGCATGAAGTTCAGCCCCTAAACAGACTCATACAGATATACATCAATAAATATCCCGTTATCCCACCAGGTACACCTGCAAATATCGCCGGCAAAAGCTTTCTTGAAATAGCTGCGATGACTGAAAGTATCGGGATGAATCAAACATCCCTGAGTATACTTAAAGCACTTCATACAAAACACCCTGAGGACCAAAACATACTGGCTGACTATATTAATGCCTTGTATAGAAACAATCAGCCCCGGCAAGCTCTAGCCCTATTGCCTCTGGTCACAATTGAACAGGCACCTGAATTTGAGTTTGATGCACTTATCAAGAGCAGTAAACAACTGGGAGAAAAAGATATTCATAAGGAACTGCTTGCCAAGGCTCCTCAATCGACCAACAAGCTATCCCCAAAACTCAAGCCACCACTCAAAGCTATTAGCAGAAACCAAACATCCATTCATATCAAACCGGTAGTAATAAAACAAATCCGGAAAGCGCCAGCCAAACAGTCTCAAGAAGAAATCATTACAGAAGCTCGCCAATATCTAAAAGCCCATGAATTTGATAAAGCCAAAAAAATACTCTATCCTCTGTATATACAAGGAAACAGAAGTGACGCTTTGCTCAACAGTGTCGCCCTCTATTTTACAATCAAAAAAGATTATCCAAGAGCTGCATTTATATACCTGCAACTGTATGAATCCAATTCGGAGAACAGGGCAGCTAAACGCTACATGATTTTGAATCTGTTTTATGCAGGAGCACCTTTTAAAGCATTAGAGTGGCTGAAAACCGACCCCACGCTGCTCAGTCAGGCAGAGACGGATAAGATTTCAACTGATATCAAAGCATTCCAATTACGCTGGTCAGGCTATACTTTAGCTGAGTCGGAAAAACAGGAAAATCTGGTCGACGTGATTCTACGGCAGTTACAAGAAGCAATCAGCGTACGTGAGCCAAAAGGATATGACTACAACCTGAACCGTCTTCAGATGGATTATATTGTCGCACTTCATCAGCGAGGTTTTACGCAGGAGGTGCTTGACCGGTATGTATTATTATACTCTGAGAGTTACACCTTCCCGGATTATGTCCTGTCCAATGTTGCAGGAGCCTATCTCGACAAACACCAACCCGGTGAAGCCAAGAAGTTGTACCTCGATTTGCTCCAAAAAAATCCCCAGAGTTATGCTTTCCATGAAGGGCTTTTCTGGGCATATTTTGATAATGGTGATTTTCAAAAGGGTCTGGAACTTGCCGAAACCCTCGATGCGGCTACGCCCCTTTGGCGCAAAGATAACAGTGGCGTTATAGTCAAACAGAACAATGAAAAATTGGATACTGCTCTTCTTCTGGCAACGGGAAAAGCCTATGCAAATGATTTGGCAGGAGCTCAGGAAGCGCTTGAGAAAATGTCAAAAACAGCCCCTTATAATGCCGAGATATTGTCTAAACTGGCAGAAACATATCGATGGCGCGGCTGGCCGAAAAAGGCATACGAAACAGTCTCCATAGCCACTACCATTGACTCTGAACTCATAGCCCTCAAAATCAGCAAGGCGTTATCACTCTTTGAGATGTATCATTTTACAGAGGCAGATAAAATATGGTCCGAGTTACTCCACGAATACCCGGATAATAAATCGGTCAAAAAATTCGATCGTGAGTGGCAACGCATGCACAAACGACAATTTCTGCTCTGGGCAAATGGAGGGAAGTCTGATTCTGATCAAAGTGACTACGGAAGTTCCGATTTCACTCTTGAGTCCATGCTCTACGACAAACTTTACGGAAACGGTCTGCGCCCTTTTATTCATCAATATTACACAACAGCTGATTTCAATGAAGGGACTGGTCGCTATGAACGGCTTGGTGCTGGAACAGAGTATAAATGGAATCGAAACCTAGTTTCTGCTGAAATCAGCGGAAGCTATGCTGGAGAAAATGATATAGGCCTCTCACTTCAGAGTCAACATGAGATCAGCGACCAATTACAATTCACCCTGGGGTATGATTCATTCAGTATAAATATTCCAGTGCGGGCATATTTTCATGGAATCAGTGGACCGGGATATAAAGCAGGAGCCCAGTATCGTCTCCATGAATTAACGAATTTTGCAGCATCGTATGAATTTCTTGATTTCTCTGATGGCAACAGAAGAAACAGCTGGTCACTTTCCGTACAACAACGGCTACTGAACCTTCCCAGGCTACGGATTGATCTTGTTCCTTCTATATATCAGAGCAGCAACAGTAAGGCAGGTGGCCCTTATTTTAACCCGGAACAAGACAGTTCGTACAATCTCAGCCTTAGCACTGACTGGCTGACATACTACTATTACGACAGAAAATTCACTCAGAACCTGGAACTCAGCTGGGGACGATATGAACAGGAATATTATGGGAGCGAATCGACCTACGCTTTGGCATATCAGCATAAGTGGGAGATAGATGAATCATTGAATTTCACTTATGGATTCAAGTGGAGTTCTAATTATTATGATGGTGATCAGGAAAATCGGATAGCTGGGTTTGCGTCTTTAGGGTGGATATTTTAATGAACTATAACAGCTTTCTTATCAGGTTTTTTCTGCCTTTATTCCTCCTTTTTCAAGCAGGACAAAGCAATGCCACTGATCAATTTGATGCGATTTGTTACCACGGAGTAAGAGAAATACGTCAGGGAGATATGAGCCCGGATCAGTTCGCTCTTGATTCTCAAAATCTGTTAGGCCAATTTGAGTGGTTGTCTGAAAATGGATTTCATCCCATCAGCATTGATGATTTACTTGCTTCCCAAAAAGGAACAAAGTCCTTACCTGAAAAAGCAGTGCTATTGAGTTTTGATGATGGTTACCTGAGCTTCTATGCAACTATTTACCCTCTACTCAGACTGTATAACTATCCAGCAGTATTTGCACTTGTCGGTAGTTGGCTCGAGGTAGCAGATGGAAAACAGGTACAGTACGGAGATGAGGAGCTATTACGAAGTGGTTTTCTCAGCTGGCCGCAAATTCAAGAGATGCAGGACTCTGGGCTGATTGAATTTGCCTCACATAGTTATAACCTGCATAAAGGTATTTTGGGGAACCCACAAAAAAACACGCAACCAGCAGCAACCACTAGGGAATATGATAGTGCGACAAGGCAATATGAAACGGATAACGAGTATCGCAATCGTATCCGTACGGATCTTGCCAGAAATTCGGATCTTATTGAAGCAAAAACAGGAAAAAGACCTCGGATAATGGTCTGGCCATATGGTGCGTACAACAAGGAAACTCAAGAAATTGCAGCAACTCTAGGTATGGAGACTAACCTACTTCTGGGCGATGAAAACCACAACCAAATCACAAATCTACAGACGATCGATAGAAAACTCATAGAAGCCAATCCGGATGTAAGCGATTTTGCTTATATGCTGAACCAAACCCCTCTGCCAGAACCGGAACGGATGATTCATGTTGATCTGGATTATGTGTATGACCAGAATCCAGAACAACAGAAAAGAAACCTTGATGCTCTTCTCGATAGGATTAAAAAATTTAATATCAGCACTGTCTATCTGCAGGCCTTTGCCGATCCTGATGGTGACGGAAATGCCGATGCACTCTACTTTCCCAATCGCCATTTACCCGTGCGTGCCGACCTCTTTAATCGTGTGGCCTGGCAGTTACGAACAAGGGCTGGTGTGAAAGTGTATGCCTGGATGCCCGTTTTGGCCTTTGATCTGGGAAGTGAAATATTCAGTCAATTGGGAGTAAAAGAGTATAAGGAAGGTAAGATCCGTAACACCACCGCATCTTACCGACGCCTCTCTCCTTTTAATGCAAAAGCACGGAAAATCATAAACGAGATCTACGCAGATCTTGGCCGATATTCACAATTCTATGGAATACTCTTCCATGATGATGCGTATTTAACTGACTTTGAAGATTTCAGCGAAGCTGCCAGGGAGTTCTACAAAGAGCAGGGAATCATAGGTCTTGTTGAAGATTTAACATCCGATCCAGACCTTGCGCAACGCCTTGCTGAAATTAAAACAGATTATCTTATCAATTTCACCAAAGAGCTCACCGATACCATACGTAGGTATCAACCGGACGTAAAAACTGCCCGAAACATGTACGCAAGACCAGTTCTTGAACCTGCCAGCGAACAATGGTTTGCACAGAATCTGGACAAATTCGTAGCGCATTACGATACCACAGCCATCATGGCCATGCCTTATATGGAGCGGGCCAATAATCCTGAAAAATGGCTAGCCGGTCTTCTTCACATAGTCAAAAACCGTATTCCACCTTTTGACCCCAAAAAACCTGCCATGCCAAACATAAGTAAGATCCTCTTCGAGTTGCAGGCAAAAGACTGGGAAACAGGACAACCAGTTCAGGATACCGTCTTGGCCCGTCAGATACGCTACCTGCTGCAAAACGGGATTAACAAAATCGGCTATTACCCTGACAATTTCCATGAAAACCAGCCCGACCTTGAAACCATCAGAGCCATTTTTTCTCTTCAGGCATTTCCTTATCGGAGGAAATAAAGAAAACCATGTTTACAGAATACCACCCAATTATTGGGGCCATTCTCTCTTTCGCCTTTTATTACCCGTTCTTTATGGCTTTCTTCTGGATGATAGGAGGGCTCTACTACAGATGTCACTGGGAGAATATAACAGGAAGGCGTCCTGATAATCCGCCGGTGATGGACTATGAGCCGCCGGTATCACTGCTCGTTCCCTGTCATAATGAAGGGGGAAACGTTCGTGATACAATCGATTTTCTTCTGGCACAGGAATACTCAGATTTTGAAGTCATTGCCATTAATGACGGCAGTACAGATAACACCGGGGATATCCTCGATGAACTTTGTGACACACATGAAAAATTGCGTGTGATTCATCTGGCATCCAATCAAGGTAAAGCTATGGCACTGAACAGTGCTGCGCTCATGGCCAATGCTGAATATCTTCTCTGTGTGGATGGTGATGCCCTCCTTGATCCCCATGCCACCCGTTGGATCACCAGACATTTTATGCAGAGTCAGGAGGTGGGAGCGGTCACCGGCAACCCACGTATTCGAAACCGCACCTCCCTTTTAGGGAAAATACAAGTAGGTGAATTTTCCTCGATTATAGGCATGATCAAACGGGCTCAACGAATCTATGGTCGTATTTTCACTGCTTCAGGAGTCATTGTTGCCTTTCGAAAAACAGCACTGCACCAGATAGGCTACTGGAGTAATGATATGATCACCGAAGACATCGATGTCAGCTGGCGCCTGCAGCTTGACAACTGGCAGATTCGATACGAGCCCAACGCACTGTGCTGGATTCTCATGCCGGAAACATTTCGAGGGCTATGGAAGCAACGTATCCGCTGGGCACAAGGAGGGGCTGAGGTTATGAGGCGCTACTTCCGACATCTATTCAAATTCCAATCACGAGCCATGTGGCCCATATTCTATGAGTATTTGCTCAGTGTATTTTGGAGTTTCCTGATGGCAGCCATCCTCTTTATCTGGATAGTCGAGCAATTTATTACTGTTCCGGACTCTATTTTTATCCACTCCATTCTTCCCGGATGGTCCGGCGTACTGATTATCCTGACGGCCCTTTTACAGTTTGTCGTCAGTTTGATTATCGATTCCCGCTATGAGAAAGATCTACTAAAATATTACTTCTGGATGATCTGGTACCCGATGTTTTACTGGATGATTAACACTGCAACGATGGTAGCTGGTGCGCCACGAGCACTCTTCAAGAAGCAGGGACAACGTGCTATCTGGAAAAGTCCTGACAGGGGGATACGATAATGAAATCATTGATTATTGACAGGCCAAGTAAACGAAGCCTTCAGCAGAAATACATTGATAACAGTCTGAAAGTTATTATGCTCTTAGGCTGGTTGTACCTTGCCCTCCCTGCTCTTACCTTTGGTATCTGGTACATTGCCTACACGTTTTTTAACCAGCACCTGATCCTTCTTGAAGGGTACAAAGAATACAAAACAATCACGTCCTATTGGTATCTTATTATTATTGCCAATATGCTGGTGGTGACCTTTGCCTGGTCAAAGGGAAATAAATATTTCTCCAAAAAAGAGGCTTCGGTCCATGCGGATACATGTTTACCTGTTCGAGAAAGCAGCGAGTTTTTTCATGTGGCTGAAGAAGATATACTTCGCTATCGTAAAATGAAAAAGATGACTGTTTTTTATGATGAGGTAGGATCTATAGTTCGGGTTGCAACGCCTTAGAATGACAGCCTGCAATTATCTCTGTTTGAAATGCCCGAGTCGGTAACTGAGGAGGTTGAGGCAGAGGAGTTTCATGACCTTGAGACCCTGAAGACAAGATCTGCGGCTGTGGTGCCGTATTAAACAGAATCAGCGAGGGAATATTAGAGCAACTCGATATTATTCCTGCACAGGCACGGGGTATCCGTCATGTTCGGCTCCAGATTATCCCCAAATTCGTTGTCAGTTCGGGATTACTTGCCCATGTTCTGACCGCTAAATAACGATTTCCTCATTGAAGTACTTCGTCTGTTGTCTCAATATTTTCACTGTTATAATAAATGATTTGACGAAGATGGGAATAACTGTCAAGATCGATATCTGTGAAGTGCAGGCCAACGCCATCCTTTGTCAGCCGAACAACTTCGGCTTGTATAGACAGGGTGATATTTGCAGAGCTTCCAGTCAGCTTTAAGGTGACATGACAACCATCCCCTAAGCTTCGATGGGGGATATTATCCACAAAAACCCCCTGAGTGGAAAGATTCTCTGTTGCACAATCTGCAAACGATGCATCACCAAAGCTCAAATCCACGGTTGTGCAGAAGGGAACCCTGCTGTTTTTTCTTCGTTCATCTGTACTCATTCGTTTTCCTCCATCAACAATAGACTGAACCTGCCTGTTATGCGCTTTCCATCTTGAAAGGAGTATATCAAGCTCTACTCTGTTAATCACTCCCTGTTCCACAAAGAATTGACCAATCTTTTTTTGCTGACGTCTCTGGTATTGTAATAATTTTTGTATTTCATCCTGGCTTAACAGACCCAATTCCCAGGCTGTTAGACCAAACTTGCGCTTACCATGCGATCGATTCAATATTACTTGAACAGAACTTTGTTTGAGATAGCCAAGCGTTACTGCAAGCTCACCAATTCTGCGCCGTCCCGATTTCTGCCAAGCCAACGCCTGCACAATCTGTTGGAAATCAATCAGGCCTGTATGGTAGAGAAAACGGCCAAAAAGTAACTGTTTCTCGGGCAGCACCTTGCCATAAACCCTGTCACTTTTTGTACCTGATTCCTCATTGAGATGAGCTGTCGAGCACCGGGCCTGTCGTGCGTTCACGTATTGACGCAAAATTTGGCAGGAATTTTGTAGCAAAACAAACTGACTCTGGGCCTCAGCGCTTGAGAGTCCTGAAAATAGAGACCTGTCCGGATGCAACTCCAGGGATTTTTTCCTGAAAGCACCAGCGATACCTTCCTCTCTCAGATAGCCGAGAAATTCCCAGGAGATAACGATCTCTTCGCCAAACAGGAGACGGCAAGCTGCAAATAAATCCTTTTCGTTTTCCATTCTCTCAGGGCTGGTCAATGTACAACAAAGTTTGACTAATCTATTAAACCAATGTCTCGGATTTCATTAATCAAACGTTCTTTCTCAATTGGCTTAACAATATAGGAGGTGGCTCCCCCTTTTGCATATGCCTGTACCACCGTTCGTGCATCATCCAAAGCTGAAATCATAATGGCCTTCACCTCATCTTTGCCAAAGATTCCCAGGCTCTTCTCCACTTGACGGATTTCAACCAGGGCCTGGTGCCCATCCATAACCGGCATCATAATGTCCATACAGATAAGATCGTAGGGCTGCTTCTTGCGCCAGGCAATGCGAAAGGCCTGTAAGGCTTCTTCACCATTTACCACGACGTCACAGGCGCCAAAGGGTTCCAATATGCCCCGAATAACCTGCCTGACCATAAAATCGTCTTCTACTATTAAAATCCTTAGTGTACCTGCGTTTTCTTCTGCCATATGTTTGCTCCTTTTTTTTACTTGTTCATCAACGTCGTTTGTTTGGAGGTTTTACACTGTTTTGTTGCGTTCCACTACGACCCTTTTAAAGGCATGAAACTCGGCCTCCAGGCCGTCAATCTGTTTACAAATGTCATCATTAACACCCTGCGTTTTTCTTAGTTCCATGAGCAGACTGAAAAGTTCATCGGCAAAAGAAATTGCCCCCATCTTTATTGCTAGATCCTTGACATTCTGGATTTCCTCCTCTAAGACAAGGACATTTTCACCTGCAACTGCGTTTCCTAACAACTTGAGACAATGCGAGGCCTTGTGGAAAAACTCTTTCATTTGTTCAGCCAAAAGCTCTTGATCGCCAGAAACATTTTCCAGGGCAATCTCTTCATCAAAAATGTCTCCCTCCAATGTCATAGGTGGAGGAAATTCCTGGACAGGGACATATTCCTTAATTTTTGCGACAAGTTCTTCTTGAGTAAAAGGCTTATTCAAAAAACCATCCATACCGGCATCCCGACATTTTTGTTGGGATTCTTCGTCTGTAAATCCAGTTAAAGCTATAATCTTAAGATTTTCTCCGACTTTCAGAGCATCATTTTTTTCACGCCTACGAATCTCTTTGGCAACCTCGAAGCCATCCATTTCCGGCATGTTCAAATCCAAAAGTACCACATCATACTTTTTTCCGGTAATTTTTTGACACGCTGTTACACCGTCAAAAGCTTGAGAAACCATATATCCTTCATACTCAAGCAACTCCTGAAGAATCAATTGCACATCCCGATTATCCTCTGCCACCAATATCGACAGGGGAGCATGATGTCGGATTGTTTTTTCTGCTTTTTGCTTGACCGGCGTACAGTCAAACCTGGCGGTAAAGTGGAACGTAGCCCCCAGTTCAGGGGTACTTTCCACCCAAATATGCCCACCCATCTTGGAGACAAGTTTACTGCAGATATTCAGCCCAAGGCCAATGGTTCCGGATTCCTGAGGTGCTGCGGTATCCTCCTGGGAAAAAATTTCTACTATCTGTTGCAAGGTGTCTTTGTTAATACCTTTTCCAGTATCTTTGACAAAAATATGTAGCGTGACAGCTTGCTGTGCTGCAGTGGAGTCCCGGGTTTCCTGAACGGCACACTTACATTCTATGGAGATCTCACCAAAGCGAGTCGCTTTGATTGCATTGGAAACCAGATTCAGGATGATCTGACGCAGGCGATTGGGATCACCAAGTACAGAAGCAGGCACGTCATCAGCAATGTAACTGGTCAGGGGACTGGCTTGCTCCTCTGCGTGAAGATATTGCAGATCCACAACTGAGGCAATGATCTCGGCGGGACTAAAGGGAATGGATTCCATATTCAAGCGTCCCGCTTCTATTTTAGAATAATCAAGAATATCATTAAGGAGATTGTGAATAGCATGGATCGAGATCCGGGCCATGGTCAGGTATTTTTTCTGTTTGGGAAGGAGTTCCGTTTCCAGAACAAGCCCCAACAACCCTATGGCACTGGTCATTGGTGTGCGAATTTCGTGATTCATATTTGCCAGAAATTCACTTGTCACCCTGTTGGCGTTTTCTGCAAGTTCCGTGCTTTTTCGGAGAGACAGCTCCAGACTTTTCCGCTCTTCAATCTCTTTGTGTAATTTATAATTTGCTGCAGTTAAGTCCAAGGTACGCTTTGCAACCAACTCTTCCAGATGATCACGATACTGGGCCAATTGTTTTTGATTCTTTTGCCGATCCAGTAACAAATTCCGCTTTTCCAGACATTGTTTGATGGCAATAGTTAACTCTGAATGATTAATCGGTTTTTGCAGATAGTTGGAGGCTCCGGCACTCATGGCACCGATTGCTATTTCGTTCCCCCCTTGCCCGGTTATGACAATGGACTGGAGCATGGGTTGTATCTTTATGGCTCTGGTAACGAGTTCACAACCATCTATGCCGGACATGTTCACATCCGTGATAAGTACATCAATCTTAAGATCCTTGAGAATCACCAGTGCCATCTCTCCAGAGGTAGCGGCGACAATCCTGCTGAACTGTTTTTCCAACCGCCTTCTAAACAAAGTGATGATTGCCTGTTCATCGTCAACGATAAGTAGTGTTATCTCGCTCATAGATATCCTTGTGACCTTTTTATAAGCTCTTCGCTGGCATATTTATATTGAGATAATTCCCAAGTTTCTTATCCGTATAGGCAATATGATTCAGCAGCCAATCTTTAAGAAAGGAAAAAAGGTTGATATTGAGAATTTTCCTCCCTTCCTGGAACTCTTCTACAAGACAGGTTACCTCGTTAATAAAGGTCTGATGCTGCTGTTTGTGGTCCTGGAATTCCGGGTAATCGTACTGAATCATGTAATTTTCTTCGGTTGCAAAATGTTCCTGGGTGTACCGTACCAACTTTGGAATACTCTCATTTAAGATATTTCCTGTTTCATTCTTCTGAATAGCCTCGTAAAGGTCATTGATGATGGTTACCAGTTCCTTGTGCTGCTTATCAATTTCCTCAACATCGACATTATATGCATCCCCCCAGACAATTAATCCCATCCTCTGCTCCCCCGCAATTATTTATAGATACCCAGTATCTTGTTACATTCCGATGCTCTCCTGAAACGAAGCGATTGTGTGCACAAAGAGTATCAATGAAACCATTGCAAAAAAAGGTCAACGCAATCGGGACAAAATTGGCTGCCACTTTCATTGACTATGATTTGTTGAGCCTTGGAACGGGGCATCCCATCACGATATGGGCGATCGCTGGTCATTGCATCAAAGGCATCTGCCACTGCAGTAATTCTTGCCCAAAAAGTAATTTCCTCACCCTTTAATCCGGCCGGATAGCCCTTCCCATCCCAGCGCTCATGATGTTGTGTTACGATTGTGAGGATATCATCAAGGCTGGTCAGTGGTTTTAAGATATTTGCGCCAACTGTGGGGTGGAGTTTAATATGGTCATATTCTTCGGCAGTCAACTTTCCTGGTTTGAGTAAGACACTGTCCTTCACCCCGATTTTACCAATATCATGCAGTCTGGCACCAACCTCAATACGTGAGATTTCTGCAACACCAGCGCCAGTTAAAGCCAACATACCTTTGCAAATTGAGGCAACAGATTCTGAATGGCCACGAGTATAGATATCTTTGGCTTCGAGTGCTGAAACAAGGCTGGTAATGGTGGCGAGAAAGTACTCCTGTTCCTTTAGCAGCAACTCCTTATCTTTTAAAAGGAGCAAATAGTGATCAGAGAAAATCTTATCAATAAAGATGATAAATTCTGTAATATTGAATGGCTTGGTAAAATAACTCACAGCGCCGTACTGCATCATACGCATCATCTTTGCATGTTCAGCATTACCGCTCATCACTACAAAAGGAATGGATGCAAGCGCAGGATCTGCTTTGACGGCCAGACAAAGATCCAACCCATCCATCTTTGGCATATCTACATCACTGAGAATGAGATTAACTTCATGATTCAGCATATACTCTAAAGCTTCAAGGCCATTCTCCGCCTCGGCTGTTTGGAAACCATCACGATTCAATGCTCTGCTCAACATGGCTGCGATATGCGGATCATCGTCAACTATCAGTATCGTTTTGTTCTTTTTAAACTGTACTTTTTCAATAATTTTTTTCACAACCGGCAACAATTGTTCGTGAGCATCGGCCTTACTGATATAGGCATTAGCACCAGCGTCAAAACCATTATTGACAAAATCGGTCGAGTTGAAATCACTTAATATGACCACCGGAATAGAACGATTTGCCTTATCTTCTTTCAGCTTTTTACAAAAAGAGAGACCATCCATGACCGGCATCTGATAAGCCGCAATAACAAGATCGAAACTGTGTTTCTGGAGCTGATCAAGTGCAACCTGACCATTTTCAGCTTCACAAAAACTGGCTCCAACGGGAGCGAGAAGGTTCCTGGTGTAGGTTCTCTCACTTGCCTGGGCATCAACGATAAGAATAGAAGTTGTGGACATTTTTTTGTATTATCCTCAATAACAGAGACTAGCCACTGTCTGGGCAATTTTTTCAAGTGGCATCACATGATCCACTCCGCCAAGTTCAATGGCAACTTTGGGCATACCAAAAACCACACAACTTTTTTCATCCTGAGCAATGGTGGAAGCTCCCGCCTCCTTCATTTCCAGCATACCCTTAGCACCATCATCTCCCATTCCTGTCATGATTACTCCCACAGCATTGCCTCCAGCATACCTGGCGGCAGAACGAAAGAGCACATCTACCGACGGACGATGACGGCTAACTAGTGGACCATCTGTAACTTTCACAAAATAACGAGCGCCGCTCCGTTGCAGAAGCATATGTTTGTTCCCCGGTGCTAGTAATACACGGCCCGGCAGGACGGTATCCCCGTCAGCGGCCTCTTTCACTGTCATGTTGCTTAAACTGTTGAGTCGTTCTGCAAAAGAGGTCGTGAAATGTTCGGGCATGTGCTGCACGATTAGCACGCCGGGAAAATCGCCGGGAAGCATCTCCACAAAGACCCGCAGTGCTTCGGTACCACCCGTTGAAGCACCAACGGCAACCACCGTCTCGGTGGTCTGGACCATTGCTTTGCTTGAGGCCTTTGCCAGCATAACGTCAGCATTAAGTTTTGCTGCCACTTCTCTTGTCTTTGAGGGACTGATACGCTTCGGACGAACATCCGCAGCTGCCCGTACTGCATCACAGATAAGCACCGAAGATTCATCGAGAAACTGTTTAGTGCCCATTCTCGGTTTCTGAATAATATCAACGGCTCCATACTCCATTGCCCGTAACGCTGTTTCAGAGTTTGTTTCAGTTAAACTAGAGCACATCACCACTGGAATGGGATGCTGAGACATCAGTTTCTTCAAGAAACTTAAACCATCCATACGTGGCATTTCAACATCTAGGGTGATTACATCGGGAACAAAGGTTTTCAACCTACTTGCAGCAACGTAGGGATCCTGTGCGGTCACGACTTCCTCTATATCAGGTGCGGATAACAGTATTTGAGATAAGGTTTGACGAACCACTGCAGAATCATCAACAACCAAAATTTTGAGTCCCATATTTTCTCCCAGAATCACATGCTCTCTTGATAACAATCCATGTTTGTACAAGCCTGTTCTGCGAACAGCTTACCAGTGCTCCATACCTGACAGTTGCACTGCCCAGATCATATACACATTTGTTCCACTAACGAGGTAACTATTTGGAGGTGAAGTACTGTGGAGTTTTTACATCTTCCGAAGACGCTTTAAAAAGACTTCTCCACTATGGGAAATAAAATATATCTTTCTTCCCTGGTACCCACCAATATCCTTCGCAACGACTCTACAACCATACTCTTTTAATAATGTTACAGCCATTCGTGCATTTTTTTCGCCCACACCAGCACGGTGGGAACCAGCCATCATTTTTTCATGCTCAAGCAGCATCTGGGCCCCCCCAAAGACTTTTGCAACCAAACTCGATATTGACACGCCGTGTTCTGAAAAAGCACTTATCATTTCATCCAGAACGCAGTCCATATATTTATAACATTGAGCAGCACCATCCTCATTTGGTGAAGTAGCTGCCGAATCCAAAACGGCATGACACATGGCACCATACAGATGTGCCTTGTCATACATAATCACAGAAATGCAAGAACCAAGAATGGTATGAATCAACGTTGGTTTTTTGGCGAAATGATAATCTCCAGGATAGAGGTACACAGTATTGTCTGTGTAGGCAGGAGGGCATTTTGGAAAATGATGTGGTTTATATTCTTTCATAAATAGTAGGCGCTATTGCACGTACCGGTAACGTCATGCCATGAATAGTTTCCGAGTGTCCTAAAAAAAGATAACCCCCTATCCGCAGGCACAATGCCAGGCGTTTAAGAATTGCTTCCTGCGTCCTGGCATCAAAATAGATAATAACATTACGACAAAAAATAATATCCATTTTTCCCTTTATACCATAATCGTTATCATTGAGATTTAATCTGCAAAACTTCACACACCGACGAATCTCAGGAGAAATTCTCATCAACCTGCTAGAAGCATCCCGGCTCTTTAACAGATACTGTTTTTGATAATTCACAGGAATGTCTCCGGCAAGCTCATCACTGTATATAGCCTTGCTAGCAATATTCAACACCTGGGTACAAATATCAGTGGCCTGTACCCGAAAATCAAAATCAGCATATGATCGTTTAAATTCTGCAAGCTCCATGGCAAGGCTGTAAGGCTCCTGGCCGGTCGAACAGGCAGAGCTCCATATACGTAAAGGTCGCTGCAGTGGAGATTTGCCAAGGTGCAGAGCTGGTAACAACTCGTTTGTCAGATACGCGAAGTGTGCTGGTTCACGAAAAAACTCGGTCTTATTGGTGGTAATGGCATCAACAAGGTGAATAAACTCACCCTGAAAGCTACTATTATTAAAAACAGAAGTGCAATATTTTGCAAAAGAAGGTAACCCCAGCGCTCTCACCCTCTTGCGCAGACGCCCTTCAACCATCTGTTTTTTAGTCGAAGATATATTGATACCGCAATAATCATAGACCCGATTGCAAATCAATTCAAAGTCGGCATTGCTTAATTGCTGAGTAAATAGTGATTCCGTTTCCACCGTTACCTACTCCTCATCAACGGGGATATGGCTGTCAACAGTGGTCAGCATATCTTTCCCCAAAGTCTCTTCTATATTCAAGATGATCACAAAACCCTCTTCAAACCTGGCCATGGCTTTGATCCAATCGGCAGAGCTTCCATCAGCCAGCTGTGGGGGTGGTTCCAGATCTTCTTCTTCAAATTCAGCCACCTGCTGTACCATATCTGCGGTAATTCCTATTAAAGTATGTTTACCATCACCCTCTACTAACTCCAGAATAATTATACAGGTATCAACAGTGGCCACGGTTTCTGAGAGCCCAAACTTTAAACGCAAATCAAGTACCGGTACCGCACTACCACGCAGTTTTATAACTCCAATCATGCAAGGCGAACTGTTGGGCATGGGAGTAGGGGGGGTGTATGACACAACTTCACGAACTTTCCCTACGCTGATGCCGTAGATCGCCTCACCTATTCGTAACGTGAGATATTGTTCAAGACTACTCATATATTCCTCCGTTCAACGAACGACTTCCTAACTATTTGAAGATGTCCTTAGTCTTTCATCAAGGGCAACCTGTTTATTCACTGCATCCTATACAAGATCATTTCTTCCTGCAATTGATCTCCTTAATACGATCAGCTGCATTCGTTCACGATATTTCAGGGGGCGCATATCCATCGACACTATCACGAATGGCCGCGTCGACATCAAGTATCATAAAAAACTTTTCGCCAACCTTTCCCAAACCACGAAGATATCTGGGGGGAACTCCGGTCCCCATTTCAGGATGCGACTGCATATCTGCATTGGCAATATCAGCAACCTCCAAAACCTGATCGGCCAATACTCCCACCGAAATTGATTCTTCCTCATCTGAGGCTTCAACTTCCATTACTATAATACAGGTATCTTCAGTGTTGACCGTGGCTTTCATTGCAAAACGAATACGAATATCAGCAACCGGAACTACCGCTCCACGGAGGTTAACAACGCCCTTCAAAAATCCAACAGATCCGGGGACTCTGGCAACCGGGACATAATCCAGGACTTCCCGTACCATCTCAATGGGAACTCCAAAAATTTCGTCTGCCAAGCGAAAGGTGAGAAACTGTCCACCCTTGATGGTACCTGTTTCATCCATTTGTTTACCCATACAGACACTCTCCCTTTTTATCGCCCATTACTGACCTACAAATTTCTGCGATTATTACTTCATTGCCTGAACCCAGTCGGCGGATGTGACACATGGCTGACCAAGGGGCTTCTTCAATCGAACGAGTGGGGGAGGGCAGGCTCGCAGGCCTGCCCCAGTCCTTGATCAAAGACTAGAATCGCTCGAAATCTTTGTCCAACGTATCTGAACCCGTTTCATCATCACCAAAATCTAGATTAATTCCCTTATTTACCGGCTGTCTTTTGCCTCGTGCCTGAACTGGACGGGAGGTGGCCGGCAATGCTCTCTGCTTACGGGCGTTTGGCAGCCCAGCACCAGCAGATGCCGATTGTTGAACATTATCAATCTTGAAAAAAGTCATAACTTCTTGCAGCATCTGCGCCTGAGCCGATAACTCCTCGGATGACGAGGCCATTTCTTCGGCTACACTGGCGTTTTGCTGAATCACCTGATCCAGCTGTTGGATAGCAGTGTTGACCTGGTCGGCACCAGTACGCTGTTCGTTACTGGCAGCTGTGATTTCTTGAACCAGATCTGCTGTCCTTTGCACATCCGGAGCAATGGTATCCAGCAAGCCCCCGGCCTGTTCCGCCACCTGAACACTGGAGGCAGAAAGATCGCCAATTTCCGCCGCCGCCGACTGACTGCGCTCGGCTAGTTTGCGAACTTCAGAGGCAACCACAGCAAAGCCCTTTCCATGCTCTCCTGCCCTTGCCGCTTCAATGGCAGCATTTAAGGCAAGTAAGTTTGTTTGTCTGGAGATTTCTTCAATGATAGAAATTTTTTCGGCTATGTCTTTCATTGCCTGAACGGTATCTTTTACAGCCTTTCCACCTTCTTCTGCATCGTCGGCTGTCTTCAGTGCTATCTTTTCAGTTTGAGCTGAGTTGTCGGCATTCTGATTAATATTTGCAGCCATCTCTTCCATGGATGATGATATCTCCTCAGCTGACGCTGCCTGTTCTGTAGCACCCTGGGACATTTCCTGAGACGACGAGCTCAATTGCTCACTTCCGGATGCAACGTTTGCAGCAGAGCCCAGAACACTACCAACAACATTTTTCAAATTATCAACCGTTTCTTTAATATCTTTATATACCCCTCTCAGATTTGTTTCATCGAAGGTAATATTCAGGTTACCACTTCCAAGTTGTTGGGCCACATGGGCAATTTCCTGTGGATCTTTACCAAGTTGGGCGAGAATTCCTCGAACTATTAACACAGCGACAAGCACTCCAAAGACAATGGCAATTGCAGCCAAGCTCAATAAAATGATAATAGCACGGTCATTGGAAGCCTGAGCCTTGGGCCCCAGGATATCCTGTTCTTCTTTTACAGAAAGTTTTGTGTCTTCAACCGCTTTGGCTATTTCCGGTCCTAATGTATCCAGGGTCCCTGAAATCACTTCATTACGATTAAAAATAATTTCTGCAAGCGTATTGAAATTTTCAACATATATTTCTTTTGCAGCAATAACCGCAGCTAGCCATTTTCGACGTTGAGGATTTTGTAATTCTGCATCCAATACATCTAAATTCGTCTGCATCTTCTTAAACTCTTCGTTCACCCGGTCCACTTGTGCTGGGTGATTCTCATCAAGGAATTTGGTCATATAGAGTCGACCAAGTAACAGATGCTTCATGGATAAGGCGGCATAAAATGAGGCTGACATGTCGCTATCTTTTTCAGCGGATACAAGAATCTCTGTCAGAGTGTTCTCCATAAACGGACCTTTGACATCCAAAATGTCATTGACCAGACGATTTCGTATTTCTTTAGCTTCTTCTACTTTTTCAAATCCTTTTCCGTATTTTTTCAAGGCACTATCTGCGGTATTGACCAATCGTGCACGCTCAGGATTCTTAATTTCACCACGAGCTTCTTCCATAAACTCAGTCGTTTTTTTTAAAAAATCCGCATACTGCTCTCTATCTTTATCACTGCCGGTGATGATGAAATCCTTTACGTTCATCCGTACCATCAACATATTGGCCTGAACTCGGCCCATTAAGTTGGTATCCCGGGCGAGGCCACGGTAGGTTGAAAAACTCTCTGAGGCACCCTCGATGGTAACATATGAAACCGAGCTTACTACAATGAGAAATAGCAGGACTACCCCGAAGCCACCAGTGAGTTTTTGGGAAAGGGTTAAGTTCTTTAGCATCTTTGTATCTCCTTAGTAAATGTATTGTTATTTGAAATAGTTTTTGTATATGACATCAGAAGATACTTTGTTTTCTTAACTCTTTAACTTCTTCGAGCAGTTCAGCTGCCTTCTCCAGAATTACGTCTCTTCCCATACCAAAATATTGACTCTTACTCATGACTCCTCGGTTCCCCTTTAAACTATAATTGTAATTCAGTAATATTGTTTTCCAGGCCACCGTTGGGATCATAAATTTCTTCATGAACGGTTGTCAGGGTGTCCTGTTCTAGCGTTTTATCAATATCAAGAAGAATCACAAAACCATCTTCAAACCTAGCCATGGCCTGAATCCAGCCGGCGGATTCGCCATCGGTTTGGCATGGAGGTTCTTCAAGATCCTCTTTTCCAAACTCTGCAACCTGCTGCACCATATCAGCAGTGATTCCTATTAGACTTTTTGTTTGTTTCACCTCTAATTCCAGAATAATTATGCAGGTGTCAACGGTTGCTTTGATTTCCGGCAACCCAAATTTTAGACGTAAATCCAACACTGGCACTGCATTACCGCGCAAGCGGATCACACCAGTCATGCATCCTGAGCTATTGGGCATGGGGGAGGGTGTTTCATAGGTAACAACTTCACGGACTTTATGAATGCCGATACCATATGTTGCCTCCCCGACCCGTAGGGTAAGGTATTGTTTCTGAATACTCATTTTTTTCTCCGTGGGACAGACCAGATGGTCTGCCCCTGCCCTGATTCAATGATCAAAATCGTTCAAAATCTTTATCCAGATCATCGGCACCTGCTGAGTCATCACCAAAATCAAGGTCTATCCCCTTCGTTGAAGACTGTTTCTTTCCTTTTGTCGGAACTGGACGAGTCGAAGTTGGCAATGCCCTTTGCTTTCTTTTCGGAGCACTTGGCGCTGCGTGATGGACGCCATCAACCTTGAAAAAAGACATGGATTGTTGAAGGGCACTGGACTGGCCTGATAGCTCTTCTGAGGAAGAAGCCATTTCTTCTGCAACACTGGCATTCTGTTGAATAACCTGATCAAGTTGCTGAATAGCACTGTTGACCTGCTCGGCACCTGTTCTCTGCTCATTACTGGCTGCAGTGATTTCCTGAACAAGATCGGCTGTTCTTTTCACGTCAGGAGCTATGGTGTCAAGAAGTTTACCCGCCTGTTCTGCCACCTGAACACTGGATGCTGATAAGTCACCAATCTCTGCAGCTGCTGACTGGCTACGTTCTGCAAGTTTACGAACCTCTGATGCTACCACGGCAAAGCCCTTACCATGTTCACCGGCTCTTGCTGCCTCAATGGCAGCATTTAATGCCAGTAGATTTGTCTGGCGGGAGATTTCTTCAATAATGGATATCTTTTCAGCAATATCCTTCATTGCCTGCACAGTATTTTGTACTGCTTTTCCACCCTCATCTGCATCTGCAGCAGTTTTAAGAGCAATTTTTTCGGTCTGTGCTGCGTTATCAGCATTTTGATTAATATTGGCTGCCATTTCTTCCATGGAAGAGGAGATCTCTTCCGCAGATGCTGCCTGCTCCGTTGCCCCTTGAGACATTTGCTGGGCCGATGACGACATCTGGACACTTCCTGAGGAGACATTCTCTGTGGCAGAGCTGACATTTGCGACGATACCTTTCAAACGTTCAACCATCTCAACAAGTGCCGCCAGAATTCCTGTATTATTCTGAGCATCGAGCTGAATTGTCAAGTTGCCCTTGGCAACTTCCATCGCAATTTCAGCAATAGCCTGCGGCTCGCCGCCCACTGCTTTTCGAATATTTCGGGTAACAAGAAAGGCAATAAGTAATCCAATGGCAAGCGCGACCAGCACACAGACGATGGTCATCAGCTTGGCCTGGCTTACGGTGGTGATATTATCCTTTTTGCGTATATCCATTAAGCCTCTTTCTTCGCTTCCAAAATCACCCATAATCTTTCGGAACTCGTCGAAATATTTCTTACCTCTAGCCTCAGCAATCAGGTCAGCCATATCATCCATGGTTTTGGCATTGCCGATTTTTCTACGCAGCTCAATATTGGGCTCTGTAACATTCTCCTGCCAGGCTTTAATGGTGTTTTCCATTTCTCCTAACAGCAGTACCTGAGCCGGATTATCACTCACCGTTTTTTTCATCTCGCCAATAAGGTGATAAAACTGTTCTGCTCCACCGGTGTAAGGAGAAAGGAAATCTTCACTACCAGCCAGCAGATATCCACGCATACCTGTTTCCATGTCAACAGCAGCAGAGAGTATTTCACCTGCCTCACTAATCACCGCATGCGTATGCTCTACGGACGCTGTCGTTTCAGAGATCATTCTTCTGTTTTCCTCAGCAGCAGCGGATGCTGTTTTGGCAGATTCTTTTCGCTGATCCATCAACTTCTGTTCTCTGCCGATGAAGGTAGCGATTTGACCGCGAAACTTGTCAAAATAGACCTTTCCTTTCGCCCGACCAACCAATGCGGCGATTTCGTCCATGGTGGCTGTTTTACGTTTGGCAATGGCTGGTTCCGTTACCTTACTTTGCCAATCAGCAATGGTCTTTCTAACCTCACTAAGTAATGTTACCTGTGCTGGATTATCACTGACAGTCTGTGACAACGAGGCAATCAACGTGGAAAAGCTCTCTGCTCCTGCCCGGTAAGGGGCAAGAAAGCCATCTGTTCCGGCAAGCAGGTAGCCACGCATACCGGTTTCCATATCAACAGCTGCTGCTAGGATTTCTTCGGCTGTGCCAATCACCTCGTGGGTGTGTTCAACCGCCTTGGCAGTTTGGGCAAGGAGTTCGACATTGGTTTCATTGTCAGCTGTGGCTTTTACGGCTTCTTCCTGCCGCTCACCCATCAACTTAGCTTCCCTATCTATGAAGGTGTTTATTTGACTACGAAACTTGTCAAAATATACCTTTCCTTTGGCCTCGCCTATTACGGCTGCCATATCATTCATGGTTTTTGCGTCACCTATTTCTCTGCGAAAGGCAATGGTTGGCTCAGTAACATCTGCCTGCCATGACTTCAAAACGTCTCTGGCCTTATCAAGTCGTGTAACCTGTTTAGGGTTGTCACTAACCGTTTGTTGCAGTGTCTCCATTATGGAGTAAGTCTTTTTTTCTCCTTCGGAGTAAGGAGTCAGAAACCCTTCTTCTCCTGCAAGCAGGTACCCACGCATACCAGTTTCCATATCCACCGCAGAACTGATTATTTCGGAAGCCTCTTCGAGTACATCATAGGTATGTTCCACCGCACCGTTACTTTTGACCAGGGTATTGAGGCTATTGATGGAAATTGCTCCAAGAAGTACCAACAGGAGGAGCGGCCCACAATTGCCCAACATTATCTTTGCTTGTAAACTCAAATTTTTAAATCCCATAACATCCTCCGCAAACCTTAATAAGTTTATACATATAAATATTTACCTGTTGGTATAGAACAATTTCTCACGTCAACATCTGAATCAAAGCACTCTCAACAAGCAATTCACCCAACCCCCTCTGTTGCTACAAGCAACTATTCATCCCTCACCTTCCGATGGGGGTATGCTTTTCTTCATGTTATCTGAAATAATGGCATCTATATTAAGGGCCATGAATGATTTCCCCCCAATCTTGCCAAGCCCACGAAGATAACGTGAAGGAATCCCGGTACCCATATCAGGGTGCATCTGCATATCAGGCTCTGCAATATCAGCAACTTCCAGAACTTGATCTGCCATCACTCCCACTGTTTTCTTTCCTTCTTCATCGGAGCCTTCTACCTCAACAACGATGATACAACTATCTGCAGTCTGCATCGTTGCCGGCATACCAAACTTGATTCGCATATCAGCAACAGGCACTACGGCTCCGCGAAGATTGATAACTCCCTTTAAGAACTCCACGGCTCCAGGAACTCTGGTTACCGGCACACAATCCAGCACCTCACGAACCGTTCCAATGGGTACGCCAAAGATCTCATCCTCCAGGCGGAAGGTGAGGAACTGACCTCCGCGATAACTATTTGACGTCTCTTTCTTTTCAGACATACTGTCTTCTCCTCATCCAAATCCTAGCCAATCATGTCGACTGACTCTGTTTCCTTATCCCGTGTTTCTTCAATAAGGCTGGAAACATCGATAATAAGCGCCAGGGTACCGTCACCAAGAATGGTAGCCCCTGAAATTTCTTTGATATCCCGGTATAGATAGCCAAGGTTTTTAATAACGGTCTGATGCTGGCCGATAACTTCATCAACCACAAATCCCACACGATGCCCATCCATACGGGTAACAACGATCTGCTCCATTTCAGAACGCTCACCATGGATATTAAAATGACGTCTTAGGTGGACATAAGGAACCAGTTCCCCGCGAAGACTCACAAGGTTACGCCCCCTCTCAGCTCCGGCATCTTCTTCCTCAAGCTCAACACATTCCTCAACGGAAGAGAGAGGTAGAACATAGCGCTCATCTCCCACACGAGTTAACAATCCCTCAATGATGGCAAGGGTCAGCGGGATCTTTAAGGTCACCGTTGTTCCTTTTCCTTTGCTGCTTTTCACATCTATGGAACCGCGTAATTCTTCGATGTTAGTTCGAACCACGTCCATACCCACTCCCCGGCCCGAAACGCTGCTGACCACGGTGGCGGTGGAAAAACCGGCAGTGAAGATAAAACCATAGAGTTCCTGATCCGAAATCTCCGCATCCGCTTCCATCAGGTTTCGTTCAACAGCTTTCTTTCTAATCTTCTCTTTATCAATCCCTGCACCATCATCTGTTACCCGAATAATGACATGAGATCCGGAATGTTCAGCTTCAAGATGGATGGATCCTTCCGGATCTTTGCCTTCTGCAACCCTGACCTCTGGTGGCTCCACCCCATGATCCAAAGAATTTCGAATCAGATGGACCATGGGATCGTTAAGCTTCTCAATAACCGTCTTATCAAGCTCTGTTTCTGCGCCGGCGGTGGTCATCACCACCTGACGCCCCAGATCACGGGACAGATCTCTTACAACACGTCTGAATTTACTGAACGTAGAACCAATGGGAACCATTCTGATATTCATGGTATTGTCCCGGAGTTCAGCACTGAGACGCTCCACTTCTTCTGCCAGAAAGAGAAGCTCCGAATCCTTACGGGTATCTGCTTCCTGTGTGAGACGGGCCTGAACAGTAACCAGCTCGCCAACAAGGTTAACCAGTTGATCCAGTTTGGATGATGGCACCCGGATACTGGATTCAGTACTTGCTTTTTGTTTTGTCAGTACTGTCTTGTTGGCCTTTTTTAGGTGTTCCTGTTCCTGGAGAGCAGCGCTGACTTTACTTTCTGAAAGCAATCCTTTATCAATAAGGATCTCGCCGATACATTTTTGCGACCCCAGGGCCTCGTTCAATTGGTCCCTAGTGAGTTCCCCACGCATAACCAGAATATCCCCGAGCCGTTTAAACTGTTTGTCGGTATCTTCATCATCTTCACTGTCATGATGCTCTACCACCTCAATTTTCAATTCAGAGTCATCATCCACAAAGATAAAGACATCCTCGATGGCATCTTTTCCCTGATCTGTGGTTAAGAGGATATCCCAGCCAATATGAAACTGTTCGGGATCAAGTTCGCTTAACGTGGGGATCTCGTCGTTCAGCGCAACAATATTACAATCACCCAGATCTGTTAGCTCTTCCAGCAGATGACAGGGATTTGTACCGTTAGCAAATACATCCAGAGGAGGTTTATAACGAATTCGCCAGGTACTGAGAGGAGTCGGTTCATCATTATCCTTCGCAGAATCTTCTGTTACTATGGAGGCGGTGGGCACCGATGTGTCAGCTTCACTTTTCCGGGATCCTGCCAGATCCTGCAAGGCAGTTACAATCCTCTGCGCATCCTCTTCGGGTACGTCATCGCCTCCTTCAGTCGCCTCTCCCAGCATTCCCCGGATGATATCCCTTGCTCCCAGAGTGAGATCGATGAGTTCGGAACTTGCAGCCATTTCACCGGATCGCACCTGATCAAATACCGTTTCAACCTCATGGGTAAAGGCAGATACCCGGTCAAAACCAAACATGGCCCCCGATCCTTTAATGGTATGTAGGGCACGAAATACGCTACCGACCAGTTCTATATCATCTGGGGACTCTTCTAGTTCCAGCAGGGACGCTTCCAGCTGCTCCAGAAGCTCAGCTGCCTCCTCCAGAAATACTTCTCTGCCCGCATCAAGACCTTGACTTTCGCTCATAATCTTTCTCGAATTAAGATAATTGTTCCTTACACCTGAACTTTTGCCATTGGGTTACCATCGAACAATACTGCTGCTGACAGCCTAAAAAATTCAGCTAAATAGTCTGTCTAACGCATTACTTTCTTCACAACGCCTAGCAACTGATCCGGCTTAAAAGGTTTTACAATCCAGCCCGTTGCTCCGGCAGACTTTCCTGCCTGTTTTTTCTCTGCCTGCGACTCAGTGGTCAACATCACAATTGGAACGAATTTAGTCTTTGGGTTAGCCCGTACTTTTTTGATAAAGCCTATGCCGTCAAGGTTGGGCATATTCAAGTCAGTAATGACCATTCCAATATCGGCACTGCTTCCCATCTTGGCCAAGCCATCCACGCCGTCAACAGCTTCTATAACGTCATATCCTGCGCCCTTTAACGTAAACGTGACCATCTGGCGAATACTGGCACTGTCATCCACGGTTAAAATTGTCTTTCCCATAAATCCACTCCTGTTATTCTGATATCAACATGAAAGTTGTGTCTTGGCCCATAAACAAGTTGCCTTTGTTTCTTCAGGGCAATTCAACTGTTTGCAATAGCCTGCATTACTCAAGAGCTCTCCCACAACTTCCCCAGGTTTGTACAACGTAAGTTTTTTTCCAGAAAACATACCTTCACGCTGGGCAGCACAGATAAGCTGAATCAAGGAGACATCCGCTGTCTCATCATCCTGTAAATTCAAATGGACGTCATACCCTGCGCCCTTTAACGTAAACGTGACCATCTGGCGAATACTGGCACTGTCATCCACGGTTGAAATTATCTTTCCCATAAATCCACTCCTGTTATTCTGATATCAACATGAAACTTTTGCATTGGCCCATAAACAAGTTCCTTTTAGTCCCTCAGGGCAACCCAACTGTTTGCAATAGCCTGCTTTACTCAATAGCTCTCCCACAACTTCCCCAGGTTCGTACAGCGTAATTTTTTTTCCAGATGACGTACATTCACGATGGGCAGCACAGATAAGCTGAATCAAGGAGACATCCGCTGTCTTAACATCCTGGAGGTTCAAATGGATAACATCCACACTTTGCAGCGCTTCAAGCAGTACAGCCTTGCTCTCCCTGGCACTGCTCATATCCAAATCTCCCCACAGAGTTAAGGTTCCTTCTCTGCCCTCTTCTGTTTTTTCTGTTTTGAACTCATGCTTCATCTGCAAGCCTCCTAAAAAAGTTCCACATTATCGTCAAACTCCTGCTCTTTTTTCTTCGTATCGTCAGCTTCCTGCCCGGCGTCATCATCGAACAACTCAAAGCCATCGTCATCACCGAACATTTCAAAATCGTCGGAATCTGATTCGGTCGCCACATATTCTCCGCCGGCTACCTGGGCATGAATTGATCGTTCACGATCCATCACATATTTCTGCGAAAGCTTCTCCATCATCTTTTCAACTTCAGGATTACCTTGCGTAAATTGAGGATAACTCTCTTCTATATTCTCGATAACATCACAAATGATCTGCCAATTTTGTTCGATTCTCTCTCCCATAACTACGGGAAATCGTATGCCTGGAACCAATTTGTTAATTTGAGATGAAAGATCCCGGCTGTCACGTCCCATTTTTTTGGCAAGGCCATTGACTTCTTCCATTGAGGAAAGAATTGTTCCGGTAAGCGTTTTTGCCTGTTCAATCATGGTATCGATTGCTTCACGGTTCATATTCAGGTCAGTGGCAAACTTTACCTGCTTTTCCGTTCGTTCCATAATATCTTGCAGCATCTTTATGGAATCAGTTGCCCCAATCCTTGTCTCTTTTGAAAGATTACTGAGTTCCTGGGCTAGAACGGTAAGCGTTCTTCCGGCATCCCCTGTTCTGATTGCTTCAACCATGGCGTTAATGGCCAGGATCTTGACATCAAAAGCAATTCCTTCAAGCTTGTGCACAAACTCTCCAATCCCTGAGACGTCGTCATACACTCCCTTACTTACCTCGGCAGCATGCCCGACAACTTGCAGGGAACTGTTGAGTGCAATAACTATATTTTCAATTTCATCTTCAAGCTTGCTCACTATGGATTGTTTACTGCCACTGCCATCTACTTTTAGCAACGTTCCGGCATCTTCTGCCTGGATAGCGGACTGTTCCATGGTTGTCCGTAATCCTGTTTCGATTTGTTGTTTTGCTCTCAGAATCTGCTCATAGATGGAGTTTAGGTGGGCAGCCTGTATATTTAATATGCCGTACACTTCCAGGGCATCCACCTCGTTTTCAGCAGACAGGGTTCCATTGCTGCCAATCTGCACTTTTTCTTTACTTTCAAGCAGTGCTTTGGCAACATTTTCCAGCTGCTGACGAGAGATGTCGTGAAACTGCATGGCCATAACCACTTCACCAATTCCCTGCGTCATAACAGTGGAACGTTCCTTAATTCCCATGGCCAGGCTCTCCGCCTTATCACCAACTTCTTTCAGGGCATCCAGGATATTATGAATTATGAGTTCTTCACCACGGCCATATTGTGTGTTACTGCCCTTAAGAGACCGCATTGATGCGGAAATATCGTGTACAACGCCATCGGTTTTATCACTGCAGTACTTACAATTTTCTTTCACCAGTTTGGAAATATCCGCTACTTCTTCCGCCAGGAGCTTAAAGCCCTCCCTAGTTTTCTCGTTCCGCGAACTTTCAACTTTGATGTTTATTCCCAGGACTTTGAAGGTTTTTCCAATCCCACCTAATTCCTGAACAGGCGCTTTTAACCTCTTGACCTCTTCTAAAATAGCCACCAGGAGGTGTTCCCCTTCATTGAGGGAATTGATTGTTGTTTGTACCTGTTCACCAACATCGTTAAAAATTGTTCGTGTTTCCTCAATAAATGAGGAATCCTGTGTTGACTCTTCTCCAGCTTGAAAACTGGATAAGGCAGTAAGTTTCACTGCCTCAGAAGTCATCGTAAAACAAATATCGGCAAGTTTATGAAGCGACTCTCCAATACCCAGGAATTCCTGTTCAGTATCAGGTCCCAAATTATTCAATTCCTCAGCGCAGGTTTTGAGCAGCTGAGTTGTGTCACGATTATTTGTAGTCATTGTCATATCACAGGCCTCACTGTGAAAGTGGTGCATTGCTGAAGGTAGCATGCAACATCTTCCGGATAACTTCACAGATCTGTTTAGGATTACAATCTCCGACGTTGAGAAAGCGAGGACGTAAAAGATGCGCCTTGGTCAGGGCCTTCTCCTCAAGGCAATCAAGGAGGATAAGAAGGCGAACATCATCAAACAGATATCGAAGCGTGAGTAACTCGTCTAGTTCGATGCTGGTTTCAATTGCCAAAATGACCAAGAGGAAAGTGTTCCTCCATATAATTAAGCAATCATTGTGCCAGATCACGTTTCTGTTATTTGTTTAGTAAAAGCAAACTGTTAGTTTTGATGCGGGGGAGAAGGAGCTGTTTTACGGGGAGTCAGCTGTTAACAAAAACAAACACTGTCAGCAATAGTTTACAGTTGATGGGAAAGAGGAGAAAGAGGAGAAGGGGATTTGACGTACTGTCAGGGATAAAAGATTCCCCGCATACTGGCAAGAAACACATACCCTATCAGGAATATGCCAAAGAGAGACGGGAACCGATGCCGTCCGAAAACGGTCTACTCGTTAATTGGTAATTTGATGGTAAAAGTCGTTTGCTGACCAAGTATGCTGTTGACCCAGATATCGCCTTGATGCCTGTTACAAATAGTATCGTAAGCCACACTTAAGCCAAGACCTGGCCCCTGCCCAACATCTCTGGTTGTGAAAAAAGGATCAAAGATTCGTTTGATATCTGTTTCAGCAATTCCGATACCGTTGTCAGAGATGGATATGTAAATCCAATTATCCTCAGACCACGTTTTAATCTCGACTTCACCATCCTTGTCGACCGCCTGATAAGCATTAATAAAGAGTTGTACAAAGGCCTGATTCAACAATACTAAGTGACACGCATATAAAGGAATATCAGAAAACTGTTTCTTTATAGAGATAGTTTTTTGTACTTTTTCACCTGCCTGACCAATGGCGTCATCCAGACACTCATGAATATTTGTTTCTTTGCGAGACTGCTCATTAATCACTGTTGATTCTTTTAATGTTGCTACAATATCTGCAATTTGCTGGGTAGAAGCAGAAGCTTCCTGGAGGAGAACTTCACTGTCCTCGATGATAAAGTCGATATCTAATTCTTCAGCCAGCTTTTCAACTTCAGCTAGGCAATCAGGTTTAATTTTTACGGACAGGCCTCCAACATAAGTAGTCAGCGTTTTTAGATACTCTTCGAGACTTTTTAAATTGAGAGAGATAGCAAATAGAGGATTATGCACGCCATGGGCAATTCCTGCAGCCAACTGGCCGATTGAGGCCATTTTTTCATGTTGGTAAATCAGTAATCTTTCTTTCTCCAGTTGAGTCTCCAGAGCTCGTATACGCAGACCTGCTGCCACCCTGGCCAGCAGCTCGGATTTGGATATAGTCTTCCCCATATAATCGTCAGCCCCTAACTCAAGGCCCTGCACCTTGTAATCTGAGCTTTCACGGGTGGAGAGGAGGATGAAATAGGTGTTTTTATATTCGGGGTGGCTTTTCACACGCTTGCAGAATTCAAAACCGTTGAGATTCGGCATCTCAAGGTCAGAGATAATGATATCAATACGTTCTTTTTGGAGCATCTCCCATCCCTGTTGACCATCCTCAGCTATGATAAGTGTATACCCAGTACTGCTGAGTAAATCTGATAGAAAAAACCTGACAGATTTACTATCATCAACAATAAGTATTGTTCCAATGCACTCTTGGGTTGTCATAGTGTTTCACCCTACTGACAAAAGTTTTTATATGAAAAGTACCCCACCAGACGGGGGGATTTAACTCTTTTGTTTCGTTGTGCCCGGTGCTTCTGGTAATGGATATTCATTTCCAGTTTCAGAATGGTAGACAAGATACGTTTCCTAAGCAGCTTCCCCACGATCATATTTATTGAGTAATTTGTGAAGATACGTCCGAGAAATGTCAGCATGGCGGCTGGCAGCTGATATATTCCCATCACAGAGAGACATCAGTTTGTGCAAATATTCTTCTTCCATTTTATCTTTAAACAGACGCCACTCAGGCAGCACATCGGGAACTTCCGGTTTATTCGGGGCATACATGGTGGAGCGGATCTGGCAGATGCGAATATGTTCCGGTAGATGATTGGGAAAAAGAGTCGGAGCTGAAAAAGCATTAGTAAAGGCTTGCTCTATAACCTGAAAAAGCTCACGAATATTGCCGGGCCAGTCATAGGCAGACAGAGTAGCATCGAAATCAACCCCAAAGCCTTTAAACTCCTGCTTGTATCGTTTGCAAAGTTTTTCGACGAAGTGGATGGTCAAGGCTCTGACATCTTCAATTCGTTCCCGTAAGGGAGGGAGGTGCAGGTTAAAAGCCTCAAGGCGATACAGCAGATCTTTTCGAAATGTCCCCTTGGCTACCATCTCATTCAAATCGCGGTTGGTGGCGGCCAGAAGCCTGAAATTACTATTCTGTTCATGGTTGGCACCCACTGGTCGGAAACTATGTTCCTGCAAAACGCGAAGGAATGACTTTTGGATATTCAGGGGCAATTCACCCACTTCATCAAGAAAAAGAGTGCCGTTATCCGCCTGAAGAATCAGGCCGCAGCTTGCATCCAATGCCCCGGTAAACGCCCCCTTCACATGACCGAACAGCGTGTCTTCTATGAGTGTTTCAGGCAGGGAGGCGCAATCCACCACCACAAAGTTTTCCTCTGCCCTGCTGCTGTTTGCGTGGATGGCTCGGGCGAAGACTTCTTTACCTGTACCGGTTTCACCACTGAGCAATACACTGATATCGCTGCTAGCCACACTGGCCAGTTTATCCAGACATTTGTTTAAAGCAGGTGCAGAACCTATGATTTCCTGACGCTTCAGGGCTACCGGTTGCAAAGCAAGTGATTTTAACTTTTCGGATCGATATTGCAATGCTCTGGTCATTTGCAGATTCAGATCAGTCAGTATATTCGGTTTCTCAATATACCCCCAAGCTCCACTGGTAATGGCTTTTTTCGCACCATCCGGATCTCCCTGACCAGTAATTATTATAACTTCAGGTTCTGCAGGCATTCGGCGAAATGAGGGAATAAAGTCAAGCCCATTCCCATCGGGCATCTGTACATCAAGAAAGATAACATCAAAACGGGACTGCTCCGCAAGTTCTACCCCTTGCGCTAAAGTATTCGCAACACTTGGCTGGTGCCCCCCCCGAGTTGCCTGTTTGGACAGCATCGTTGCCAGATCATGGTCATCGTCAACGATGAGGATATCAGCCATTATCAAGCACCTCTCGAATCGCAAGCAGAAGCTCATCAGGGTTAATGGGTTTCATAAAAAAATGTCGAATCCCAATTTCCTCTGCCTGTCCTTTGTTAACTGAAGTTTCCCGCTTTTATAGAGGGTACGATTTGGGATCAATCACAAGCGGGAAAATGTTGCTTTAAAAAGACCCCCCAATGATCCCAACAGGCTAGT